>Ga0209162_1000064_pt1 | contig 102495 bp, 97 predicted proteins | sample YNPNPMetaG_FD_187121 | JGI IMG/M metagenome (GOLD analysis project Ga0209162, IMG submission 187121) | Anoxygenic and chlorotrophic microbial mat microbial communities from Yellowstone National Park, USA - YNP NP MetaG (SPAdes) (version 2) ...
CCCCACCTTACCTCCCCCTCTCAGGGCAGGCTTTCTTCTTTAGCCCCTCCTGTCAGGGAGGGGTACGGGGAGGGCTTTCCTGCTCCCACCTCACCTCCCCCTGGTCCCGCAGAGCGGGATCTACGACAGGGGAGGCTTACTGAAATGGCGCATAGAGGGCAAAAGAATAACGACCTTCTTTATTTTGTGGAGGCGTACTTCGTACTTTGTACTTTTTATCACCCTTTTATCTGCTTTGGCTTGCACAAAAGGCTTTTGCTCACAGCAACACGACCACAGGCATCGCAAAACCACTGGACATCATCCTTTTTGGGTTTACAGATGTGCCGGGGATCTTCTGCAACAATTCCGCAGTATTCACAGACATACGTTGGCTCATATTTTCCAGGGTTACACAGATGCTTTGCTTGCGTGGTCACCTTGCCACAGGTTTTGCACTCATAAATTTTTTTCTTGCTTGGTTTTTTCGCAGCGGTCTTTTTTGCCTTTGGTTTTGTTGCCATACGATTCTCCCTCTAAAAGGTTTGCATGTTTTTACACGTGCCTGCAGTCAGCAACAAACTGCTTATTTTCCCTATACTATGCGATTTTGCTTTTGTCCAGTGGGGGGATATAAAATCAGAGAGTTATTTGGGAGATTTCTTTTTCTTGTGTTGAACAGCTTTTTTCGCTGGGAGCAGGAAGCAAAGCTTGGGAACGCTCCTGATAGCGCCGATGCTCTTTGCCAGTGTGTAAAACCGCAGCAAACCGCGTTGATATGGTTCACGGAAATCGTAACGCAGTGTTTTGAAATAGGATGTTAAAAATCTCTCTGAGAACGGCTCCCACCTGCTGATGTCTCGTGCAATGGTTTGAATAAGGCGCAGGCTTGACTGCAGTGAATCCTTGAATGCCTGCACCACTGCTGTGACCCGTTCCGGATACTTAGCTGCATATGCAGCCCGTACCGCCCACACAGCATATACCATTGCCTCACCTGTCAGGTTTGTCCATGCCTCGCCAAGATCATACACGTACAAGTGACGCGGCTTCCGTGCCCACACTCGGAGCGCAGCATCACCGATCAGGAGCGCTGCATCAGCTTCCCTGAGCATTTCTGGCAGGTCTTGGGGACATTCAAAGTAGTGAGGCTGTACGTGAAACTGCTCCTTTAGAATAATTTGCACCAGCACTTGAGAGGTTGCAGAAACATTTGCAAGTGCGACGGGACGCTGGTCAAGGGCTTCAGCAGGAACAGTGCTCACCAAGAGAATGCTTTTCACCTTCCCATAAGAACTCACCGCAATATCTGGCAGCAGCACGACTTCATCAGCATGCCGTGCATATTCAATTGCAGGAATGGGGCTGATATCAAGCTCACCGCTGAACAGCCGACGGCTCAGTGCTACTGGTGTGTCCTTAAACAAATCCAGGTTGAGCACTGCACCGCTTTTTACCAGCATGTGATACAGCGGCAGACAGTTTAAAAATTGAATATGTCCTACTCGTGGTCGCATAAAACTAAATTAGTGCTGAGTACTGAGTTCCTAGTTTTAACTCAGTACTCAGCACTCAGTACTTGGCACTTCTATCACCTACCCCCTCTCTTTCACTCCTCTTTTTAATACTTTGTTATTATATTATAGAGCGTATCACGCTGCACTGGTCGTTTGGCAGCCTGATGGATGAGCTCGATGAGCTGCTGGGGTGTAACACCGGGGGCAGTTTCAGCTCCTGCAGCATGGGTTATGCGCTCCTCACCCACCGTACCGTCAATATCATCAGCACCAAAAAAGAGTGCAAGCTGTGCGACCTTTAGTCCTGTCATGATCCAGTATGCTTTAATATGCTCAAAGTTATCAAGCACAAGCCTCGACACCGCAATCATCCTGAGCTGCTCAAATGCAGTCGGCTTTGCAAGATGCGATAGTTTTGTGTTCGCCGGATGAAACGGAAGCGGTATGAATGCCTGAAAACCACTGGTTTGATCCTGCAAATCCCGCAGCGCAAACAGGTGATCAATAACCTCCTGATCTGTTTCGATATGACCAAACAGCAGCGTTGCGTTTGATTTGAGTCCTAAGGTGTGTGCAGTGCGCATAATATCGAGCCACTGGGAAGCGCTTGCTTTTTTGGGGCAAAGTTGCTGCCGCACCCGATCACTGAGCACCTCAGCACCGCCGCCGGGCATTGACTGAAGACCGTCATCAATAAGCTGCTCAAGAACTTTTTGTACTGATAAGCCAGAAATCTCTGCAAAATACTGAAGTTCAACCGGTGTAAATGCCTTGATGTGCAGCGCAGGAAATTCTTTCCGCACTGCCCGTACAATCTCACGGTAATATGAAAACGGTTGTTCTGGATGCAAACCACTGACAATATGAACCTCAGTTGCGCCACTGGCAACAGCCTTCCGGAGTTTCTGGATGACGTCATCTGCGCTCAGAACATAGGCATCAGGGTCGTTCTTGTCCCTGCTGAATGCACAAAAACCGCACCGTGAAACACAGACATTGGTGAGATTCACGTGACAGTTAACCGCAAAATATACCTCATCGCCGGTCATGCGCTGCTTTACTGCTGCAGCATGCTCGCCAAGCCATACAATGTCGTTGCAGCGAAGCAGCACACGACCATCGTCCTTGCTAAGCCGTTCCCTTGTTTCTATTTTTTTTTCAATGAGTTTTAGTCTCTCCATTTGTAATCAGCAAAAACATGTAAGAAGTAAGCGGTAAACAGTGAGGAGAACAATAAGTGCTGAGTTCTGAGTCCTTAATTTTTGCTGAGCAGTCCTGACTTCTGTTTTCTGACCACTGTCACCTTTGTATCGCCTGATCAAGCATTGCCTTCAGCCCGCCGGGGGCAGCCGGCACAAAGCCAAGTGTCTTTTTCCATACCACGCTGTCTTCCATGCAGAAATAGATACGCATATCCCCTGCCCACCGCCGAAGCCGGTCAACGATACTCTTATAGAGCTCAAGGCGGAGTTTCTGCAGGTAGCGCATCTTTCCATCGCGACCCGGCACAAGCTCACCGGTAAATATCGTGGTCTCAGGAAACCGTTGCAGAGCTACCTTTTTGAGATGTGGCATATACCTGAGGGATCCGATACTGACCCATGCAATCGCCTCCGGTGGGATAGAATGCTCAAGTAATCCGATGACTTCGTGGTATTCTTCAACGCAGCCGGAATAGAGAATCAATGGGTCAAAATGAAACCCCACCCGGTAACCGCAGCCTACCAAACGCCGTGCCGCCGCAATCCGAGCAGGCACCGCTGCTGCACCACGCTCTTCAGTAGCAGCAACCGTTATGGTGTTCAGTGACCATGACACCACATATGCTCCCCTATGGTCAAGCTCAAGGAGATTGTCTATGATATCGGTTTTCGTCTTCAGTTCAAGCACCAGCCCCTTTTGCTTCTGGATAGCAGGCAGGATGAATTTGCTGAATCCTGTCAGGTGATCAAGGGCAAGGCTGTCCATAAACTCACCCGTACCGATACGGACAATCCCCGACGGGAGCGCCTCCAATTCTTGCACCATATCAGCAAGGTTCATGTACAGCGTGACGAATGGATTGTTGAGGTATGCCTGCAGCACACAGTAGGAGCAATCCAGCGGACACCCAATGCCCGGCGTCAGAATCATGTATCCACAACAGAGATATTCCCGCGTGCCGGGGCACGGCTCTAAAAATCTCCCTTTGTTGCGGCACAGCAGCAGTGTTTTTTTTTCAAAACCATGCCCTCCCCTTTGGCGCTCCGCACGGATGTACTCTGGTGCCGATGGTATGATCTGACACGAAACACCAGCACACCGGTCAAGCACCGTACGGGTCAGCAGTTCATCAGCAACTCCTGCTTCTACAACTATTTTTTCCGGGATAAACCGCTGCACGACTATTCCTCAAACCAAGCCTTCATGCGTGGATGTTCGGCAAGGGCAGCCACGTGGTGTGCCAAAGTGCGCAGTTCATCCGTGCTGCGCACCCGAAAACTCAGGCGAACCTCAGTCCCCTCAAAAAACGGCGGGGGCTCAAGCATGATGGTGGACGGAAGGCGCAGCTCGTTGCGAAGTTCCCGGAAACGCTGTTCACTTGCAGTAAGATTGGGAAATCGCAGTGCTCTGATATGCTGCCGCACCTGTTCTGCAATCTGTGCTGCGTTTTGTTTCTGGACATTGCTAAGCAGTTCGGCAATCGGAGGAGTAGAAAGTACCCAGCTTATCGCAACATTGTCCCGACGGCTGATATCGGCACAGAAGTCAAGAATCTCTGCTTGCTTGCTTGAGCTAAAATGAAGGCGAGAAAAAAGGCTGATAAAATGCTCCCGATCATGCGCCTCCATACGCATAAGTGCACAGGCAATTTCAACACTCACTGCGCCCTGCAGGACAAGGTTTTGTATCAGCTCCTCTGCCTGCGCAAGTTCCAAGTATCGGCGTAGGGCATCCCGCGTCGCTGGCAGGCTGAGCAGCTCAGTGCCAAGCTGCAGCGCAACCGCAGGGGGAAATACGCGTGCCAACAGCGCAGCACCACGTGCCTTTTCGATCGCGTTAAAATCACGGTGGGGGACATTATCGTACAGGGCAGCGAGTGCCAACTGCTCTTCTGAAACACTGCTGGCAACAACACGTGCCTCACACTCCGGTATGCCACAGGCTATCAGTGCCTTGACGCGCAACATGCCGCAGACGATCCGGTATCCCCTTCCGTCCCGCTTGGGTGCAAGAATCAGTGGTTGGACAAGACCGCACCGGGCAATCGAGGCTTCTAAGAGCTTTGTGTCCCGTCCTGCAGTGATTGACAGCGATTGATCCTGCCAATCAATGTTCTCTATGCTAACCCGTTCAGGGGTGGTGCAAAGACTTGCTGCTGCGTGCAAAATAAAATCTCCTTGCAAATTCATAAAAATTTATCTATTTTGTTTTACCATATCACTTCGTTGATCATCCGCTACCATAGCATGGAGACTTATCAAATGAAACAGATAATCAACCAGCTTATCCAACTTCAGGTACTCACGTTCACCCTCGACGAGCAGAAAGCACTCACCTCAGAGACCTATTTAAAAGATCTGGAAACATCAATTAAAAACCTCTCTGAAACCCTTCCGCAAGACATCGTAAAACTTTTTCATCAGCTCTCTGGCAGGTATTCAAGCGCAGTCGTTCCCATGACCAACGGCATTTGCTCGGGCTGCGGCATGTCGGTTCCCACAATTCTTGCCTACGAGGTAAAGCTCGGCAATAAAATTATCCAGTGCCCGCGATGCACCCGAATCCTTTTTTACCGCGACTCCCTTCCCCGGCAGCTCAAACGCATCGTTTCTGCTACAAAGCCTGCTACCGGACTTGAACGGTTTTCCTGCAGCAAACTCATGATCCCGAACCTCCAGGGGAAAACGCGTGATGAGATTATTCAGGAAATGATTGAGGTTATGGCATCTGAAGGTTTTGTTGAAAAACCAGATGAATTATTAAAATCTGCGCTCAACCGCGAAGCCATTGTGCCCACTGCAGTTGAAAACGGGCTTGCGTTCCCGCATGTGCGCGGTATCGAAGGCGGCGGACTTATCTTTTCGGCAGGGCTGAAAAAGCAAGGGGTGCATTTTGGCGCACCGAAAAACCGACTCACGAAAATAATCTTTTTTATTGTTATCCCGCTTGCAGCAAGTGCCTTTTATCTCAACCTGATCACAGGGTTTATGCAGGCATTCAGCGATGCTGCGGCACGCGATCGTCTGCTTGACTGCAAAACACCGGAAAAAATGTGGCAGGTACTCAACCAGCTCACCAAAAAGATCATCCCGTAAACATCAGCGCTCAACCACTACGGTTCTGCCCCGACCCTGCTGCGTAATGCCAACTGCGATGTAGCAGACATCTTCATCGCAGATGTTTGTCATCACGTGTGTGCTTCGCGCAGGGATGACGACGGTATCAGCCTTCCCCAGTTCTGCGCTCTCCCCATTAACGGTAATGCTGACTCTCCCGTTGAGAATAATGAAAACCTCTTCCATGTCCTCATGGTAATGCGCTTGGAACGAAGATCCCACGGGCAACCGTGCCCAGTTTATCATCTGTATCCCGCCCGGGCTGAGATCCGAGCGGGTGAGCAGCACTTTCTTCCATACTCCTGGTGCATCAGGATTTTCATGCGATGCGGGAACGTACTCATGTTGATTAAAACGAACAATGTTCACGGAGCGTCTCCTTTCCGCTGTGCACTCAGCGACAAACAGTGCGGGCTGAAATTGAGTTTTTCGGCAAGCTGGCACAAAATCTTTTTGAGAGCTCGTGCACTGCTGCTGCCAGCCTCAGTTTGCTGCTCCAATTCCGGCAGCCTGTCGCGCAGCAGCCCATAGACAATATTTTGTGATGCCGTCGTTTCAATCGCAAGCGGCAGACTGTTGATAAAATCAAGGAAATCGTTGAGTTCCTCAACACGCGCAGCGCGCACAAAGGCGATAACATCCTCAAGCTCGTCGCAGTGGATGCCTGAAAATTCCTCTCGGAGCAGGACAAATTGTTCATGCACAATATCCCGCAACCGGTTCAAAAAAGGCGCAAGGTCGAGCTGATAGCCATACTGTTCTGCCTCACGCAACAGCGTCTGTATCGCCGTGCGTTCTGTGGTATCGCTCACCCCCTCCCGCAACCGTTCGAGTGCCTGCAGCAGACGCTTGCTGATGGTGTTTTCAGCAGCCTTGCGAAATTCCCACGGCGCAACCAGCCCCTGACTGATAGCGGACTCAACAGCATAGCGCGTTTCATCATAGATATGAGCAAAAATATCGCCGTAGGACTCAATCTCTTTGGAGAGCAGATGCCGCAGAATGCGCTGCCGCTCTTCATGAAACATGTCGCGCAAGGAAAAGGTAGCGCCGCCAAAACACTCCTGCATCACTGCAAACAGTCTGTCGCCAGCGGTGCTCCATTTCTCAATAAACGTCATGAGCAGCGCGGCTGCATCCATACCCTTGCTGATACGACGGATCACTGAACGACATTCACCACCCTGCTGCCAGGCAAGAGCATACAGAAACTCATGGGATTCCTGGGTCAGGGGTGCAGTGACCCGAGCTCTGCCAGCATGCACTGCCACACTGTCAAGGTCGTTTGCGGTATGTTCAAGAATGTCAATATCGTAACCATAGAGCGTCTGGTGGCATATACCGGTTTTATAGAAAGCTGCTGCACTAATCGCATGATTCAGCACTTTTTCCAGCGTCACCCGGCATGGTCTGACCATCCGATAAAAAATATCACGACCTGTCCCAAACGCAGGGATATTGCTGTATGCCTCTGCAAGCTTCTCGACAAATGGTGTTTCAAGATCTTCAGCGGTGAGCGCTGCTGCAAGCTGGAGCGCGCGGTCGGCATACTGCAATATCTTTGTTGTCTCAAGCCCTGACAGTTCATTAAAAAACCATCCACAGCTTGTCTGCATCAGGAGTGCATGCCGCTGCATCTCTAAAAGGGATAGTGCTGCGGTACGGTCTTCCGGTGACAAATCCGGAAATCCCTGTTCCTGAAAAAATTGCGCGCGCTGCTGCTCGGTTGGTTTGAGCAACACCTGTATATAGGCATTACGTGCAGAAACTGGATCCTTAAAATAACGACAAGATTCGCGCTCGTACACAGCAGCAAGCCGGTCACGCAGCCCGTCAATAGCCTCCCGCAGCGGCTTTCGCCACCGCTGGTTCCACTCAGGATGATCAGCGGTGCGGCAGCCACACTGCTCTTTCCACCTGCCTACCCCGTGGCTGCAGCTCCATGCAGTGCCCTCATCATGAGGTCCCCGCTTGATCGCCACTTCCCAGCGGGGCGGGAAGCGTTCCAAAAATGTGCCGTAGTTAATCACCTCAAATCCGTATCGTTCCTGCGCTGTACGCACGGCATAGGCAAGCGCCATATCACCGTGTTTACGGTGGTGACCAAAGGTCTCGCCATCAGCCGCAAGGTGTACCAGCCGCGCCTCACTGTTCGGGTCGCCGCTTGCACTGTGCAGCCGTGCAGCAAACGCCTCACCGTCAATGAGCAGCTCACCAAAACTTATGCTGGTTGCCAGCATCCCGTCGTAAAAGAACACATCTATAAAACGGTGCGCATCGCTGTCCGGTTCCGGGAGGAAACAGCGATAGGCACGCCGGGGATCAATCGTACCGTTGCTGACATCAAACCACTCTGACGCACCCAGTGGTCGGACACGATCAGCTTGGGTTGGTGACAGGATGACAAATTTCATGCCGTGGCGCTGCAGCGCATCAAGCGTTGCATAGTTAACTGCAATTTCAGGAATCCACATGGCTTCAGGATCACGACCAAACCGATAACGGAAATCCTCAATACCCCACACGATCTGGGTTTCGCGGTCCCGCGGTGTTGTCAGCGGCAAAATGATATGGTTATATGCCTGTGCAAGAGCATTGCCATGCCCCAGTCGTTTGAGGCTGATACGATCTGCATCAAGAATCGCCTCATACACTTCCGGCGCCTTTCGTTCAAGCCATCGGAGCAGGGTTGGCCCGAAGTTAAAACTGAGTGCTGCATAGTTGTTGACAATGTCAAGGATTTTACCCCTCTCATCCAAAATCCGTGCATGTGCATTAGGGGCATAGCATTCAGCACAGACCCGTTCATTCCAGTCATGAAACGGATGTGCGCTTTCCTGCTGCTCAATGTCTTCAAGCCATGGATTCTCCCGGGGTGGCTGATAAAAGTGTCCGTGGATGCAGAGAAATTTTTTCATAACCATCTCTGCTGCTGAGCCGCGCGATGGAGCATAAAAGAGTCGTGTGCGTGGATTGTCATTGCCATACTGAACCGGTACGCGGATTAACCCGTTACCCTAGCGCAAACAGTTTTCCAAAGGGTTGAGCCCCACCATGAGGTATCGAATCATGTCCCGACTGTGCAGAAAATTCTCATGGTGTGGTGTTGCGGGTCAATCCTTGTTCATACGCGCGATCCGGCAGCAAGTCAGCCTGCATCATGGCTGCTGCAGCAAGCTGGTCGCAGCGCTCGTTCTCTCGAGTTCCTGCATGACCCTTGACCCACACAAACTCAACCTGTCTGCTGTCACACAGTTCAAGCAACTGTTCCCATAAATCATAATTTTCTACTGGTGCGGTTGCTGTCCGCATCCAGTTTTGAGCACGCCATTTTTTTGCCCATCCCCGGTTCAGCGCATTGACAACATATTGCGAATCACAATAGAGCCGCACCCGCGCTGCAGGTGGGACACGACGCAAAGCTTCGATACAGGCAGTGAGTTCCATGCGGTTGTTGGTTGTATGCCGGAAACCACCAGAAAGCTCAACTCGTTTGTCTCCAGTGATCATCACGATGCCATACCCACCAGGACCGGGATTCTTGCTGCAGCCGCCGTCAGTGTAAATTTCTATGATTCCCGCAGCAGTCGTTTCTGAGCCAGCTTCAGTTGAAAGACGAGATGTTTTTCGTGCAGCCGCTCGGCGTTGTGGAAGCTGTGGTACGGAGGTGCCTGTCATGTGCGCAAGCCACTGCCGTGCCTCCTCACGGGTTGCAAACCCTTTATAGCAGGCACCCGGATAGCCGCGCACCTGTGCCTCAGCACCGTCATTCCCTGACCACACAGAAAAAATGCCTGTTTTCCTGCCCCGGGCAACAGCATAATACTGTTTTCGTCGTGCCATAATCGGTATAGTTCGTAGCTGAGCTCCTTTGACACACATATACCAGCCGCAGGTGAAATGCAAGATGCTCTTCATGGCGCTCTTCACTACGTCAGCAGCACGACAAACTGCTCTTTTTTTATTGACGGCAGCCTGTCTTATCTCTATACTTCTGTGACCATTCAAAGCAGACTATAAATTTTTATGACTCGACGACAAAAAACCATACACGCTCTCACACCATGGCTTCTCATGCTCGCGGGTGTCTGTCTGCCTGCGGCTGCACAAGCCGAGCTGCCGCTTGAGCACTATTTCCTTACCGTTGCCAACCGTTTGGGCGTGCAGACCGACCTGCAGCAGCAGGTTATTGCCTTTGCTCAGGAGCTGCAAAACGATATGCTGGTTGACTGTTCCTTGACTTCAGTGTATCCGCCGGTGCTCGATATCTCCTTTGCCTCAGGGAAAATGATTCATGCTGATGGAATGAGCCTCCAACTCATTGAAGCTGCTGACCGGGTCATCTATGCAGATGCGGTCTGTCCGGTGCTGGTTATTCTCAGCGGTATTTTGTTCTGGGCAGGTTTGTTCCTGTTCTCGCTCCCTCTGTTTGTGGCAGGTATTGAATTTTTTATCATTACGGCAATTATTTGTCTGTAACATGAAACGCTTATTCCTTGCAGCATATCTGGTACTGCTGCCGTCAATTGCGGCGGCTGAGCTACCTTGTGAAGATGTTTTTGCGCGTATAGCAGATCGTCTGGGGCTGAGCCCTCAGCAGCAACAGCACATCATTGCGTTTGTCCGTGCACGTGAAAATGATGAGGTTCAGCAATACACCCTTGCTTCAGTTTATCCACCGGTATTTGACATTACCTTTACCTCAGGTGCCGCAATCCATGCTGAGGGCAGTTCGCTGCAGCTTGTCTTTGCTGACTATGATTTTGATGATGATTTCGATGATGACGACCTTCCTTTTGAGGATTATGCAGGGCTCTGTATTGCCGTCTTTTTGTCTGGGATCATTCTGTTCTGGATCGGTTTTTTCCTCCTCTCGTTTCAGCTTGCACTTACCGGCGCTGAGCTCATTTTTTTTGTTCTCGCGCTCTGTTTATAGTGCGCTCGGCAAACTAATGGCTTGACAGTGCGTAACCTGAAGGGTTATGAATATACACACAAAAATCTTCTTCAAAAGAGATGCAATTCACTAACCGTGTAAAGGAGTCTCCGTTATGGTAAAATTTTCTCAGCTTCGTATCTGGTCAGTAATCATACTGATTCTCTGCGCTGCCGTTCTGTCCCCAGCCAGTGCAGCCCCGCTCCAATCAGTCGAAGGTGCGACAAGTGCTCTTGATCTTCTGCTTGAGCACGACGATGCCGTGTCAGTGCTCATCAATCAACTCTCTGCCCGAAACCTTATTACCGTACCTCCTGACCAGTTCAAAACACTCTTGACTGATTCCCTTCTGGACATGACTTCTCAGGAGATTCCGGAAATCGCACCGGGCTGTCTGTTGCCCTATACCATTGCAACTACCACACTGCTGACCTATACGCCGACTATGTTTATTCTCTTCCTGAATGAACTGACCAATGGCGATGAAGAATGTGCCCTGATGTATGGGAGCTGGTCAATCGCTGGTATCTGTTTTGCGCTCGCAAGCTGGACCCAGTACCGCATCTGTGCTGAGTTGAATGCAGATACCCCTGATCAAAACACCATTGCGCGACTCCAAAACGACCTGACCACAATGGAAATCGGTGCACTTGCTGCTGCAGGCAGTGCTCTGGTGTTCCGGACAAACTGCTCGTCATCTTCCTTTAAGCTCACGGGGCTTGGTCGCAAAAAGAAAAGATAGTGTTTCGCGCGAAAGCATTCAGGTACTGCCTGCATGAGAAAAACAGTGCAGGGTTGTTCCCTACCTGTAAAAAGCTATAGAAGCGGTTGATAGGTTGTGCTCAACCGCTTTTTTGTTGTTCTATTCACCCGAGGTGCTTGAGTGATACATAATCGTGGTTTCAGGAAATGAACTTCATTACAACCCCAGACAGAATCTTTGGTAAAGGATGGCTCTTTAACGTTAAATACGCGCCGGACAGCACACGGCTTGCCGCTGCAACTTCGATCGGTGTCTATGTATATGACACGAGCACGTTTGAACAACTCATGCTGCTCCGTGGTCATACCGACTACGTGTCGTCAATCTGCTTCAGTGCTAATGGCACCCACTTGGTATCAGGCTCAGACGACGCCACCATAAAACTCTGGGATCTCACCTCCGGTCGAGAAGTCCGCACGTTTCGCGGACACAGCGGAGCAATCAGCTCGGTTCGCTTTAGCCCCGATGATACACGGATTGTATCAGGCTCGGAAGACACCTCGGTGAAATTTTGGGACGCCGACACCGGAGCAGAGATCATGACGCTGCGCGGACATACCCATGACGTTACCACCGTTCGCTTTAGTCCTGATGGTTCACGTATCGCCTCAGGTTCCTATGATGACACCATCATTCTCTGGGACAGCCACACCGGCAAAAAGCTCCGTTCCCTTGAGGGGCACCGGCACATAATCAGCGCCATTGCGTTTAGTCCAGACGGCTCGCGCATCGCCTCTGCATCCGATGACATGACGGTAAAAATTTGGGATACGGCGACCGGTGGGTGCGTGCATACCCTGATCGGGCATCGGGATTACGTGACAGCAGTACAGTTCACCAACGACGGTACCAAACTCGTCTCGTCCTCTGATGACGGAACGTTGAAACTGTGGGATGCTGCGACGGGTCGGGAACTGCGAACCTATACCGGACATACCAGTTTTATCTGGTCGGTGAGCATAAGCCCGGATGATGCCCATCTTGCTTCCTGTTCCCGCGACGGCACCATCAGGTTTTGGAATATCCAGCAGCGGAAACCGCTCCACACCATTGACGGATTCACGCATCCCGTCTGGTCAGTCAAAGCTCATCCCTCACTGCCTATCTTCGCTGCCGGCACGAAGAGTCACTCGGTGATGGTATGGCACCGGGAAAGCGGTGCGGTGCTTGCTTCACTTGCCAGCCATACCGATGACGTCAACGCCCTCTGCTTTAACCACGACGGTTCCCGTCTTGCCTCAGGGTCTGATGACAACACCATAAAGCTTTGGGATACGGCAATGTGGCAGGAACGTGCAACGCTGCGTGGACATGATGACTATGTGGTTTGTGTTGATTTCAGTCCTGACGGGACGTTGCTTGCGTCGGGATCAGATGACACCACGGTACGGCTCTGGCAGGTTGCTGAAGCTGCACCGCTGCACGTTTTGAAGGGTCACAGCGGCTATGTCTGGGCAGTGCGATTTTCACCTACCGGCAAGGTGCTTGCCTCGGGGTCGTGGGATATGACCATACGGCTCTGGGATACCACCTCGGGGAAAACTCTCAAAATATTGCGAGGTCACACCGGATATGTCTGGGCACTTGCCTTTGCTGACAGCGGCAGCCGTCTTGTGTCTGCATCAGATGATTGCACCATCCGCCTCTGGGATGTCACCTCCGGTCAGACCATCAGTGTCCTCTCGGCTGAGAACGAACCGCTGTGGTGCTGTGATATTGCACCCAACGGTCGGTATCTCGCTGCAGGCTGCGGCGACCGTTCCATCGCTCTCTGGGACCTGCACGATGGTAAACTGCTCACCAAGCTGACCGCTCATACCAATATCGTCGAGTCGGTGCATTTTACTCCTGACAGCACATTCCTGATTGCAGGCTCTGACGACGGGACCTGCTCTCTGTGGCACCTTCCGTAAGGACAGCGCAAGGAGAACATTTGGTGAAACCGGTTGCCGCACTTCTCATGGGACAATCGCCTGATGCTGCTCGTGCGTTGGCTACACGCTTACACCACAGCCCCCTGATCGAAAAAATCATAGTGCTTGCTCCCGCACCCGTTGAGGGTGAAAACATCATATCACTGGTTACCGCTTTTCCTGCTGCTGGCATGGCATTTAAGCAGGCTCTTCAGCAGGCCTTGGACTGTGCCTACCTTATGATTATCACCGAGCCAGAGCAGTACACCGTAATCCCGCAGGACATTGAACAGTTCCTTACAGTAGCAGAAACCTCGGGTGCCGGACTGGTATATGCAAGCTACTATGCAGGAAACCGCACCCCTGCGTGCATACGTCAGGTATGTAAGTACCAACTCGGCAGCATTCGTGATGATTTTGATTTCGGACCAGTGCAGTTTTATGCTGCTGCTGCGATCCGGCAAGCTCTTGAGCAATTCGGCACCCTGCGCGACTCACACTGGGCAGGACCCTATGAACTGCGCCTGAAAGTTTCAGGTGTGGCACCGGTTAAGAAAATACCTATTCCCCTATCCTGTCGTAGTACCGAACCCAGCGCAAAGCATTTCAGCTATGTTGATCCCTCCTCCCGTGCTTACCAAAAAGAGATGGAACTAATCTGCACAGACCATCTCAAGCGCATCGGCGGTCTCTGTACCCATGCGTTTTTGCCCGTGCCTGATGATCCGTCACCCTACCCGGTTGAAGCAAGTGTTATCATTCCGGTACGAAACCGTGAAAAAACCATCGCCGATGCCATCCGCAGCGCCCTACAGCAGAAGACCGATTTCTCTTTTAACGTGCTGGTGGTTGACAACCATTCAACCGATCAGACCGCTGCCCACATCACTCAACTTGCAGAACAAGACAAGCGGGTTGTCAGGATCGTTCCTGAACGTACCGACCTCGGAATCGGCGGCTGCTGGAACGTAGCGATTCACTCACCTTCCTGTGGCAAGTATGTCTGTCAGCTTGACTCTGATGATCTCTACGCTGATGAGCATGCGCTTGCCTCGATGATTGCACTGCTGCGCGAGTACGGCTGTGGCATGTCAGTGGGAACCTACCGCGTAGTTGATTTTAACCTGCAGGAACTGCCGCCTGGTGTGGTTGACCACCGTGAATGGAGCGATGATAACGGCAGGAACAATCTTCTGCGCGTCCCGGGCATCGGCGCACCGCGTGCCTTTGCAACCGTCCTGCTGCGACAATTTCCATTCCCAAATGTGAGTTACGGCGAAGACTACGCCGTTTCACTCCGCATAAGCCGGGATTACCGGGTCGGGCGCATCTATACGCCGCTCTACCTCTGCCGGCGTTGGGAGGATAATACGGATTCCCATCTCAGCAATGAGCAGATAGTCCGGTATGCAACCTTTAAAGACAGCCTCCGAACCCAGGAAATCAGAGAACGGCAGCAAAGAAACACAGCATGCTTCGAACACCCGTGATGCATAACAAACTCATCTTCTACCCTCAGGACGAGAGCGGCTCATGTGATCATTTTTCCGAACTCCTTACCGCCTTTATCCGTCAGCAGTGTGCAACCTGGACGCAGCTTAGGGAGGCTCGGGCGTGGCTTGCAAAAAATCTGGTCAAGTCATTCATGCTCACCGATGCTGAAGTTCTCGTCCAGCACAACCCGCACCGTATTAAAAGCTCTGCAACCCGTGTTGATAAGGAGTTTATTCACCGCAGACCGTGTTTCCTCTGCCCTGACCGGCTCTATGAAGAGCAAAAAGCACTCCTGTTCCGCAACGACTGGCTGGTGCTCAATAATCCATTCCCGATATTTCAGGATCACCTGGTCGTTGCACATACCAAACACCTCCCCCAACATATCTTCTCCTGCCTGCATGCTATGATTGCTTTTGTGCAGGACACCGGCGGCAGTTTTACCACCTTTTACAATGGTCCTGAGTGTGGAGCATCAGCACCCGATCACCTGCACTTTCAGGCATGTCCTGCTGGTAGTATCCCCTTAGTGTTGCAGTTTGATAAACTGCATACAGACACTCAGGTTATGCATCCGGTTAGCAGTCTGTGCACCACAAAAACAATAGCATGCTCGGTCGGAGAGCTTGACCGGCGGGCTTTGTTTTTCTGTAGCACAACTGACCCTGAAGTTTTGCAGCACCAGATACATGCCGTTGTGGTATATCTTCAGAACGAAACAGCTAGTGCTGAGGAGCCCTTGATCAACATCATCATTTCAGGCAGCAACCAAAGGTTGCAGGGAATCATTTTCCCGCGCAAAGCACATCGTCCTGCCTGCTATTTCAGCCGCGGCAAAAGCAAGCTGCTTGTAAGCCCCGGCGCAGTAGATATCGGTGGTCTTATAGTGCTCCCACGCCGAGAAGATTTTGAGCGCATAACCGGTGAACAGATTTTGAATATTTTTTCAGAAGTCTGTTACGGGAAAGATATTTTCAAAAACCTGTAACATTCTCACAGCACCATGGCTTGACTGCACAGCACCAATTATTTTCTCCTTGACTTTCCTAAGGTGCTGCAAGAAAATTTAATAAAAATTTTCCTCTGAGGGGGCTGCCCATGAACATCAAGCGGGTTCTCATCGTTGATGACAATACGATGATTCATGAACTGTTCAAAGAGTATCTTGAGTCACAGGGCTTGAAAGCTGACATCGCTTCAAACGGTCAGGAAGGAATTGAGAAATACCGCGAGTGCAAACCTGATGTTGTCCTGATGGATATGCAGATGCCGGTCATGAACGGCTATGAAGCAAGCAAAAACATTAAACATCTTGATCCCAAGGCAAAAATCTTTGTCGTAACGGGCTTCCCTGATGATCCGCTTGTGGTAAAAACCCTTGCTGAAGGGTATGTTCAAACCGTCATTCCAAAGCCGTGCAACCTTACCACGCTTTTTCAAAAACTTCAAAGCACCCTGAGCCCTGAGTACACTTCCATAAAATAAATTGGTAAATAATGCCGTTCACTTTGAGTTAAAGACCCGGGATTCGTGGCACGCGAAGCGAAAACTTTTGCTGACGCACCACGAGATACGTATCACGCATCACGATACACGGACATTTTTAATATCACCCTCACCTCAATCCTCTCCCCTCAAGGGCGAGGAAGTTTCTTTTTTTCCAGTTATAGGCAATGATGACGACACAGGCTCTCAGGGGTGGTGGCGAGGGAAAAGATCATGTCAGCCCCTCCTGCCAAGGAGGGGTGCGGGGAGGGCTTTTCTGCCCCCTCCTAACCTCCCCCTAACAGGGGAGGCTTTCTTCTTTAGCCCCTCCTATCAGGGTGAGGCTTAAAACAAAATCATAAAGGACAAGAAAGTAAAACGATACCGGTCACATTCATAATAGCCCCCCTTATTGTATATGCTTGCACTGAGGCACACCGAGGCACTCATCTGTGTCGGATCTCCCAGCACTGATGAATCCGTGGTGTTCGGGTAAAATCAAAGGGGATGGTCTGTTTCGTGATGTCCTGCACGAAATATGCTTCACAAATCTGGGGATCAAGTGTGAAGCGGCGGTAGTTGGTTGAAAAAATTAAAAGCCCGTCTCGTGCAAGCCGCTTCATGATACTGTGGATCAATGCAACGTGATCGCGCTGCACGTCAAACACCAGAGGATCACCCTTTCTGTTTGAAAACGTTGGCGGATCTGCAAATACAAGGTCAAACCGACTGCGTGTTTGGGACAGCCATGCCACACATTCAGCACGGACAAACGTATGCCGTTCGCTGCTCATACCGTTGAGCGCAAAATTTTTGAGCGCCCATGCAGCATAGGTTGGTGAGCGGTCAACGGTGATGGTCTCACAAGCACCGCCGAGTGCAGCATACACGGTCGCAGTACCGGTATAGCCGAACAAATTTAAAAAACGTTTTCCGCACGTCTGTGCTCCAATACGGCTTCGGGTTTTCCGATGGTCAAGGAAAAGCCCCGTGTCCAGATAATCACTCAAGTTCACTAAAAATCTGCAACGGTTCTCGCGAACCTCATACAGTTTGCCTTGCGCAGCCCGCTTTTGATAGCGGTCTTTTCTTTTCTGCGGACGTCGAACCTTAATAAAAATCTGGTCGCGTCTGATGTGCAGCACGTCACGGATCACCGACAGGGCATGCTGCAGCCGGCTCCGAGCCTTCTCGGGATCAATCTCGTGTGGTGCTGCATATTCTTGAACGTGCACCCACTGCTCGTAAATATCAATTGCCATATTATAGTCTGGCAGATCAGCATCATACACCCGAAAGCAGGAAATGCCTTCGCGCTGCGCCCACGGAAGCAGGCGCCTCAGATTTTTCATGAGGCGATTGGCAAAGTCGCTGGTTGCTGCAGTATCATGAAACACCGCTGTAGTGTATGCTGGTTGTACCGGCGGCTCGGGGGGAGTATCAGGAACAAGATATGTGGAGAGCTGGCAGGGGAGTGGTCCATTGTATAAACGATATTTCTTTTGCGGCTGCATACCGAGCGCATCGGCAAGCTCAACTGAACGAGTGAATACCGCAGCCTTCCAGCCTTTGCAAAAACGCCGCATCATGCGTCCAAGACAGCGGTACAGGTATCTCTCAGCTCCCTGCTGATCAAGCCTTTCGCCATAGGGTGGATTGGTGACAAGGTAGTGAACACCGTGACCACCAGTAGGCGCTGTGGGCGGAATTCGAAAAAAGGCAAGCTCCTGCTGCTCAATGCGAATAACTCTTTCAAACCCTGCTCGCGCGACATTGGCAACTGCTGTCTCAACAGCAGTCCGTGACGCATCATACCCGACCAGTGTGGGCCACGGTGCTGCTCGTGCTGCACGTCGCTGTTCTGCTGCTTCTGCAACAAGGCTTTTCCAGAGGTCGGGATTATGGGGCAGCCATTTCAAAAACCCATAGTAGGTTCTTCCCCAGCGCGGCGTAATGCCGCCGTACAGCAGCGCTGCTTCAATCAGCAACGTTGCAGAACCACAGCAAGGGTCAAGGAAAATACTGTCAGGGGTTGTCTGGTCTGGCCATCCGCTCAAACGTACCAGTGCTGCTCCAAGCGTCTCTTTCAGCGGTGCCCTACCGCCACCAGCGCGGTAGCCGCGCAGATGAAGGCTCTCACCCGATAGGTCAATGCTCAACGTTGCTTCACTACCGTTCAGAAAGACATGTACCGCAACATCAGGCTGCTGTCGCCTGACTGTAGGTCGGCGACCGTACCGATCTTTGTAATAGTCTACAATGCCGTCCTTGATACGCAGCGCTGCAAACTGGGTATGGGGTACTGCTGCATCAACCGAGGTACAGTGCACCGCAAACGTGTCATCAGGACTGAGGTGGTCACTCCAGGCAACAGCGCGGGCAGCCTCGTACAGGTCGTCAGCGTTGTGGACCTTGCTCTGGGCAATCGGTAGCAGAATACGGTTTGCATACCGCGACCACAAGCAGGTTCGGTACGCGGTCTCAAGCGACCCCTGAAATACGACTGCACTTTTTTCTGCATGGATATTCCCGGCGCCAAAGCTCCGTAACTCCTCGACAACGAGCGGCTCAATCCCAGCAGCACACAGTGCGGTGAAAGTATGCACCGAAGTATTGGGGAACAGAGAGCATGCGGTACGCATCATGCGAGTTGTGGCAGTGTGGTGGTAAGTCGTCGCCGCGGTTATCCGGCTATGTCCACAAAAAAGTCAGCTATGCGAACGCCGTTGTAAAGAACCTCAATGGAATAGGAGGTGCCGCAGCTATCCTTTGAATATCGTGGTAAGAGATCCCGGGCAGTGTCAATAGTATACCCGCGATCCTCTGCGTCATTGACGGATTGGTTACCGACAAACCCCCTGAAATTTACTTTCAGCCCCGTCGCTCCCGACGGTTCGGTAACAAGGTCATCGAGAATCAACTGGTCACCCCTGCGGACGCGCTGGTGTTCACCGGGGATTAGTGCCACGCGCTGCCCATTGACCTTCATAATCAGGTACTTGACGCTGGCACCCATTCCTGAGCGCTGCTGCCCGCTGCCCGCAGTGCCAGCTATCTCCTGCCCGGTGCCAAAGGAAAGAGCAACTTTTCCGCAGCACAAATTATCTTTTTTGACGATTATGTCCGTCTCTTTGGTAACGGTGATGGGTTGACGAAAATCGTTGATTGTCCCCACACCCTCGATATTAACGCTCAACCCGCGTTCATAGTTTGCCTCAACGTGCAATACGGTGATTGTGTCGCCGGGAGCTACCTGCAGTGTGTCGCCGTTGTACACGACAACCGGTCGGTGGTCATTGATGGATACAAACAAATATTTCAGCACCGGGTCGGGCAGTGCAATCGTCGGGTGTTCAGGCACAATGCCGAACTGATCCATAAACGCATTAATCACCATGCTCTGATACCGCACCCGATCGCGCGGGGAAGGAATGTCCTTGGATGTCTCAATGCCGAAAGCCGGTATTTCCATGTGCGTCATCGCAAAGTAGGTGGCAGATTTCCGCTGCTCTTTGTGGGGGGTATCCGGTGCTGCGGTTTGATGGTTGTTGAAGTGGAAATGATGTTCTGGGTTGCTGATTTCACGGTTAACCTTCTCACACACCCTGCGGGCAATCTCTTCGACATTGATGGCAGTATGATATTTCTGCGACTCAAAACGGTCACAGTCTGCAATAATTGATTGCCCATAGCGCTGAGGATTGCGTTTTTCTGACTTCCATTCCGGATGGTAAAAGCCGCTACCGTCATGAAGATTCAGCAGGACATCGCTCTCTGCAATCAGCTCTTTTAGTTTCTGAATGATCAGACGGTCACGATCATCAGGGCTGACTTGGGCAAACTTGCGGTTCATGTCGCCATTGACGCCGCGCACGTTCAGCAAAATCGAACAGAAATTTGCCCGTGGAACGACAATTAAATTGCCCTTACGCAGACTCATCTCCACATACAAATCAGCGGCAAGGTACCCCCCCGGCTCGTCGCCTTGTATGCCGCCGATGATCAGCATGGTTTTGCCCGGCTGTTCACCATGAATACGATAAACATTCAGCTCGTATTCAGTGTTTTGGAAAAAGACCTGATGCTGATCGTAGGCACAGGCTTTGCGCACGTTCCATCCTGCCCCACCGAGCATACTGCAGAGACCGGTAGCCAATGCTAAGCTATAGCAGAGTTTCTTCATGTGCACTCACTCGACGAGAGGGCGTGGAGTATTCCTGTTGCAAAACAAGGCTGCCGCTTTTGGAATAGAGGACGATCGTGACACGGTTCATGGGGATGCCTGCCGCAGCCTGCTCAATACGGCAGGTAACCCGCTTATACTGGGTGATTGAAAAAAAACTCCCCTGCCGAAAGTCACGGGGGGTCCCTCCCTCAAGCACTGCATCAGGCCAAGACTTAAATACCGGCGGGATACTCTCAGTAGTGTGCGCAATGACAAACAGATATCCTGATATGCGCGTGCCTGCAGCACGATTGATAAGTTTGAACGATACCTGCAGAGCTTCTCCATCAGGAAGGTTTTCTACCGTGACAGCATCAAGAGCAAGAGCGCTCGGTGCACCTCCTGCCTGCTCCGCTGTCCGGGGTGGTTCGTTACCCTGAACAGATGCTGCAGGGACATCCGAAACGGTCGGTTTCGCAGTCGTGGGCTGTGCAGCAGTGCTCCGGTCATGGTAATCCTGCCGAAGCCGTTGTACCTCGTAGGCAAGCCGCTCGTGGGATGAGAGAAGGTCATTATGCCGCTTGAGCATCATAATATATCCAGTGCTACTGACAATGGCTGCAAGAACCCCACCAAGCGCGGTGAGCAGGATAAGGAGCAACAATCCCGGATGAAGCTTAACCGAATAGCTTTTGCCGTTTTTCTCCGAGACCAGAACAATGCTTATCTTCTGTGCCATAGCTGATGCCGTACCACACAGACGCTTAGAGCGGTTCCCACGTTTCCCTGACTATTTTCCAATCGCCGTTTGTCAGGCGCAGGTGCAGTGTTTTTCGTCCATAGTCGGAATGGGTATCAGAGGCATAGCGCTGATGGAAGGTGACCACAGCTGATGGTCTGGCGACACTGACGGTCACAGTATCAACAGCAATGCTGATATGCCGTGTCGTATTGGTGCGTGCTACTTTATACTCTTTCCATTGTCGTTTGTTCATGTTCTGCGACGAAAAGTCAGCAGCATACCACGTCATATATGATTCAATGTCTTTACGCTCCCATGCGGTAACCCACTGGTTGAGCATTCTGAAAATCCGGCGCTCATCACTCGGCGCCGTATGGGAGGGTTGAACCGATGCATCCTGAACCCAGTCCTCGCAAACAATTTTGAGGGCATCACTGTTTTTCTGCAGGTAGAGTTTTTTAAACCCAACGCTGTTGAAACTGTCTGACTCATAATCTTGGACAAAACCAGCGATAACCGTGGTGCCGTGTTTTAAAAGGTTCAGACCGCGCAAGTCAACACTGATAAATTTATAGCGCTGATTGAGCTCCTGCTTGGTAGCACCAAGCTGCTGCAGTTTCCCCTGCCCGTAGAGGTCTGTAGAATAGCACTCAAGAAAATGCTTGACGTCCTTTTTCTGCCATGCCTGCCGCCATGCAGCAATAAGCTGCAGCGCCTCTTTTCGCTCCTGTTCAGAGCGGGAAAGATCACTATAGGTAATGGTTTCCGTGATGAGAATAGGGGTATCGTAGAGGCGAATAGAACGACTGATGTCAGCAATATCTTCATTGCGCATTGCAACACAGCCTTGCGTGTCAAAAGGGAGCAGCGGTTTATCAAGGCCATGCAGCCATATACCGTTGCCACCCTTTCCGCGCTGTCGGTCAATGTAGTTGGGAAAGTCCAACACAAAAGCCATGACACCATATTTTGACGGAAGCTGCTCATCGCGATGAACCATTCTAAAAAAATAGCCGCCTTCAGGCGTCTTAAGATCCCCGCTTTCTGTCTTATCCCCCCTGTTCTTCCCGGTCGAACAGGGATAGGTTTTCACCAGTTCAGGAGTTGCGCCGTTACACTTATATAGGTGGAGCTGTTGAGTAGCTTTTTCAACAAGCAGCGCGTACGGACTGGTAATATGCAGGAGCCCTTCGGGAATACGGGGTGCGGTGCCGTGACTCGTCTCAGACTGAGCAACATGTCCGAGAGCAGCGACGCTTGCCGCAATGATTGCACAAATTTTGAGTGCAAGCGCCCGGTACCGCCGAGCGCTCAAAGGTCGTGACGTCTGATCTGCTGGTGGTATTTCTTTCATCTCAGCCCTTCGTGGGAATACGTAGTTTTTTCATCTTCTCAACAAGCGTTGTTCTGTTCATATTGAGCAGCTTTGCAGCCTTGTTTTTTACGCCTGAACTCTGCGCGAGTGCTTTTAAAATAAGCTCGCGCTCAAAGTTGGTGACCATGGTCGCAAACGAACAGTGCTCGTCAGCAGGCAAACGCGGTTCTTCGCGTACTGTCTGCTGGCAGTGCACCATTTTTTCAGGAAGTTCATCAAGGTCAATCGTGCCGGTTTCATTGAGAATAACCAGTCGCTCTATGATGTTCTGCAGCTCGCGTACATTGCCCGGCCAGTGATAGTGCATAAAGCAATCCTGAGCCCGATCAGTTATTTTTTCAATCACCTTGCCTTTTTCGGTGCTGAACTGCCGTATGAAATGTTCGACCAGCAGCGGAATATCGGTTCGCCGCTCGCGAAGCGGTGGCAGATACACCGGCACTACATTGAGCCGGTAGTAAAGGTCTTCTCGGAATTTTCCCTCAGCAACCGCTTTTTCAAGGTCGCGGTGGGTCGCGGCAATGACCCTGATGTCAGCCTTGATCGGCTTAATACCGCCGACCCGTTCAAATTCATGTTCTTGCAGAACCCTGAGAATTTTCACCTGCAGCGTCGGGCTCATGTCCCCGATTTCATCAAGAAATATCGTCCCTCCTTTCGCAAGCTCAAACCGTCCCACCCGTGTTCGGTACGCACTGGTAAACGACCCCTTTTCATGACCAAACAGCTCACTTTCAAGTAATTCTTCAGGGATAGCACCACAGTTCACCGGAACCAGAGGATGCTGCGCCCTTCGGCTCTTGGCATGGATTGCGCGCGCCACCAGTTCTTTCCCGGTACCGCTTTCACCGTAAATAATCACCGTGCTGTCAACCGCAGCAAGTTTATCAATCAGCTGATATATTTTCTGCATCGCCGGACTGGTACCAATAATGCCGGCATACCGTTCACCAGAGCGTGCGCTGCTACGGCAGGTGCGGTGAGCAGACTGCTTTGCCTGAATCGCCTGCAGCAGATACTTAAACTCTTCAGTATTTACCGGTTTTGTCAAAACATCTTCAGCTCCTATTTTCATAGCCTTGACCGCATCATTTACCGATGCATGACCGGTCATCACCAGAACAGGGATTTCAGGATGGTCAGCCTTGATCTTTTTCAAAAACTCAAGCCCGTCACTGCGCGGCAGTCGTAGCTCAGCCACTACCACGTCAATAGGGTGTGCCTGCAGTACCTGAAATGCGGTGCCGGCGTCACGCGCCTCAGCAACCCTGCACCCTTCTTGCTTCAAAAAGTCAGTCAGGATTGCCCTGTTCTCATCATCAGGGTCAACAATCAGCATTGTTGCTTTATTCATCATCTATGCCTACACCGTGCAGAAATGTGCTGAGTGAGATTACCTTTTCTTCTCTGTCAACCGAAACTGAGCAACGCAGGAAGGCGCACAAGCCCCTCCACCCACTGAGGCACTCGTGACGAGCGGATTGGTGCAGCGCGCTCCGTTCATCCGGATGACAAAGGGCACTGCATGCCGCTGGAGCAGGCTGCGATGCCTGCCGGAGCTAACCAAAAATGCCGTTGCCTGAATACGGTATCAGAAAAATCGTACCGGGTAGATGTTACTTGGTCACTATAAAACACCCTTTTTGAAAATTTCAAGCAGAAACTTGCTGCAGCAGTATCCAAAAAAAATGACGGGGCTCGCAAGCGAGCCCCGTCATGGTAAATACGCGGTCGGTGCTTGGCACTTACTTCACACTGACAACCAGTTTTGTTGCTGGAGCGCCTTTGGCGATATGCGCAGTGAACTTCACCGACGCCTTCTTATCCATCTTGGTTTCTTTCAGGATGTTTTTCACAAAGTCCTCATCCATCGCCGCAAGTGCTGCCCGATATGCCTTGTCAGCTTTCAGCATATCGCCAACCTGCACAAACGGATCAGCCTGTGCCGTCAGTTCGATGCTGCCGTCAGCCAGTGTTTTCTTGGTAAACGCAAGGTACTTACGTTTCTGGCAATACGCAATGATCGTCGCAAGCTCATCGGCTGTTTTCACCTTGCCGATTTCACAGTCAAGTTTTGCATCTTTTACCCACATTTTGGGGAACGTCTGCCAGAGCTTCAGATAAATGTCAGTGGCTTTCGAACGGACGTTTTGGTAGAGCTGCAGCCACGCAAGAAAGTCTACGGCGAAAAATCCCAAAAACGTGCCCGGGCCCTGCTCTTCCAGCGACCGCTTCTGTTTTTTAAGCACATATACCACCGGCTCCTGCTCTCCCATCTCAAGATCAACAAACCGCCGCTCAACCTCAGGCAGCGGGAGATCGGGATTAGCATCCCGCGTCCGCAAAATAATCTGGCAGGCACATGCCGATCCGTCACGGCACCGTCCAGAGGGCAGTTCAACCAAAATATCCTCCTTCAAGCCCGCTTTCTTTGCTTTTTCAATCAGCTCCCATAGGTACACATAGGTAAGGTACACTTCCTGCCGGTAGTAATCATGACGTTTGTAGGTATTGTCAGCAGGTCCATATGCTGGATTTGCACACCACAGCACATGACCGACGTGTTCGGTCGGGGTATTGCGCCGGGTAACGTAGAGCGCCGGAACACCGATAAAACAATCCTCAACGATTCTCCCCAGGGTCGGCAGATCCTTGACCTCTTTCAGTCCTAACTTCTGCATCGCACCATCAAAACTCATATCTGCAAGGGCTGCCCAGACATTGCCGTAATACTTCAGCCCGTCCTTTTCCCCAAGCGCAGGCTTGAAGGTCCGCCAGATGTAGTAGACATGACCAAACAGCGACTTGAGCGCTGCCACGGTCAGGTCTTTCAGACTCATGCCGAGCAACTTCGCATGCGCTTCCATGAACGGTAAAAACGGTGACGCTCCCGTGCTTTTTGCTTTTGCCATATGCCTTTCCTCCTTCAACGTAGGTTAGTAATAACTGGTTGCACCGCCTCAGCTGCAGTGCAGGTTCGTTGTTATTGTTATGAAAGACAAGTGCTCGTATTCTTTTTATTGTAATCCGTCGCTCTTGTCAAATGCTAAATGAGCAAAGGTACCACAGTGCAAGTCAAGCATGCTTAGTGCGCCTTTACAAAATAAAGGGGTCAAATAATTCCGTTAGCCATGAGTTAGAGATCGTGTTTCAGTATGTACCCGTGGTTTTGCTTGAGGGACCTTCCTCCAGTGCATTGTATGGGGAGCGTGTCTGGTGTTTCATGCTGCGTTAATAGATGAGTATGGTACCTTCGCCCTAGAGTCTGTGTCGTATTTATAGGAAAAAATAGGGCACGGGGCAAAACAGAAAGCCTCCCCTGCAAGGAGGAGTTTGGGAGGAGGCACAGAAAAGCCCTCCCCACACCCCTCCCTAACAGGAGGGGCTAAAAAAAGTAAGCCTCCCCTGTCGTAGATCCCGCTCTGCAGGACTAGGGGGAGGTTTGGTGGGGGCAAAAAAGCTATATCCTAACCCCTCCCTCACAGGTGGGGCTAAAAAAAGTAAGCCTCCCCTGTCGTAGATCCCGCTCTGCGGGACTAGGGGGAGGTTTGGTGGGGGCAAAAGCGGGGAGCATGCCTCAGGGTTCGTTGTGCATAGTATTTCGTGTTTCACGAACCCCGCGCCACGAATCACGCTTCACATATCACGATACATTCAAAGATCACCCTCACCTCAATCCTCTCCCATCGAGGGCGCGGAAGGCACCCTTTCCGGTTACGAACAACGATTGGATACAGTTTCATATCAAAGAGTGAACAACTTTTCGTTCATACTTTGATACCTCAGCTCGAACGATAGAGCCCTCTACTATAAAAAATATCCCCTTTTTTGTGTTGAGGTGTACTTAGCTTGACAAACAGGGGCTTTTCACAGTAAATAGATACTGAGCGTCTCCGAGCCACGGTGCAGGAACAATTCACCACCATGCACCGGGCCGATAGGGTCGTGCGGTACTGCCGCAGGGCCTCCCGGATTGGGAAAGGAGACGGGAGAACAGACACCTGTACCCGCCTTCCTGCACACTGGGGCACGGAACGCGGGTATTTTTTTACAGCACGCGCAATCCATGAACAAACTTATTGACCCACACAACCGCCATATCAATTATCTGCGCATTTCAGTCACCGACCGGTGTAATCTGCGCTGCATCTACTGCATGCCCAAAGAAGGTATTTCAACCATCGGTCATGATGAAATTTTGCGCTACGAGGAAATCGTCCGGATTGCGCGTAGTGCTGCATCCCGTGGCATCACCAAAATCCGCATCACCGGCGGTGAGCCGCTCGTCAGACGAGGTATCGTTGACCTGATCGCCGCGCTGCGTCGGGTGCCGGGCATCGAGGATTTGAGCATGACGACCAACGGTATCCTGCTTGCTCCCTGTGCTGCTGAACTTCGAGCAGCAGGGCTTGACCGGCTCAACATCAGCCTCGACAGTCTCAACCCTGAACGGTTTCGTTCCATAACCCGGGGCGGCGATCTTCAGGCTGTGCTTGCAGGTATCACGAAAGCCCGTGAGATCGGTTTTGCTCCTATCAAAATCAACGTGGTTGCCATGCGCGGCATCAATGATGACGAACTCACCGATTTTGCGCGCCTGACCCTTCACCGACCGGTACATATACGTTTTATCGAATTCATGCCCGTTGGTCAGAGCACTGATTGGAGCGACGCTCATTTTATTCCGGCAACCGAAATTCAGGAACGTATCGCCGCAATCGGCTCGCTGGTTGAAGAACCATCGCCCGGACATGCTGGTCCTGCGCGGATGTATCGTCTTGACCATGCCGTGGGTCGCATTGGATTTATTACCGCGCTGAGCAACCATTTTTGCTCACGCTGCAACCGGTTGCGGCTGACCGCTGACGGGAAACTGCGCACCTGTCTGTTTTCCGATGATGAGACTGACCTGAAAACGCCACTCAGAAACGGCTGTGATGACCACCAGCTTGCCGACATCATTGCTGCGGCGATTGCCTCAAAACCGTTGCAACACCGGGTTTTTGAGCCTACGTTTAAAAAATGCCTGCGCAACATGGTATCCATTGGCGGATAAGCTATGGGTTCTCTGCAGACACCACCCCTTCCGTCGCATCGCATTGTTGTTGCCGGGCTCCGCTCAGGCATTGGGAAAACACTGCTTGCCGAGCAGATTGTGTCTTTGGTGCCGGGCATTGCAGCAATCAAGGTAACCATCCATGACGGGGCAACCAGCATTACCACAGCTCCCGATGCCATCATGGTTGAGGGAAAAGATACGTGGCGCCTGCGACAGAGCGGCGCATACCCGGTCGTCTGGGTTCAGACAACAGAACAGGACATAGCAGACAGCATCCAGCAGGCGCTGAGTCTTCTGTGCGGGGTTACAAAAATTTTAATTGAAGGCAACAGTGTGGTGCAGTACGTTGATCCCACGGTTGTGTTCTTTGTCAGTGACAGCTCGATACTCACGCAGCCGATAAAACCCAGCAGGCTCCACGCACTCCAAAAAGCAACAGTGGTGATTAATAATCTTCGCGCACCACTTCAACAGGATAACGCTGCGGTCGTAGCATTCTGCAAAAAGGTGAACCCTCATGCACCAGTGCACAGCCTTGCGCTCACAGATACAAGTGCAACTCGCCTCCTACTCAGACAGGTTCTTGAACAAAAAGGGCTGCTCTAAGTACCGCTCCATACAATAAAGGGGTCTATGATAAAGATAACCGGTATCATTTTGCTTTCTTGTCTCTGATGATTTTGTTCTCAAGCCCCTCCCCCTCGCAGGGGAGGCTTTCTTCTTTAGCCCCTCCTGCAAGGGAGGGGTGCGGGGAGGGCTTTCCTGCTCTCACCAAACCTACCTCTCTCAGGGGAGGCTTTCTTCTTTAGCCCCTCCTGCAAGGGAGGGGTGCGGGGAGGGCTTTCCTGCCCCACCAAACCTACCTCTCTCAGGGGAGGCTTCATGTTTTGCTCCTTACGCTATCTCTTCTTATAATTAGACACAGTCTATGACAGGAAAAGATTGAGGTGAAAATTATATTTCCGCGTATGCTGATTTATGGCGCGTGAAGCGGATCTCGTAGTGCGGAAAGCGTGTTTCGAGGTTTGTGAAGTGTGTTTAGTTTTTGGCATTTCACGAACCACGAAACACGCATCACGCTCCCCGAGTCACAAAGCATTTTGTGTGTGTTTACTCAGCGTGCGGGGTGAGTGCGTCAGAACTACCCAAGGTGCTTATTGATCATTTTCTGCAGTGCTTCTTTTGACTGAACGCCGACCGTTTGCTCAGCGATATGTCCGTTTTTGAACAGGATAAGTGTCGGAATCCCGCGAATGCCGTATTTTTCTGCAAGGTCCTGATTCTGATCAACATTCACCTTCCCAATTTTGACCTTGCCGCTGTATTCCCGTGCAAGTTCTTCAATAGTAGGTGCAAGCATCCGGCACGGACCGCACCATTCTGCCCAGAAATCAACTAGCACTGGTATTGTTGCGTGCATGACCTCTGCTTCAAAATTTGCTTCTGTCAGGGTAATTTCATTGCTCATGGTACTTCTCCCTTCACCTATGCACCGATCAGGCGCACGCTTGGTTCACTGCAGTTACAATCTCTTCCCGTGAAAAAGGTTTGGCAAGCGTTTGCAGCACGCCAAGCCGCTTTGCAATACTGAGATACTCCTCAGGGTCGAGCACACCGCCACCGGACATGGCAATGATTTTTACCTGCGGATTAAGTGCCTTGAGTTCTCTGATGGTTTCAATGCCCTCTTTCTCAGGCATAATCAAATCCGTAATCACAAGGTCAATCGTGTTCTCACGATACTTCTTTATACCAACCGCACCGTTCTCAGCATCAACAACCAGATATCCTGCTGCCTCAAGAAACGTCCGCAGCAACTCCCTAATTCTCTCATCATCCTCAATAATAAGAATGGTTTTCTGCATATACCGTGTCACGTCGTTGTATTGGTAATGAGTGAAGATCGTGCCAGTCAACACCCTGTGCGTCTTTTGTCCTGATCTACCTGAGGGCAGGACGATTATTTTAACCATATCCTTCAGCCACGCCACTGTCAAGAGAAAACGGGTATTGGATAACGCTCTGAAAATACCTTGCAAAACAGGATACCCCAATGATAAAATGCAATACAGGTGAGCATGTTACGGCTCCACCAACCCAGAGGTTCCCCTACAGACAATGCTTAGTTTGTAGTGAACTCTTTTACCTACGATACGATACTGGACAGGGAGCAGCATGGGACGAAACGCGCAGATTACCCGGAAAACCTCAGAAACCGACGTCCGCGTCAGCTTACAGCTTGATGGGTCTGGAAAAAGCACCTGCAAGACGCCTGTTGCTTTTTTTAACCATATGCTTGAACTGACTGCGCGGCACGGGCTGTTTGACATCACGGTACAGGCAGCCGGTGATATCGCTGTTGACGCACATCATACCATTGAGGATATCGGTATCTGTCTTGGTCAGGCAGCACAGCAGGCGCTGGGCAGCAAAGAAAAGATACAGCGGTACGGCGAGGCAACCATTCCCATGGATGAAGCTCTGGTGCGTGTGGCGATTGACATCAGCGGCAGACCGTTCTTGGTTCTGAGCTCACCACCGCTTCGCGGCAAAACCGGCGACTTTGACCTTGATCTTGTGGAAGAGTTTTTTCAGGCGTTTGTCAATCACGCCAAAATAACCATGCACATTGATGTTATCCGCGGCAAAAACTTTCATCATATCGTTGAGGCGATGTTTAAGGCATTTGGCCGTGCCTTTGACAGCGCAACCCGCATTGATGAGCGCTCGCCGGGTGTTCCTTCAACAAAAGGAATGCTCTAATCTACTGAGACCATGACCATTGCAATCATTGACTATGGCATGGGCAACCTGCGGAGTGTCCACAAAGCCTTTGAAAAAATTGGTTGCCCTGCAACTATTGTTTCAACCCCGCGTGCGGTACGCGATGCAGACGCACTGGTGCTCCCCGGCGTCGGCGCGTTTCAAAAATGCTTCGAAAACCTCGACCGACAGGGATTGATCGAGCCACTGTGCACATCGGTGCGTCAGGGGAAACCGTTTTTGGGTATCTGCTTGGGGATGCAGTTGCTGTTCAGCACCAGTCAGGAATTTGGCACCTCACCGGGACTTGACATCGTGCGGGGCACGGTTGTCCGGTTTCAGTTCCCAAACCTTGAGCGTTCTGAACGTCCCGTCAAAATTCCCCACATGGGGTGGAACAGCATCCACATCCATGCACCGCACCCCTGTCTTGAGGATATTCCCGACGGCTCGTGGTTCTATTTCGTCCATTCTTATTACGTCGTGCCAGAGGACAAAGCAGTGGTTGCAACGACAACAAACTACGCCGGATGCGAATTTGTATCAAGCATTGCCGCTGACAATATCTTTGCCTGTCAGTTTCATCCTGAAAAGAGTCAGACGATAGGACTGAGACTTTTGAAAAACTTTGCACACTGTGCATCGTGCTGGTGAAAGGAATCGGCGTGCTATGTTAGTCATTCCTGCCATTGACTTAAAAGACGGCGCTTGTGTCCGCTTGTCACAGGGTAAAATGGATCAGGCAACCGTGTATTCCGATGACCCGGTCGAGATGGCGCGTCGCTGGGAAGCTGAGGGTGCCCAGCGGTTGCATATCGTTGACCTTGACGGCGCCATAGCCGGAAAACCAGTCAACCTGAAGCTGGTAGAGAAGATTCGTGCTGCAGTCAACCTTGATATTGAGATCGGCGGTGGCATCCGTTCGATGGAAACGGTTAAGCAGTATTGTGATGCCGGCGTTACGTATATTATTCTGGGTACCGCTGCAATTACCCGTCCTGATTTTTTGGCAGCCGCCTGCGACACCTATCCCGGACGCATCATCGTTGGGATTGATGCATGCAATGGTATGGTTGCGGTGCGTGGCTGGACCGAAACAACCTCGGTCACCGCAATCGAGGTTGCCCGAAGGATTGACAGCACCCGTGTTGCAGCAATCATCTTCACTGACATCAGCCGCGACGGTACGCTGACTGGTCCTAACATTACAAGCACTGCAGCGCTTGCCCAAGCAGGAACTATTCCCATCATTGCCTCAGGTGGCATTTCCTCGATTGAGGATGTCCTCAAGCTGGTACCGCTCGAACCACAAGGCGTCATCGGCGTCATTATCGGTCGCGCCCTCTATACGGGAACCATTGATTTGCGTCAGTGCATCGCAGGTGTTGCAGGGCTCGCATCACCTGTGCACCACAGGCGCCACTGAACACTATGCTTGCAAAACGCATCATCCCCTGCCTTGATGTAAAAGACGGTCGCGTGGTAAAAGGCGTCAATTTTTTAAATCTCAAGGACGCCGGTGACCCGGTTGACAATGCCGTGTTTTATGACGGTGAAGGCGCTGACGAGCTTGTGTTTCTGGACATCACCGCATCGCATGAGCGTCGCAAAATTATCCTGTCAGTTGTTGAGCGCACCGCTGCTGAAGTATTCATGCCGCTCACCGTCGGTGGCGGCATCCGAACCCTTGAAGATATTCGCGATCTGTTGAACGCCGGTGCTGACAAGGTATCAATCAACACCGCAGCAGTGCATGACCCACACTTGGTCGCACAGGCTGCCGAACGTTTTGGCAGCCAGTGCATTGTGGTTGCGATAGATGCAAAACGCTCCTCCTCTGCTGGGGATGCGCTGAGGTGGGAGGTCTTTATTCACGGTGGCAGAACGCCGACTGGCATTGACGCTCTCCAGTGGGCATGCCGCATGGAAGAACTCGGTGCCGGTGAAATACTCCTGACCAGCATGGATCGGGACGGAACTCAGGACGGGTATGATATTGAACTGACACGGGCTGTGTCGCGTTCACTGACGATTCCGGTTATTGCCTCAGGCGGTGCCGGAACCCTTGAGCACCTCTATGAAGGCATCGCCGCTGGCGAAGCTGATGCGGTACTTGCTGCCTCCATATTCCACTACCGTACCTACTCGGTCCGCGAGGCAAAGGAATATTTGCAACACAGAGGCATACCCGTCCGGCTCTAACCGCACGGTACACAACATGCTGTAGGAAAGGAAATCCGTATGGACATTCTTGACATCGTACGATTTGACAAAAACGGTCTGGTGCCTGCAATCATTCAGGACGCTGCTACCAAGCAGGTGCTGATGGTCGCGTATATGAATCGGGGCGCCCTTGAAAAAACACTCTCCAGTGGAAAAACCCATTTTTGGAGTCGCTCCCGGCAATCCTACTGGATGAAAGGCGAAGCATCAGGTCATGTGCAGATTGTAAAAGAAGTGTATGTTGACTGCGACGCTGACTGCCTGCTGATCATGGTTGAGCAAAAGGTTGCCGCATGCCATACCGGCTACCGTTCCTGCTTTTACCGTAAGTGGGAAAACGGCATGCTCGTCACCACGGGGCAAAAGGTCTTTGATGAAAACGCCGTGTACAAAAAATGATATCCTCGCGGAGTTGTACGAGGTTATCCGCGACCGCTGCAGCAATCCCTCTGAAGCATCCTACGTCAGCTCCTTGATGCAGGCAGGCGCTGCAAAGATTCATGAAAAAATAATCGAAGAGGCGTCTGAACTTACGGCAGCATCTGCGGCGGGGGATCGCGCTGCACTCTGTCATGAAGCCGCTGATTTGTGGTTCCACTGTCTGGTGCTGCTTGGCTATCATGCGCTCCATCCCCGAGAAGTCTATGCAGAACTTCAACGCCGTAGAGGGATATCAGGAATTGAAGAAAAAAAGCGAAGGACAAACCATGGCACAGGGTCAGCATAAACTTCCGGTTATCGGCATTACCATGGGTGACCCGGTCGGCATCGGTCCTGAAATCATTGTCAAAGCGTTGTGCGATCCCACGATCAGAAGCCGCTGTCTGCCGCTGGTGATCGGCGACCGAAACGTGCTCGAGCGGGAGCAGCAAAAACTAAAAGCTCCCTGCACCATCATGCCGGTGCGCGCCGAAGACGATCTCTGCGTGCCGCCAGCATGCTTACCGCTTCTTGAAGTATCCCAGCTCCAGACAACTGAAGCTCCCTACGGACAGCCAAATCCCAAAACCGGTGCCGCGCTTGCAGCAGCGATCATCAAAGCTGTTGAGCTTGCCATGGCAGGAACGCTTGATGCAGTGGTCACAGCGCCGATTAACAAGCAGAGTCTGCAGGCTGCAGGCTATAATTTTCCCGGTCATACCGAGATGATTGCAAGCCTGACCCAAACCCCGCAGGTTGTTATGATGCTTGCAGGTTCACGGCTCCGCGTTGTGCTGGTAACCATTCACTGCGCGCTTGCCCGCGTGCCAAAACTCATTTCACCGGAGTCCATCCTATCAACGCTCCGTATCACGCACCGTGGACTGCGTGACCAGTTTGGCATAGCGCAGCCCCGGATCGCTGTTGCCGGGCTCAATCCGCATGCCGGTGAAGCTGGGTTGTTTGGATGCGAGGAGCAAACCATCATCGCGCCTGCCATCCGTGCTGCCTGCCGTGAAGGAATCTGCGCTGATGGTCCATTTCCACCTGATACGGTCTTCTACAAAGCAGCCCGCGGCGATTATGACATTGTGGTCTGCATGTATCACGATCAAGGGCTCATTCCGCTCAAACTGCTTCATTTTGATGACGGGGTTAACATCACCCTTGGTCTTCCCATCATCCGAACCTCGGTTGACCACGGCACTGCCTATGACATTGCGGGCACTGGCATCGCATCTCCAGCAAGCATGGTGCAGGCGATCCAGACCGCTATCCGCATGGCAACAACGTGGCGCAACCGCACAAAGCAGCATCCTGCACCTGAGCTTTGCTAAAGCACAGCTTCAGTGCACTGGTGCGCTCCGCAGCAGAAAGGAATGTTGTATGGATTTGGTGACGCTTCTGGGAATTGCTGTTGCCCTTGCAATGGATACGGTCGCAGTTGCGGTCGCTGCCGGCATCAGTCTGCCTACAGTGACTCTACGCCACGCATTCAGACTTGCCTGGCATTTTGGGTTGTTTCAGTTCCTGATGCCGATCATCGGTTGGACCGCAGGGCTCACTGTACGTCCGCTGATTGAACAGTATGATCACTGGGTAGCTTTTGGCTTGCTCTCATGCGTCGGTGGAAAAATGATCGGTGAAGCACTCAGCCATCATGAACATGATCGTCCCTCACGCGACCCATCACGGGGTCTCAGCCTTGTCATGCTGTCAGTTGCGACAAGCATTGATGCGCTCGGGGTAGGACTGAGCTTTGCGGTGCTCAACATAAGTATCTGGTTCCCTGCGGTGGTCATAGGGCTAGTAACCGCAGGGTGCACCGGTGCAGGTCTGCTGATCGGCACCAAGGTCTCCTCAGCACCTCGCATCAGCAGGTATGCTGACATCAGTGGCGGGTTCGTGCTGATCGCGATCGGTGTAAAAATTCTGATTGCGCACGGTGCCCTGAGGGTGCTGTAGCTGTACGCACAATGGCATGCTAAAATGCCTGTGCAGAGCTCTGCATAATTTTCTGCACTTCCGCAGCCGTTTCTGCAATCGCCGCACCGTCAATGCCCAACAGTTTTGCTGAAGCGCTCGCAGCAGGTTCACTCCCGTTTTCAGACAATAAGCTCAAGCCGATCGTGCGCGTCACTAGGTTTGCAAGATTGACGATCAGCACTTCAGGTGGGGTTGTCGTGCTGTAGGAACTGTCCTCATGGAGTAAAGCCACGTTTTTGAACTCTGGAGGAAATCCCCATGCCTCGAGCAGCATCGCACCAAACTCCGTATGCACCTGCTGCAGCAGCGGCACCATACTGGATGCATCAAGCTGAGTAAGTTCCGGGGTTGACTTCGCAAGCAATGCACGCATCATCAGCACCTTGCCGATGTCATGGACCAGTCCATAGGTAAAATAATATTCAAAATCCTCACGCCCGGCGAGTTTTGCAAGTGCCCGTGCACCATAGGCGGTTGCAAGTGCATGGTTCCAGAGCCGTCCCATGAGGGTAACAAACTCCTCATGCGTGGTTTCATAGAGCCCACGGTTTGCTATTGCATTCACCACGCTCTGAGTCTGTTTCAATCCGAGTCTGGGCACTGCCTCGCGCACCGTTAAGACTTTCTTTGCACCCCGGTACAGCGAGGAATTTGCCGTCGTAATAAGCTTGAGCGATATGACTGCATCCTTTTCAATGGCTGCCGCAAGGTCGTTGGTTGTTGCAATCGGATTTTTGATAACCCGCTGAATCTCCATAACAACGCTGGGCAGTACCGGCATTTCAATCTTCCCTGCCTTCACCTTTGCAATTATTGCTGAAACAGTCCCCGCGACATTCCCTGCTTCAGCGCTTTCAGGTTGGGAAACGACCGGCTCAACGGTTGTCGCTGCCGGTGCCGTCCCTACCAGAGAGATAAACAGTTTGAGCAGCGACGGATCAAACTGGGTTCCTACCTGCCTCTGCATTTCTGCAAGGGCTTCGGTGATTGATTTACCTGGACGGTGTGGACGAGCACACAAAAGCGCGTCAAAGCAGTCGGCAATAGCTATAATCCGCGCACCTAAGGGAATTGCGGTACCGCGAAGCCCATCAGGATACCCACTGCCATCATAACGCTCGTGGTGGTGCCGAATCAGGGGCAGGATCGGGTGAATGAGTGTCAGGTGCGAAAGAATTTTTTCAGCAACCACCGGGTGTTTTTTTATGATTTCCATTTCCTCATCGGTGAGCTTATCTTCCTTTGCCAGCAGCTCACTGGGTACATACACCATGCCGATATCATGCAGCAGACCTGCAAGAAAGAGTTTGTCTTGTTCGGGTTTGGGAAAATTCAGCCGCTTTGCCATGCGCACACAGGACTGCCCTACCCGCACTGAATGCCCGCGGACAAACTCATCCTTTTCTTCAATCACGGAAACCAGTGTTTTGATGACCTCAGGGAAAATAGCGGTCTGACTCACCGTTACCTCTTTGTGAAAACCTGATGACCTTACTGGAGATGTTCAAAAGATACCATACGGTCGCCACGGATGACAAGTTTTTCCATTGCCTGTTCCGCACCATCTCTATTCATAGCGCAGTGCATCAATAGGGTTGAGCAGCGATGCTTTGTATGCTGGATAAAAACCGAAAAAAACGCCCACAGCTGCTGAGAATCCGAATGAGATCAGCACCGCAAGCGGGGAAATACCTGTGGGGAGGTGGAATGCTCGGGATACAGCAACCGATCCTGCTGTTCCCAAGATGATGCCGATGCTGCCGCCAATCAGCGACAGCGTCATTGCCTCCATGATGAACTGGAGCCGGATATCCCAGGTCTTTGCACCAACCGCGATCCGTATGCCAATCTCACGGGTGCGTTCGGTCACCGATACCAGCATGATATTCATGATACCAATACCGCCGACCAGCAGGGAAATTGATGCAATCGCACCAAGCAGCACAGTCATGATCCGGGCGATGTTGACCGCGGTTTGCATCATCTGCGTTAAATTGCGCACGGTAAAGTCATTCTCCTGTCCCTGACCGATGCGGTGCCGCTGCCGCAGGAGTGCGGTAATCTGCTGCTCTGCGTCATCAAGCGCATCAGTCGAGATTGCCTTCACCATCATAAACTGGATCATGCCAGGTACCAGGGCGCGAAACAGTTTTTTTTGTGCAGTAGTGATAGGTACATAAATAATATCATCCTGATCCTGACCGGTGAGAGTCTGCCCTTTTTTCTCAAGCACGCCGATCACGGTAAACGGTATCTTCTTGATACGAACCACACGACCGACTGGATCAAGGCTCCCGAAAAGTTTTTCAGCGACCGTCGCTCCGATCAGACAAACCTTGTTTGCATGCCGCTCATCCTGTTCGGTAAAGGCTTTACCCGAGCCTACCTGCCATTCCCTGATATGCACAATACTTGCGGTCGTTCCCATAACAACCGTAGACCAGTTCTGATTGCCGAAGACGACCTGTGCGGTTCCTGAGTGGAGTGGTGCAACATCCAGCACCGCCGGGCATTCTTGCGCAATAGCAGTTGCATCCTCAAGGGTGAGCGTAGGATCGCTGCCTGCACCCATGCGCGCGCCACCCGACGAGGTAGAACCAGACACCACAATTAACAGGTTGCTTCCCATGCTTGCAACTTCGCTTGAGACACGCTGCCGCGCTCCCGACCCTATGGAAAGCATCGCAATCACCGCTGCGACCCCAATCACAATCCCCAGCATGGTCAGACCAGAACGCATTTTATTGGCGCGCAATGCCCTGAGCGAAATGCGGGTAATCACTGGTAGTGATATCATGGTGCTGCAGTTGCCTCATCACTGATGATGGTTCCGTCAAGGAACCGTATCAAACGCCTGCTATAGGCAGCAATGTCAGGTTCATGGGTTACCAGAATAATGGTTATGTGCGACTCGTGGTTCAGCCGCACAAACAGCTCCATAATCTCAGCGCTGGTTTTGGTATCAAGGTTGCCGGTTGGTTCATCTGCCATAATGATCGAGGCGTTGTTAACCATTGCCCGGGCAATGGTAACTCGTTGCTGCTGACCGCCGGACAACTGACTGGGGTGGTGATGCCAGCGGTCAGCGAGTCCGACAATCCGCAGCGCCTCAAGTGCTTGTTCGCGCCGTCGGCGGCTGGGTGTTCCGTTATACAAAAGCGGCAGCTCTACATTTTCGAGCGCTGAGGTCCGCGGCAGAAGGTTAAATCCCTGGAAGACAAAGCCGATGGTGGTGTTACGAATCTCGGCAAGCGCGTCACGGGAGAGTTTCCCTACATCATAGCCGTTGAGGAGGTAGGTGCCTGAGGTGGGACGATCAAGGCACCCGATAATATTCATGAACGTTGATTTTCCTGAACCAGATGGACCCATAATAGCGACAAATTCGCCCCGCTCAATGGAGACCGAAATGCCGTTCAGTGCAGGGATTCGGTGTTCGCCGAGTGTATAGATTCTGCTGACCTCGTGAACAGAAATAAGCGGCTGGTGTCTGCGCTCTGTCGCGGCAACCATATTTCCGGATCAGTGGGCATGACAGCAGGTGTGGTGAGACGACACCAACGGACGAGCTTTCATTTTTTCACCTGTTCAGCATAACCGGTGATGACCACGGTTCCCTCGCCAAAGGGAGCGGTGCGGACCTCAGTGTAGATGTTATCACTCAGCCCTGCCGTGATGGGCATGAAAACCGGCTTATCTTTTTCAAGCACCCAGACCCCCTGCTCTTTTTTCAAAACGCCGGTTTCGGACTCCTCACGGGGTCGAAATCGCAGCGCTGCGTTCGGCACGCGCACCACACCGTGCAGGGAGGCTACTAAAATACTCACGTTTGCCGTCATGCCGGGTTTAAGCTTCATATCCTTATTATCAACACCGATGATGACATCATAGGTCACGACGTTCTGCACCACCACAGGAGCATTTCTGATCTGGGTCACGGTTCCGGTGAAGGTGATATCAGGATAGGCGTCAACCGTAAAGCGTGCTTGCTGACCGACTGAAATGTTGCCAATATCAGCTTCGTCAACGCTGGTGTTGATCTGCATTTTGCTCAGGTCTTGGGCAATCGTGAACAGGGTGGGCGTCTGGAAGGTCGCTGCCACGGTCTGCCCGACATCCACATTGCGAGAAATCACAATCCCGTCAACCGGTGCAACGATTTTTGTGTAGTGGAGATTGGTTTCGGCAAGCGTAAACGCTGCCTGTGCCTGAACAACCTGCGCTTCTGCAACACCGACCTGACTGCGCGCTACTGCAAGGTTTGTCTCTTCTTTATCGAGCTCACTTTTACCAACGACCCCCTCACGGTAAAGTGCCTTTTTGCGCTCCCAGTCGCGTGCTGCATCTTTGAGCGATGCCTGTGCTTTGGCAAGGGCTGCCTGAGCTGAGAGCAGATTGGCACGTGCCTGCTCAAGCTGAGCTTCAAACGGCGCAGGATCAATCTCGGCAATGAGCTGTCCGCTGACAACACGGCTGTTATAATCAACAAGGATTGTTTTTATTCTTCCTGATACCTGAGTTCCTACCAGCACCGTGGTCAGTGGATTGACCGTGCCCGTTGCTGTGCAGTACACCTCAATATCCCCACGGGATATGATTTCAGTGGTGAACGTGGGATGAGAGTGACTGCAGCCTGCGCACAGTATGCTGATGATGGTAATGGTCAGGCAAAGCTTCCTCATAATTTTCTGTAGGTACATAGGTTGGATTGCGGGCGCTGCGGCATCATGCAAAAATGTTATCTGGACCGTGGATCGTCATGCTGTAAATCACCAAATCATCTCCGGGAGCATAGAAATCAGCGATCCTGCCGACTTCCACAAAACCAGCTTTTGCATAAAAGCTCCGCACCGGCGCATATTCTTTCTTACCCGATGTTTCAATACGAATAATAGCGGTGTGATGGTCCGCGAGAATGCGGCTCTGCATCAGGGATATGAGCCGTCTGCCCACTCCCCGGCGATGCACCTCTTTATCCACAACCAGCCAGTAAACGTCCCAGCCATGCTCGGTAAGCGGCGTCCTGCCGTAAATAATAAATCCACGAAGTTTCTTCCCCTCGCGCTCCTCAAGGATACGGTAGTGGCTGTCGCCGTCGCCTATCCGCAGGGTGTCCTCAATCACTTCACGCAGAACTGCAAGCTCACCGGGATGGAAAGCACCGGTTTTTTCTGCAAGGTCTAAATACTCATGATAAGGTCGGTGGTGCATCATAGCAAACGCTCTTCATGTATAGCAGTTTTTATGATTTTGTCCAGTACCTGCGCATAGGTCATACCGCGTGCAGATGCCTGCCGCACCAGTCCGCTTTCCCGGTTAATATCAGGGTTCGGGTTGACGTCAATGACCCAAAGTGTGCCGCGGTGCTCACGAAAGTCAATCCGGAAATAGCCGCAGCAGGAAAGCGCCTGACCTGCCTTAACCGCAAGCCTTTCAAGCTGCTGCCGCACCGCAGGCATGATCTCTGCTACGGGATCGGGCAGCAACCGGTGAAATTCCTCGGTAGCAGGTTCCCATTTGGCACCGTAGGTCATAAACTGAGGCAATTCAGGAAACATGCCATAGTCCATCACAGAAACACCCAGCACCTCATACGGCGGAATGCCGATGCAGCCAACGTTGTATTCAATGCCAGAGAGAAAAGTTTCTACGATAATGCCATCGGGAAACTGGGCAAGTTTTTCAGGCACGATGCAGGACAGCGCATCCCGGTTCATCACCAGTGAATGGTCGTCAATGCCAACACTTGCATCTTCACAGCAGGGTTTTACAAACAGCGGAAAATCTGGCAAGGCTTCCGGAATCGTATCACCAGGTCGCAGGCAAATACCTGCAGGCACCGGAATATGGTGTTCTGAAAGCAGTTGTTTTGTTTTCTGCTTATCAAGACAGAGGCGCAGTGTTGCAGCACGGTTGCCCGTAAACGGTAGTGCCAGCCCTTCCAGCAGTTCTGCAAAATCAGCCTCACCTGCAGGGTTATCAGCAAATCCTTCAAAGAGATTGAAAACACAGTCAGGCTGCTCTGACCGGAGTGCTGAACAGAGAGCATCCCGGTCTTCAGCCAGTGCTTCATCAACCTGAAGCATGCTAACCGCATACCCGTTCTGAGCAAGTGTTTCAGCCACCGCAAGTGCACAGCGCAGTGCATCACTGACGTCAGGTCTGCCCGTCTTGTCAGCCGCAACAGCTATCAGAATCTTCATGGCACCTCAGTTCTGGCACTTTTCCGCACCGGCATACTGAATCCGCAGCGTTTGAGGGCTGCAGTAAGAAATTTCCGCACGAGTTTTTGGTAGCTGATACCATTCAGTCTGCACAGAATCGGCAGATCACTGTACCGGGGCGACAGTCCGGGTAACGGATTGACGTCAATCACCGCAGGAACGCCGTCGGCACCAATCCTGAAATCAATGCGTGCAATATCACGCAGTTCAAGCACGTCAAACACCCGCAGGGCATATGCGGTAATCCGGTCACGAAGGTCGCGCGATAGAACCTGCGGCGGCTCATACACGATCTGTGCTTCCCAGTCTTTCTTGGTTTCCAGCGAATAGATAAACTGACCGCCTGACTCCTGACGCGGACGGATGCGCATCATCCCGAGAAGCCGAGGTGGTGTATTACCGCACACCCCTGCCGTGATTTCATCTCCCGGAAGGAATGCCTCAACAATTGCTGGCTGCCGGTAACGCCGCAGAATCATCCCAGCCCGGCGAGCAAGTTCCTGGGAACTGCTCACCACGGCATTGAGAAAAATACCTTTTGAGGAGCCTTCCCACCGGGGTTTCACAATAAACTGTTTCCCCTTTTTGAAAAGACCGGCGAGCGGTTTGACATCTTTCAAACTCCGCACACAATAGCATTCAGGAACCGGAATACCGGCTGAGCGCAATAGGGTGTTGGTCAGATATTTATCTAGGGTGATACCCAGTGCAACCGGATCAGAACCAGAGTACGGCAGTCCAAGACTCTCAAGAATGCACGGCACCTGTGACTCACGACCGCGTGTAGAACCCCTTCCCTCAGCGATGTTCACCACAAAGTCAAGTTGTGCGGCACTGATCGTCTGCAAAAACCGCTCGTCATCCTCAAACCGTACGACCGTGCAGTTGAGGCGCTCAATTTCGTTCTGAAGCGCCTCGATGGTTTCAATCTCATCGTACTCTTCATACGTATCATCATCGGCGGGTTGTTTGAGATTAAAGACAATGCCGATGGTCTGAACCGTTTTTCGTGCCATGCCGCGTGCCACCTCGGTTACCGGGGGGATGCTGTGTTCTGCCCGTAGGTTGATTGTTCAATGCTTTCTGGTGATACCGTGTGGAACCATGACATAGCGACATGTTCAAGCGTTGTCAAACATTTTGTTATGCGTATGCACAGGCTGAGCTGCCGAGCAGAACGCATGGCAAGATTTCCCTTTTCTTTCATAAAAATTTTATGCTACGCTTGGTGTAGCTGTCGTGTGTAAACAGGATGATTCATGCCGCGCCGCAAAAAAACTACCCCCACCACCCCCCTGCTCCAAACACTGCAGGAGCTGCGCACAAACATCGAAAAGCTCAAAACCTCAGCTACCCATCGCACCAAGGAGATTACCTTTCTGCTGAAACGTGAGGAAATGCTCGCAAAGGTTTTCAGGCTTATTCCTGACATGATCATTGTGACCGAGCTTCAGAGCGGTATTATTGTTGATGTCAATGATCGCTATGGTGAGGTGATGGGGTACCGACGTGATGAGCTCATTGGAAGCTCCACGCTTGACCTGAAAAGCTGGCACTGTCCTGAGGATCGCAATACCTTCACAACCCTGCTTGCCACCGACACCGCATGCCGTGAGTTTAAAACAACACTGTGCACGAAGTCTGGCACACGGATTCCGGTGATGATTTCCGCACGTATCCTTGAACTTGAAAACACCCCCTGTATTGTTTCCATCGTGCAGGACATCACTGAGCTGCACCAGAAAGAGCAGGCGCTTGAGTACCGCATTTCTCTGGAACGTCTTGTCGCCTCTGTATCAACCCATTTTTTAACGATGCGCTCCGGTGATCTTGACCGGGGGATTGTTCAGGCGCTGGAAATGATTGGCACCTTTGCCGGTGCTGACCGCTGTTCTGTCTGGCAGTGTATGCCGGACGGTTCGCGCATTGATGCCACTCATGAATGGTACGGTGCTGGTCTGCCACCGCTTCTGCACCGTCGCACCGCGATCAGCCTCAGTGAGCAACTTCCTGCCCTAGCGCAGCACATCCTGAAAGGCACAACCTACACCCTACCTGCTGCACGGTCTGCAGAAGCGTCATTTGATGCTGATGAATCCTTTTTTAGTGCACAGGGAACGGCAATGCTGGTTGCAGTGCCTATGCGCTATGGAGGACAGCCAACCATGCTCGTGTCCTGTGAAAAAAATACCCCATCGCCGTGGCCGGGTGATCTTCCGGCGCTATTAAAAATAGCCAGTGAAATTTTCATGAGCGCGATGGTGCGGGCACGCAATGAACGTGACCTGCGGGATTCAGAGCAGCGTTTTCGTTCTCTGTTCGATAATGCTCAGGACGGCATGCTGGTTGTTGATCCGGAGCGCTTGCGTTTTATGACCGCCAACCGAAGCTTCATTAAAATGCTCGGTTATTCGGCAAAAGAACTCCAAACCCTGTCAGTCAAGGATATTCACCCGCCTGAGCAGCTGCCACCTCTTGTTGAGCGCTACCACGTGGCTGCCACGGGTTCAACGGTCAGGGCTGAAGCAGTGCCGGTCATCCGAAAAGACAGCACCACGTTTCTTGCGGATATGGTGCTGTCAACGGTTATCCTTGACAACAGACCCTACCTTCTGGGCGTGTTTCGCGATATGACTGAGCAACTCACCGTTGAAACCGAGCGACTCCGACTTTTTACCGCAGTCGAGCAAGCAACTGAGTTTATTGCCATTCTGGGAGCTGACGGTTCGTTTCAGTATATTAATCCTGCGGGACAGCACATGTTCGGCTACACGATGGAAGAGGTGTACGGTAAAAATGCATTTGCAACTGATAAAGGCATCTATGATCCTGCATTCTATCGTGCTATCTGGGATGACCTGCGCTCAGGCAAAGCGTGGAGCGGCAGGTTGACCTATCAAAGCAAGGACGGTACAATCAGGGAAATCGAACAGAACATATCACCGGTCAAAGACCGCAACGGGAGCATCATTTGTTTCCTGTCCATTGGCAGGGATATCACCAACGAAGTTCGCCTCGAGCAGGCACTGCGGCATGCACAGAAAATGGAAGCAATCGGTACCCTGTCCAGCGGCATTGCCCATGACTTCAACAATATCCTCAGCGTTATCACCGGCTATGCGCAGATGCTGCTGTCTTCAAGCGCTGAAAATTCCCCTGAGGAAGCAAACCTTGTGGAAATTCTCCGTGCCGGCAGGAGGGCACGCGATCTGGTGCGCCAGATCCTCACCTTCAGCCGACAGACCGAGCAGGAACGGCAGCCCCTGCACATTGCACCGATTATCAAAGAGACCCTCCGTTTTCTCAGGGCATCACTGCCGACCTCGATCGTCATTGAGCAGGACATCGCAACTGACACCGACATTATTTTAACCGACCCTACCCAGATTCACCAGATCATGATGAATCTCTGTACCAATGCTGCCCATGCCATGAAAGAACGTGGCGGCACGCTCAGGGTAACGGTCGCCCCTCGTGAGTTGACTGAACGCGAAGCCCAGGAACTGCCTGAGCTTCCGCTTGGTCACTACCTCACGCTGTCGGTGAGTGATACCGGGCATGGCATACGGGCTGACATCATCGAGCGTATTTTTGATCCTTATTTCACCACAAAACCACAGGGAGAAGGAACCGGACTGGGACTTTCGGTGGTGCACGGTATCGTAAAACAGCACGGTGGTGCAATCAGGGTTTTCAGCACCGAGGGGCACGGCACCACGTTTGAGCTGTGGTTCCCGCGCCACCCTGATGCAGCCAGCGTTGCCGTTGAAGAACGTCAACCGGTGCAAGGGGGCAGTGGTCGCATTCTCTTTGTTGACGATGAACCGGCAATTGTGAAAATGGGCCAGGAAATGCTTGAACGTCTTGGCTACCATGTCGTTGGTGTGACAAACGCTGCCGTGGCATACGAGGTTTTCCGTGCCGCACCAGACCAGTATGATCTTTTAATAACTGACAAGACCATGCGGGGAATGAATGGTTTTGAACTAGTAGCGTCAGTACGCCGTATACGTCCTGAGCTGCCAGTTATGGTATTAACCGGATTCAGTGATGCTCAAGATCCTACCCACGTCCAGAGGCTTGGGATTCAAGAGTTGGTCATGAAGCCAATCCTTCTGCCTGACCTTGCTGAGAAAATCAGACGCCTCCTGAACCTTGATGCTGCGCACAATCCCCATGCCCAGCCTGATGAGAAAAACTACCGTGCATCGTAAAACCGGGATCGAAAAAAAGATCCGTGCGCTGCTGCATGCATCGGCCTCTGTTTCCCGGAGAGCACCGTACTCATTGACCGTTCTTGCAGGCGGCGGTTCAGACCGCGTGTTCTATCGGGTGACCGTAGCTGGAGAATCTTTTGTGGTGTTGAGCCCATCAGGTTCGCATGCTGACATCAGGCCATATCTCAGCGTTGGAACCTTTCTTGCACAGTGTGGCATCGGAGTGCCGCAGATCATTGCAGCGGATCTGGTGCACGGGCTGGTGCTGATGGAGGATCTGGGAGACAACAGCTTATATAAGCTTCTGCACGAAGCCCGCAGCCGCAGCACGGTCATGGCGCTGTACCGCGACGTCGTCGCAGCACTTGCCCAGCTCCAAACACAGGCAACCCCCCGCATGCAGGAATGTGCCTATCTTCGGAATCGCTCGTTTGGCTATGAAGCGCTGCGCTGGGAAACAGACTATTTTCTGGAGTGCTTTATCCGACAGTACTGTGGGCTTTCGCCTGCAAACGAAGAAGCACTTGACACCGAACTACACCTGTTGGCAACATCGCTTGCACAGGAACAGCGCTGTTTTATGCACCGGGACTTTCAGTCAAAAAACATCTATATAAAAAACGGTGTGGTGCGCATGATTGATTTTCAAACTGCAACCTGTGGTCTGCCCCACTATGATCTTGCCTCGCTCCTGAAAGATGCGTATTTTATACTAGACCCTCAGGAGCGCAGCACACTGCTTGCGACCTATCACGAGGAGCTCGCTTCCCGTGGGGGAATCAGCCACGACCGGCAGCACTTTGCCGACGTCTTTGAACGCGCAGGCATTCAGCGGAACATGCAGGCGCTCGGTGCGTTTGCGTACCTGAGCTGTCAGAAAGGCAAACATGAATTCGCCCGGTATATTCCTGCAGCCCTCCATTCTCTGCAGCAGGCACTTGCCGGGATTTCTGACTATCCCTGCCTGACCGCAACCGTGAGCAAGGCGCGCACCGTGGTTGAGAACCGCAGGACATGAGGAGAAGACGCATATGCCAGCTCTCTGCATAGTACAGTATCGGGCATGCTCCATATGGATTGCACTCCTGCTCTGTACAGCGTCCACAGCGCTGGCAGGCACCAGCGATATCACGTTACAGACAGCCCTTATTGCAGAAGATGTTCGCGATCACCAGCCGGTGCATCCGGCAGTGGTTATACCGGTCTCCGCGGGGAAAGTTGTCTGTTTCACGACGTTTGCGTCTGTCCGGGACCAAACCACCGTCTATCATGCGTGGTATTTCCGTGACCGACTTATCACCAAACGAAAACTCATGGTCGAGTCACCACAATGGTCAACCTACAGCGCTATCCAACTGCGGGAAAATGACAAAGGTCCCTGGCGGGTGGACATACTGGATCAGAATAACCGATGTCTTGCAACCCTTCGCTTTAGCATCACGGATTAGCCATCATGGCAGCAATCATTAACTTTCTGGTTTCGCTGACGTGGCAGGATGTTGTTGACGTTCTGCTCTGCAGTTATATCGTATTCCGGCTGTATATTTTGTTCCGGGGCACTGCGGTACTGCGTGTTCTGATCGGCATCCTGCTGCTGGTGGTTGCCCAGCGGTTCACCTCGTTTCTCGGGCTAGTGCTCACCAGCTGGGCTATTCAGGGGATTACAGCAGCCGCAGCGCTGATTATCATTGTCATTTTCAGAAACGAAATCAGATCAGTGCTGCAGGCGCGTCATTTGACAGCAATTCTGTGGGGTTCCCCTCTGAAAAACCATCAGGCACCAGTTGAGACCATTGCCGAAAGCCTGTGCGAGCTAGCGCAGAAGCGGTGCGGTGCTCTACTGGTCATTCCCGGAAACAACGATCTCAGCGACAGTCTGCACAGCGGTACCCCGCTCGACTGTCGCATAACCCGGGAAGCGCTGCTGAGCATTTTCTGGCCCGGCAACCCACTCCATGATGGAGCAGCTCTCATTCAGGACAATCGCATTACCCAAGCAGGCGCAGTATTGCCGGTCTCCACCCGCAGCGACCTCCCCTCACACTACGGAACGCGGCACCGTGCAGCGCTGGGGCTTGCTGAGCGGTCTGATGCACTCATTCTTGCTGTCTCTGAAGAGCACGGTACCATTACCGCTGCAGTCAACGGACAGTTGAAAAACGTCGCTGGCAGAGAGGAGTTGACTCGAGTGTTGCAGCAACACCTGCAACAGCACACCGAACACCACGAGCGATCGCAGCGTGAAAAAAAGAAGCTCATTGCAGCTGCCGGTGCATCGGTGGCACTGGTGATAAGCATCTGGTTTGGTTTCACCCGGGGTGCGGACACCTTTATGGCATTTGAGGTGCCAATTGAATATACCAACCGAGATCCTGCGCTTGATATCGTGGATGCCTCGGTAAATACCATCAAACTGTTTCTTGGCGGTTCAGGTTCACTGGTCAAGTCCCTGCAGCCTGAGCAGGTGCGCGTGCGCATTGACCTTCGCTCCGCAACACCCGGCATCAATACGTATTCTATCACCGCCGACCAGATTCAGATACCGCCCGGCATCTTTGTCAGAAAAATCGAACCGCTCTCGGTTGATGTAGTGCTCGACATGATCGTCCAGAAAAAACTTCCGGTTCAGGCTGATTGGTCTGGCACCCTGCCTGAAGGACTGGTCATCACGACCTGCGCGGTGGAGCCGGCAGAGGTGTTGGTCGAGGGACCACAGCACGTGCTAGCAGATACCCCAACACTGTACACCGAAAAAATAGATGCCCAGACCGTCACCGAAAGCAGCACGTTCTCCGTGCCGATTGCACTCTCGCAACCAGCGCTCCGCATTATTTCAGGACCCGACCGAGTGATTGTTCGTTTTACGGTTGAGCGTCGCGCTCCGCAATCCCGCAATTAAAAGACGGTATCAAAAATCTTGGCGGTGTTTTCTTTACCGAACACCTCAACCATGAAGGGATATCCCGGGTCATTGCCTTTCATGAGCGTTCTGGTCGCAGCACGTTTCTTAAGATAAAACGCCCGCTCATCGCCGCTCACCGGCGTCGCCGCACGCCACCGTGCTGCATATGCCTGAATATAGGCATCTACAATCTCAGGCACCCGGTCAATGCCGTCATCCGTAATGTTACAGACAAGCCGGTACGGCGACAGCGTATATACGGTGAGTGAGGGCAAATCCACTGCTTTGTCTATGATCGTATCGCCGAGCTTTTCAAGCGCTTGTGCCTTCAGATCAGCAATGCCGGCAATATAGGTTTGTGCATACTCTGGCCAAGCCACAATGTCCATGAGTGGAATAAAATCAAAAATCGGCACATTCATGACCGAGGGGACAATGGTCAGGTTGCACCACAGAATTGGGAAATTGTGCTGCTCATCAGGCCAGGCAAGCACCGTCTGCTCCAAAACACCGGTTTCATACATCCTGATCGAACAGAGAACAACCTTTTCTATTTTCTCACATTGGAACACCTCGATATCAACAACACCGCCCGGCGCTTCGATACGCCTGAGCGCCTTGCCCGGTGGAACTTCGTGCAGAGGCAATGTATGCAGGCTTTTTTTTGCTTCAACGATAAAATCTTTTTTTTGATCCATACTGTTTCCTCCTGTGCACAGATTAGGTAACCACCACACCTTTGCTGGTGGTGTTCTATGGCTCAATGATAGAAAGTGATATGTCTGCCAAGGTATCGCCAAGAAATTTATTGAGTGACCCAACTCCCGGATCGTTTTCTCGGTACAGAGCCCGAATGTTTTTTCTGCGCTCGTGGATGAGCCGCATCTCGGGCGAGCTGGGATCCCGCGGGGTTGCCTTCTGCCACAGCGCAAGCCATGCTTTCAGATAATCAACGGCGCAGTTGAAAAGCTGATCCACATTGCTGCGCGGCTCTTTCTCGACCGTACCGGTGATAAGATAGGGTGAATGAATCGCACGCACCCAGTGAAACACACTCGGCTTGAGACCCGGAATCATCGCGTAGTTCAGGTACAGCTCTTCGAGCGGCTCATACAGATACTCTGACAAATAGCGCAGGTTCCTGCCCGGATCGTCGCTGGGCAACAGGTCGCAGATAAAAAAGATGTGGTCTTCAGACTCGTCCCAGTCAATGATATAGTACGGAAGGTCATACTCAGGACCGGGAGTTATTGCCAGCACATCGGCAGTCATCGTGCCATAGAAGTTCATGGTTGAAACACCGATCTTTTCTACCTTATCTGCAGTATAGGCGCGGTAGAAGCAGGGGTGCCCTTCCAGTGAAAACTCATTGAGGCTGCGGATGTCAACGCCGTTAAAGTTAAACAGTTGCTGGGGATGCAGAGCCTCTTGAACCATGTCGAACAGGGTTGCAAGAATTGGCGCATGCTTTTGTTCCGCACCTTGCTCCGCTGCTGGCATTGACTTTTTCGCTGCAGTCTTTTTTCCCTTGTCGCTCACCCCCTCGATTTCAATCGCACCGACTGGACATTCCCGCATACACGTGCCGCATACCAGACAGCGGCTAAAATCCAGCATCACACAGACGTTATCCTGTACCTCAAGAATCTTCATCGGACATGCGGTAACGCATGCGCCACACCCGATACACAGACTTTTATCAACCTTGAATGACGCGGCTTTCGTGGTGTTATTCATTATGCTCCTCCTTGTAAGGGAAATTTATAGATGCCGTAGAGAAACGTAATAAAATCCACAAACCAGAGCACCTCAACCACTGCAATCATGCGATGGTACCATTCCATCTTGTTTGCGGAGCGCAGCATAAGGGCTGCGGCATACAAGAGCCAGACTACAAAACCAAGTGCGATGCCTATGATAATGGCAGCATTGGTGCCCTGAAGATTCAGGGAAAGTGTTTTCACTCCGAGCAGCGGAAGCATGCTGACCAAAAAATCAAGCCCGATGCCTGAACTCATGACCCAGACAGCCAGTCTGCTGCCATTGTGCCTGAATGAGACTGAAGCACCAGCTAAAAACGTACCATAGGCAATGATATAGAGAATTTCACTGAGTGCCATACTGGTCTCCTGTGCCGAAGGGCTACCCATCACCCAAGAAGAGTGCAGCGGGTAGCACCATGTTTACCAGCACCAGTCCATACCGCCATCAACGCACAAAACCTGCGCAGTAATATACGATGCTTCAGATGAGGCAAGAAACGCAACTGCAGCAGCAATTTCCTCAGGCTCGCCTTTGCGCGGTATTAAAAGCTGACCACTTGCAACTGCTTGCTCCACGAGCCATTCTGCAAATGCACCCTTGTCCATCATCATCGCTCGCTCCACAGCATCATAAATCTCAGTCGCGACAACGCCTGGCGCAACACAGTTAACCCGAATACCCATCGGCGCAAGACATTTCGCAAGCGTTTTGGTGAACATAATTACCGATGCTTTCGACGAGGGATAGGCGCCACTCACCGTTTTTGCACTCCGTGCAACAGCAGAGGAGAGCGTCACGATCGAGCCCTGCACGCCATTGTCCATCATGTTTTGGGCGCATGCGCGGCAAAAGAAAAAAGAGCCACGCGCATTGACCGCATACACCCGGTCCCAGTCCTCCAGGGATACCTCAAGTGCCGATGCCTGGGTTTCACTGATTGCAGCATTGGAGATGGCAACGTGCACCGGACCGAACTGTGCCACTGCCTGCTTGAGCAGCTCTTCTATCGTTTCAGGCTGAGCCACATCAACCGGAATGTAGGCAGCAGTGCCCCCACGTTCCCGTATTTCTGCGGCAACAGCCTCCCCGCGTTCTCGGGTCCGGTTGGCAATGACTACCCGAGCGCCTTCTGCAGCGAACCGGTGGGCAATCGCTTTGCCGATACCGGTTCCCCCACCGGTTACAATGACATGCTGCTCGGAAAATCGTTTGAAGCTCTGTTCCATCGAGTTGTTCCTCCCCTACTATTTGTTGTCAGGCTCTATCGTGGCTCTGGTGCGAGCGATTCATAAACAAGGTCAATAATATCATACACCGGCAGCTCTTCCTTCAGCTCAGCTGCCCCTGCAGCAAGGTTCATTTCACAAAAAGGACAAGCGCTCACCAGTGCCTGAGCTCCCACTGCAGCAGCTTCTGCTACTGCAGCAGCACCGATTTTTGCTGCAAGCGTGCCGTCGTCAAAGAGCCGCATGCCGCCGCCCGCGCCGCAACAGATGGTATGCTCGCGTGTTGCGCGGCGCTCAACCAGGGTGATGCCCGGGAGAGCGGCAAGCACTGCACGGGGCTGATTGAATATCCCCGCATGTCTGCCTACATGGCAGGGGTCATGGTAGGCAACCGTGAGCTGCCGGCTTTTTCTGAAGGTCAGTTTTTTATCACGGACAAGCGCTGCAAGCAGCTCAACCATATGCACAACCTCTGCTGCAAGCGGTTGCGCTGCAGTACGGTACTCGGTACTGAGCGTGCCAAAGCACCCGGCGCACAAGGTCACGACCTTCGTACAGCTGCTGCGATTGATGAGGGATATGTTTTTTTCCATCAGCTCCTGCGCAAGCGACACTGCTCCAATTTTACGCTGAACGCTCCCGCAGCATACCTCTCTGCTTCCGAGCACTGCCGGTCTGATACCCGCGCTGTTGAGTACCTGCACAGCTCGCCGTGCCCGCTCGGCAAGCACTGGTGAGGAAGCTATCGTGCATCCGGCAAAGAGAAGCATCTCAGCAGGCTCGGTACCTGCTTCAATGACCTCAAGCCCCGTGTACCATTGTTTGCGAGTTGCGCGGGGCAGTCTCCAGGGATTTTCATACTGCTGTGTCGCCGTGAGTACCTGATGATACGCTCGGGGCACTCCGTCAGGGTAATCGCGGAGCAGGTCAGCCCGCATCGCTTCAACAATTTTTGTTGTGGCAACCATGGGTTCATTGCGGTCAGCATCCGTAGCAGCGCACTGCGTCATGCAGTTACCGCAGAGGGTGCAACTATACAGAGCGCGTGCAACCTCAGGTGACCAGGAGAGGCGACCTTCAAGAAGCCCCTGGGCAATGATAATTTTCCCACGTGCATAAAACTGCTCAAACCCCGGTGTTGCTTTGCGTATCGGGCAGACATAGGGTACTTTTGCGGTAACCTTGTTCCCGCACATCCCGCATCGTTTGCAGTTATAGACAAATCTGCTTACCTTTTTCAGTTCCTTCATACCGCTCCACCTATTCTCTTCATGTCTTTTTCCACAACCCCAGATTCAAAATACTCTGCGGGTCAAGTGCTGTTTTTATGGTGTCAAAAAGCTTGGCATATCCCGAAGACCAGCATGAGGCATTGATCCGAGACATAAGTCCCTGATTATAGACATCAATCGAGCCGAGCTTGTGGGCAAACTCCTGAAAATCAGCCATCATATCCCTGAGGTAGTCAAACAGCTCTGGGTTATCGCTTGGTTCAAAAAACGCATCTATTTCACCGATGAGGCTACTGGCATCGGTCGGTGCAAAAAACTCCCATGTTGCTCGGTAGCGGAACCCCCGGTGCAGCGCATCCTGAAGCCGTTTCTCGCGCCATTCAAGCATACGGTGGTACACATCCAGAAACCCTTCACGCGGCAACGTAAAGGGGAGCCATGCAGCAACCCCGAGTCCGTTGAACAGACTCAGCCAGTCCATCTCCATATCGCTGCTTCCCGTACCTGAAGCTGCCATTGCCTCTGCCATTGCATCAAGCATTGGATTGCGCACCCCGCCGAGTTCTTCTGCAATACGATTGAACATTGTCTGCTTTGCCAGCGTCTCTTCCTCAGTATGACCTTGTATCATGCCCTGAACCGTAAATGCGGTGGATGTTTCAAACTCAGGCATAAAATTCTTCATAGCTCCCGGTCCAAACACCATCACCGGCTCAAACGGATGGGGATTGACGCGTCCTACATGCCGGGCAACCAGTTCAAGCACTGGTTCTATACGGGCAAATTCATAGATGCTTGCACGGAGCACCTTCGGATAGGGCGTGATACGGACAACTGCTTCTGTCTTGATGCCAAATGAGCCGCCGTCACCGATAAAAAGACCAGTGAGGTCAGGACCGCCGAGGTTGCGGTTGTAATAGATTTTTTGGTGGATATTGGTCCCCGGTCCACCACCGGTACAAACCACCGTGCCGTCCGGCAGAACAGCGGTGAGGCTGATGATATCGGTCCACAATCCCGCTGACCCCGCAGCACCTGACATCCAGCCACCCAGCGACACAATGTGGAGCGGTGCAAACGGTGCATAGATATAAAAGCCAGCCTGCCTGCAGACATGCTGGAGTTTTCCCATGATGATCCCTGCCTGCGCCCTCACGGTCATACTGGTAGGGTTAATCTCAATCACCTTGTCCATCCGGGTCATGTCAATGAGAATTGTGTTGCCGGGAATGCCGCGTGGCTGTCCATAAATGCTTGCACCTCCACCGCGCGTCACCACGGGTATACGATGTGTGTGGGCATAGGCAACAATCCGGGACACCTCTTCTGTCGTTTCAGGACGAACCACAACCGCAGCCTCAGTGCCACCGAAATGGCTTGCATCCCGGGTATAGGCAAAGAGGGTGGCAGGATCTGCAGCAACATATGACGCCCCGACAATCTCTGAAAGCGTCTTGACCATATCAGCGGTGTACCTCTCCATACATCACCTCATTCCAAGATCACGTTCAACCCTTTCCATAAGCTCAGGAACCGGTAGCTTAAAAGGGCATTTTTCAACACACTGTCCGCAGGCAATGCAGTCTGCAGCGGTACGGGCACCACGCGACTTCATCTGCTGGTAAATTTCCCGCTTCCGTTCAATGCCGAATAAATTGCTCTTGTAAATATCAAATTGGCTGATGATGTGAATTCCCTGCGGGCACGGTAGGCAGTAGCCACAGCGGTGGCAGTATTCAGCACCGATAGGCTGTGCGGTTGCCTCCAGTTCAGCCTGCTCGTGTGCTGACAGAGGTTGCTCGCAGGTCACGGCAGCAATATTCTGTTCAAGCTCCTGCAGGGATTTCATCCCGGGAATGATACAGTCAACCTCGTGCTGCGCAATCCAGCGAAGGGACAGGGTGGCACAGGAGGCAAGCTGCCCGCCACTGATAGGTTTCATCACGATGGTGCCGATATTGTGCTGGTTGCAGTAGGGAATGATCTCCTGCAAATACTCCTGTTCGATCACGGTAAACGGAAATTCAGCGACATCAAACCTTCCGGTCTTCAGCCCCCGCAGTAACACCCGCGGGTTATGGGAGGCAATCAGCAGCGACTCGATCTTTCCCTCGTCCTTTGCCTTTTCAGCAGCAGCAAGTCCGCCGCCAGGAGCAAGCAGGAGGTCAAGCTTTTCATCAACATCAACATGGGCAAGATGAAAAAGGTCAATGACCTCTCTGCTGGTCCCTTTGAAAATATACTGCAGTGCCCTGTCAATATCGCGGGCAACTTCATCAGCGGTTGCAAACATACATTTAATCCCGACAACCATTTCATTACGATGGGTCGCGAGAATCTGCCCCAATTTAGTACGGGTATCCTCATAGACTCGGGAAGGGATAAACTGATTGCCAGCCTCATCACAATCAAAATAGTTGATGCCGCGGTCAAGTGCTGCGGTGATAAGGCGAAGAGCATCATCCACTGATTGATAATAGAGTGCAAGCCCGCCAAAACCAATGCGTGACAGGGTGAACGAGGTGCCTTTGAGCTGTCGGTACTCCATGGTCATATCATACGCTCCGTGTTTTTTTGCGTTTGCCGCGTGATGTGGTAAATTTATCAATTAAAATATCCACCGCGCGGCAGACATCAGCCTCGGTATAACCAGCGGGGGTCTTGCGATGCCGCTCAAGTGCCAAACCATAGTACAGAACCTGGCTTGATCCTCCCAGTATCTGCCGCATGACCTGCGGGGCAAGGGAACTATCAAGCACGCCCTGCTGCTGTCCTTCACGGATGATACGGTCAATGGTTTCCTGTAATAGAGCAGACTGTTTGTAAATCTCTTTGAGTTTGCGACGCTGCCTGCTGCTCTTCATGATTTCTGATTGCGGCAGTCCCTCGCGTAAAATATGACCCCAGTAGAGATTTTTCTGGCTCTGGGTGAGAAGCTCTGCAAATGTCGCAAAAACCGAACGGAGTTTTTGAATCGGATCACTCAGACCGGCAAGCTTTTCCTGATTGCGATGGTTGACGGTTTCGATAAACAACAGGATCACGGAAAGCAGCAGATCAAGCTTGTTTTCAAAATAGACATGCACCAGCCCCTTTGCAACTCCAGCTTCCCGCGCAATCTCCTCAATGGTTGCATACTGGTAGCCCTTCTGCGCAAAAGCCTTGATTGCAGCATCCAGTATTGCCTGCCGTTTTTCTTCCTTCATACAGGAGCAATCACTTTGGTTTTGGATTCAAAGCCAATTTATCTGCTTTTTGTGCTATTGTCAAGAACAATAAGCAGTGGTGAATATTGAGTCCCTCTTTTATTTTCTCAGTATTCAGTACTTTTTTGTTTTTTTTGAGTTATGTTCGGTAGGGACAACACAACGCATATCAGAGCATATCGGTGAGGGAAGGATTGAGAGTGGTTATTTTTTGGTAAAGTTCAGGTTGGTCGCGTTCAAGCGTCTGTTGATGTTTCAAAATTGCATCCCACAGAAGTCGTGGGCTTTTGTACTGGTTATACGTACCCTCAAGTGTCTGATCAGCAATGAGTCCGAACAGATAATCAAGCTCAGCATCAGTATAGGTCGGTACCAGCGCAAAACCTCGGGCAACTTGCAGAAAATCATCTCCGTTAAATTCAAAGCTCTCCTGCCACCACTGGGTATAGGCAGCAAATCCCTGCGATCCGTCGAGCTCCTCTGCAACCGCATTGCCGGCACGGTATCCACATGCCAGTGCGCCTTGCATCTCAACTTCCACATAGGCAGCAGCATCACCGATGACAAGCACATTTCCCTTGGAGGGGCATCGCAGCGGTGTATAAGCCCGTGCAGCACAGGCTGTTTTCCGAACCACCGAGGCTCGTGCGAAGCGAGGCGCGAGTGTGCCTTTGGTGGTAATTTCAGAAAAAAGCTTTTCCGGTGGGTGTGAGCTATTGCCAATGACAACACAACAGGCAACCGAAGGATCATCAAGCGAGGCAGTTATGGTCAGGGGTGCAAGAGCACAGTATGAGCGACCAAAATAGGTGGTCAGCTCACCGCACTGGTAGCCGTCAATCCCCTGAATGAAATAGATAACGCAAAGGGCAGCAGTAAGGCAGGTTCGTTCACGGTTCATGCCCAGCCGCCCAGCAATCCGTGCATTCACCCCTTCAGCAATAATGACTTTGCGGCATGCTATGGTTTCGCCATCACCTACCCCGATGCGCACGCAATCCCCCGTGTCACTGACCGCTCCAACGATCGTTCCCAGCCGAAGGGTTACCCCTGCTGCGCTACACTCCTCTGCCAAGGTTTGTAGCAACATACCCTTATCAATCTTGATAACAATCGGATGCCGATCAGAGTAGGCGAAATGGACCTTAATTCCTGAAGGCGAAACAAAATATTTGTCAGCAATGGGTACCGCAGGCCCATCATAGGCAACTGAAAATCCGTTGTTCAGTGAAACAATGGTAGCATCGCGCAGTCGTATGGTGTCGCCTTGGAAATGCTCATCCATGATGAGCTGTTCACAGCAGGCACGGGTAATAGGAGAGAGGTGCTTCTTTTTTTCAAACAGGATGGTTTTTAGTCCGCGCTGCGCTGCGGTTAGCGCAGCCATCAACCCGGCAGGCCCGGCGCCGATAATCGCAACATCATACATCATACAAACCGATTTCCCTCAGCACTCAGTACTGTTTTTTGCTTCCCAACACGCCCGGGCAACACCTCGCTGATAGTGATAGTAAACAATTTTTAGTGGCGTAATTTTTATGATGCGCACCATGCCCGGCGGGAACTGAACAGGCGCACCGGTCCTTTTTTCAAAATCATCAAGCAGTGGTTTGAACAGTTTAAGCGCAGCGGCAAATTCAGGCTGGTCTTCGGTAAGCACATCGGCAATACCGGTTATGTTTGCTCCGCGCACTGAGGTAATCGTACGTGCTGAGGTGCCGATGCCGACTGCAACCTTTCGGTTGTGGCTGAGATTTTTAAACTTTTCACCGCCCTCACTCAAGATGTACAAGGTGAGACCGTCATTCACATAATCAACAACTGAAACCCGCGGCTGTCCGTCGCTGCCACAGGTTGCAAAGGTGCACGGTTGATTTTTGCGGAAATAATCAATAAGTTCAGCCTCAAGCTCTTCGCGCGTCGGATGCCAGCGCGGGATGCGTAGTTTTACAAACAGCTCATCAAGCATCCGCTCCCATTCAGCTTCGGTCAGTTCGTGTACCTGCATGGCGCTTCCTTTATCCTTGCTGTGCAGCAATAATCTCTTCGACCAAACGAATACCGAGTGCCCGTGCTGCAGCGCGTTTCTCCTGCCGCACGGCATCGGTCATGTTCTCAACACCACCGACATACATCTTATCAGTGGTCATGACCTGCTCGATCATGAAATGTCCTTCCATGAGCTCAAAGCAGGGATCACCCATCAGCTCCCGGTATTCATCGCTGCAGTTACCGGTGACAATCATGGCAACTCTTTTTTTGAAATCAGCAGGCGACCGTGCTTCGCCGATTTTGGCATACGCTTCCCGTGGGCGATGGGTCAGTGCAATTTTCCGTTCAAGAAATTTTTTCATAAGCGCAGTCACTGAACCATCATACACTGGGCTTGCCAAAATATATCCGTCTGCTGCAATGTACTCTTGGAGGATTTTCGGCACATCGTCCTTGAGCGGACAGCGCCCGATGGGCTGTGCTGGGTCATCAAACATACAGGCGCAGCAACCCATGCAGTGCTGAATATTTAGTTTAATAAGATTGTACCGTTTCACCTCAGCACCTTTGCTGGCTGCTCCTTCAAGCGCGCTGTCAAGTAGCTGCGCACAGATGCCGCTCAGACGCGGGCTTCCCAAAAAACCAAGAACTTTCATAGCACCTCCTCTAGACGCTGTGTGCCAATATGAGAAAAGCTGTGGTAAGGGGCAAACAGTAAGCATCTCCTGTTATGGAGAGGTGGGGTGGAGTCGAAAAAGCCCTCCCCGCACCCCTCCCTCTCAGGAGGGGCTTAAAAAATTCCGCCTGCGGTAAAAGAAGCTCCCCCTTCCCCGTTATCGGTAAAATTTGTGAGACGTTCTCCTGGTTATGATGGTAAAGACATACCGGGTGGAAATGCATAGAGCTCCATAATCTCAAGCGGAATATCATTTTGCCGTGCGACCTTTACACCGTAATCTTCAGAGAGGATCCAGTCAAGAATTTTCTTGCGCGCTACCACCATCTCCATACGATCCTTGTCCGTGGCACTGCCCCGGTCGCGTGCAACAATCCGTTGGTACGCAGAGAGCGATTTTTCTATCACCTCTTCAAGGAATGGAATGTCGGTCTCCTCAAAAAAATACAAAAGACCACACGCTGCAGCACATGCTCCCAGCATCCCTCTGCCGACAAGCATTGACTGAAGGTCATCCCAGTTCTGATTATACGTGCTGCACACCTCACGCAGCGCGGCAGAGAATGCTTCGCAATCTGCTGCGTCCAGCGCAGGACCTTGCTGTATCAAATCAACATAGAGCATAATCATACTGGGCTGATCCTGCATCCTGCTGGTTGATGCCATGATGATAAATCCCGGAGCAGTGGGGTGTGCAGGCCAGGCAAGGGTCTGCAAAAGCTGAATATCAGTTGGTATGCCTTCAACCTGTCCGCCGCGCATAATCACCTGCCCAATACCTGCTTTTTCCAAAACCGATCCACGTGACACCTGTATATCTACCGTCCATACATCGGCTTCCCATTCCTGTTTTTTCTCAAAGCTTCCCCTGCCGTTTATTTGAGAAAAAGCTTGGATCAGGGCAGAGAAGCTTGCTTCTCCGGGAAAGGGGAACAGTAGTGTACTCATAGAAAATCTCCTTTCACAGACACAGTGTTCAGAGCACCGTTGGGGCAATCATTTGTCATTAAACTATAGTCGTTTGGCTACATCGTTTTTAGGCGCTGCTTTTCCTCGGGTGCGCGTCGGAGCGTAATGACATCGTCAAACGGACAGGCTTCCATACAACTGAAACACAGGCAGCAGGTTACCGGCATTTCATTGTCCTGATTGCGAATATCAATGTAATACGGGCACACCTCTTCTGCCCTGCACTGTTTACACTGTCGGCATTTTGACTTATTAAAGCGCAGCCGCCACAGGCTGTTGTGACCCGCAAGACCACGATAGGATGAGAGCCAACAAAACTGGGCGCACAATTTACGCCACGGCAAAAGGAGCGACAGAAGCATCAGTCCATACATAAAAGCAACCGGATACCATATTTTGCCGGTCAAATCGTAAATCGTTTCCAGAAAGAACATCGGGAACCACGCCATGAGCAGGGTTGCCGGCATATACGGTGCGTTTTGATCTACCGTGCCGCTGATATACATCGCTGAGGTATGGGTCTGCGCTTCGATGGCTTTGGGGATCCTGTGAATAGGGCGCTGATAGGTGAGGTTCTTAAATAATGCATCCTGCATGGTTGCATTAGGGCATAACCAGCCGCAGAGCACCCTACCGATGAGGAAGGGGAACAGTGCGACGGTAAACACATTAAAGAGCCCCCAGAACAAAAGCTGCACCTGTGATCCTTTAATAAATGCCACTGCCGTCACCCATGCCCACAGCATAAAGATACACGTCTGGACAACAATCCGTATCTTCACAATGGTGAGGCGCGGTCTTTTCGGAGGTGCCTCAACGGGCGTTGCCGTCAGGAGCACCACCAGCGGCACAATGCTCAGAAGCAGGGTTACCAAAAAAAATACCTGCGGGTAATTGACCTGAGCATCCTGCAGCGGTTGGTTCATGGTCAGACAGGTTGCAACACACGGGATAAGCCACACCAAGGCAGCACGCCGGGGTCGCGCCATAAAATACTCTTTATGCAAAAGGTTAAATAACGCTGCGCCAAAAACAAAAATTAAGCCCGGCTGCAAAAACCGGACATTAATGATCAAGGTCAACCCGAAGAGGAGTGCCGCAATCGGCAGATAGGCAAGAAGCGTCATCATTCGGTGCTGACGCAGCACATTACATGCAGCTACCGCAGCGCAGCACACGATGCCTGCCTGCACAAAATATGCATCAAACAGAGCATTGACATAGAGGACAATCGCGATGCCGAGGAGATACTTATTGAGATTGAGAAATCGTTTACTTGTGAGCTGCATACAACCTCCTTTCAGTGACTCAGCGATTGCTGAAGTTTCGGCAATAATACCTTCCATTCAGCAGGAGTGATCATCAATCCGCAGGCAAGGTAGAGGAGCATAAAGCAGATGCCGGTCAACACCACATATTTTCTGCGCCCTCGGCTGATGCCAACCCGCCTCCCAAAAAACCAGAGCCCCGTCGTATAAAACACCACATTGAGCCCAAAATAGCTCCATGGCGTAATGACCGCGCTTTTATACAGTGCCACAGCATCAAGGGTGCCCATTTTTTCGACAAGTGTTTTAACGCCATGGGAAAGCGTGCCATTCAGCACCGCAATCGGGATAAGAGTTACTGCCGTGAAACGCAGGGAATTGATATAGGTACGGTCCGCCATCACCAGATGGTTGACAAGCGCAAGCAGCATAAGAACCAGAAAACCAACCACGGCGCCAGCAGTGGTAGCAACAAATAACCTGAGTGATTCTATATCAGTGGATAAAACTTCCTTGAGCAGCTCAGCCATATCAATAAAAAAGGGGGGGAACTGTGCCCGAAATAAATCAACTGTCCGCGCGTCTGCAACGCCCCATGATTTGCCAAACATATAGGCGGGGATAAATATCTCCAGTGCTCTTGCCCACGCCGCAAGAGGAGTTTTATAGTTCTGTTCCATAGCATATTCCTTTACATTTTTTTGAGACATTGTTCCTAAATATTTTCAATAATAGCTGCCATTGCCGGACCGCCGCCTGCACACAGCGATGCACAGCCAAACTGGGCACCGATTTTTTCCATCTCATGGAGCAGGGTAACCATGATGCGAAGGCCGGTGCATCCAACCGGGTGACCGAGAGCAATACCAGAGCCGTTGCGGTTGACGATATTCAGGTCGGGCACAATACCGTGTTCTTCCTCGAGCATGCGCATGGTCCCAAGAAACTGTGCTGCAAAGGCTTCATGCAATTCCCAGTAACCAATATCCTTCCATGACAATCGTGCGCGGCGCAGTGCTTCCGGCACAGCGACCGCAGGGCCAAGACCCATATGCGAGGGTTCAACCCCCTTGCTCACCGTGGTCACAACCCGCGCGCGTGGCTGTATGCCAAGCGCGCGAGCCTTTGCAGCAGACATGAGCACAGCGGCAGCAGCGCCGTCATTAATTCCCGATGCATTGCCGGCGGTTACGGTGCCATCTTTTTTGAACACTGGTCGCAGCCCGGCAAGCACCTCCAGAGTCGTTCCCTCGCGCGGATGTTCATCGGTATTAAACTGCACAACATCTTTTTTCTGCTGTACTAAAACCGGCACGATTTCATCCTTGAATTTCCCAGACATGATTGCCGCACAAGCACGTTCCTGGCTCATCACACCTATCCGATCTTGTTCCTCCCGTGAAATGCCATAGCGCTGTGCAATGTTTTCAGCCGTAACGCCCATATGATACTGTTCTATTGAACAGACCAGAGCATCACCCAGCATCGCATCGTCAAGGGTTGCGTTGCCCATCCGGTAACCCTGCCGCGCTTTGGAAATAAGATACGGGCTCGAGCTCATATTTTCAACACCGATGACCAGACACACCTCGGTAGCACCGAGCATAATGTTATGGCAGCCGATTTCAAAAGCGCGCAGAGCTGAGGCGCAGAGCTGGTTGACCGTACACGCTGGCGACTTCCAGGGGATGCCCAGCTCAGCTTGTATCTGCCGTCCGATGTTTCCCCCAACCCCTGCCTGAATCACATTCCCGCAGACCAGTTCATCCACCACGTCAGGCTCAATACCAGCACGCCGGAGTGCTTCGGTGCCGACAATTTTCCCCAACGTTCGCGGATGGACGTCTTTCAGTGTTCCTAAAAAATCTCCGATTGCCGTGCGGCAGGCGCTTGCTATAACAACTTCATTCATCACCATAAGAACATTTCCACCTTCTTTTATTCATGCATTCCTTTGTTATGTGTGGCTTGTGAAAAGTAGGAGGTAAAACTTGAGAGGCAAAAAAATCTTCACGGTTTGCCGCTCACTGCTCACCGTTCACCGTTCACGTTACTTGCGTTCCCATCGCTGGTATTTGCGTTTCCCGTCTTTCTCAAACGCCGAATTGTTAACGGTCACCTGTTTGAGGGTTATTTTGGTCATGAGCATGCTCTTTTTCACCATCTCACGGGCAACCTGCGGTTCCAGTTTCATAGCCTGCGCCATTTCTTCATAGGGATAGACATCCTGAAGTACCTTTTCCATTTCAGAACTTGATCCATCGAGAAGTTCTGCCGTGCCGATGCACTGTACGCACAGTACATCCCCCCATGTTTCAAACTCTTTGTGCCAGTTCAGGCTTACCCGTGGGTTTTGCATGATATGAAACAGTTTTGTCGTGCCTTTTTCATGCAGCCCGTACATGGTCATGGTATCAGGGTCAAGCACAAAATCAGCAGTGGTGGAGAGTGGCGTATTGTTAATGGAGGTTGCAAGCACACATGTTCGTTTTTGTTTTTTACCGCCAAGAATTTTTATGATTTCCTGTCGCACCTGCTCAGCATCCATGATACCTTCGCCTGCTTTGTATTTTATGTTGTCGCCTTTCAGCCAGACTTCGGTTGCGGTTGTCTGAGCGTCGAGCTTGATTTCATGGCAGTCAACACAGGAAACACCCTGAGGAATTTCGGAATGATCTTTGCTGATCATGCTTGCTGCAGTAATTTCCTTTGCAGCAACTTTTTTCTCAGCCTTCTGCTGTGGCACCGTGCGGGCTGTTTTTTTATCTGCAGCAGGGGCAGGTGCAACCAAGAGCAGTGCGACACCTACAAGAGCTAAGTACTGTGCAATGTGTTTCATGACAAATCTCCTTTCTCAGTGATACCTGTTTTTTGAAACCAGTTTAAAATATTGTTAGAGTGCCTGTGCCATAATTTCCACAAGGCTCATCACCCGCAGCGAGCTCCCCGCAGCGTTTGCGCCGTCGGTGAGATTTGCTTCACACCACGGGCACGAAGTTACCAGCACCTCAGCACCAGTGCTTTCAGCTTCTGCAATGCGCTCCTTCGCTGTCTCTACGGCAAAATCAGGGAATGCTGATTTCACGCCGCCGCCGGCACCGCAGCACCATGAAAACTCACGGATGCGTTCCATTTCCACAAAACGGATTCCGGGTATCGCTTTGAGAATGGTGCGCGGCGGATCATAGACACCATTGGTTCCATAGTTGCGCTGTCGCGGTGGATCAGAAAGTCCCCACTTGATCCGCACCCCGTGCCAGAGGTCTTGCGGCTCACCTCCTCTCCCGAGATGACACGGGTCATGCCAGGTCACCCTCAGGGGCACCTCGCGAGTAAAACGCAGCTTTCCCTCCTGAATCAGGCGCTCAAAATAGGCAACGCTGTGCTGCACCGTAAAGTTCATGGTTCCCACAGCAGGATACTGACTCTGAAACACGCCATAGCATCCGGCACACGACGTGATAACCGTACTTACCCCGCGCTGATTAAAGAGCTCTATGTTTTTGGCTGCCCGTTCCTTGAAAAGGTCTTCAACGCCCACCTTAATCACCGGACTTGCACAGCATGCCTCAGCAGTACCGAGAATGCCAACATCTACACCTGCAGCAAGTAAAAGTCTGAGTGTTGCCTGTGCTATATGTTGGAGGTTTGCATTGTAGGAGTAGGTGCATCCGGCAAAATACAAAACCTCAGCAGGCTCCGTACGTATGTTTTTTACTGGAATTTTTCGTGCCCAGTGCCCACGGCGCGCAGGGGGTTGGAGCCACGGGTTATCGTTTTTACGAATACTATCCACCGCAGGCAGGTGCCCCGGCAGCGGCCCTTTGCCCTGCTGCACAAGATACTTTCTCAGCTCATGGAGCACCTCAAGCGGCTCCATGTCACGGGTAAATTTGCAGGTAACATCGCATCCGCCGCACAGCGTGCAGGTGTAGACAATTTCGGCGGTTTTGGGCGTAAACGGAATCTCGCCCTCAAGGAGTGCCCGTGCAAGGTCAAACCGCCCCTGTGCTGAATAGGCATCATATTTATATTTTTGCATTGACGGGCAGATACGTGCGCGGTCCCTGCTTTTGACGCTCCACGGATGTACCCACTTGCACATCGAGCAGCGCTCGCAATTCACTAAATCCCAGCGATACTGTTCTAATCCCATAGAGGTGTCCTCCTCGGCTGCAATAATGGAATGCTTATTTTGTTGCTGCTTCTGTGGCATCGGTGCCCGCCAGAGTGTACGGGACACAATTGCGACCAATTACCTTAAAAACCAAGCTTCCCCGGGTTCATAATGTTGTTTGGATCAAGAATCTCCTTTACCAGCCGCGCTGTTGCGTACTGCATTGCATTGCGACTGTTGACCATGTGTGCCCATCTTCCGTATGCCCGGGTATAGAGAGCACCACACCGGTACAGAGCCTCGCTTGCTGACTCATGCAGCGCTTTGACACGCGCGCGCTCAGCACTGTTTGAAGGATCATAGGGAAGAATAAACTCAAGATGCGCCGCTCTGCCATTTTCAATGGGTTGCAGATAAATGCCGACATCTGCTACCTCATAGTGTGCTTTGAGAGCCTCTTCGTGAAAGGCTGCTAAAAACAATGCTGCTTTATCCATCGTGGTGATAAAAAAGATATCAGCATGCCCACCTTTGCAGGTATCTTTCCAGTACACATCGCGATCCCAGCAGTGCCGCATAGAGTATTCAAAAAAAGAGGCTGCCCGTGGGACATGCGGTAGGTTTACGTGGGGGCTTACGTTGCACTCCCGGGCAGTCTCTAAAAAATCAGCCTCCTGATAGGCAATGCGCTCATCAGGGAACCGCTTCAGCCCTCCAATACAAAAAATGGTTACATACGGCGGTAAGTGCTCCTTGAGGCTGCGGTACTCCTCAGCTCCCTTTTCTGCAAGCATCATAGCAAGTGCAGCGCGGTTCAGGGTAAAGCATTCATAGCCGATCCACTTTTTCTGCACACGGTAGATAAACTGTGCTGCGTCGCTGATTGTTTCAGTCGGGGTAAAATAGAGTTTCTGCCGCACCGGCAGCGGTTCTGCCATGATATTCAGCCATGTTACAATCCCAAGGGTTCCTTGCGCGCGCGTATAGAGCCGGTTCCAGTCAAACCCAGGTCCCCATGGTCCGATGAGGTCGGACCGGTTTGCTTCGGGTGGCGCTAACGCTGCAGTCCCTGTCCTGAAAATGTCACCGGTTGGCATCACAATTTCAGCAGTATAGATTGGCTCGCTGTAATTAAATTCGGGTATGAGTTTAGGCTGTGCTTCAAGATGTGAGGTCACGACCGATTGGTCCTTGCGGGGCAGCAGAGGAAAAAGCGCCCGCAGCCCGTGGGGCTCCAAAGCCTCCTCCAGCTCGCCGTAGGTAACACCCGGCTGGATGCGAACCGCACGGTTCCTGCGGTCAATTTTGAATATTTTTTTCCAACCTGAAAGATCCACAACAATACCGCCCATCCGGGGCAGTGCACAACCGTACTCATGCGTTCCGGAGCTGACCGGTACAACCGGCATGCGAAGTTCGTTTGCTTTCTTCACCACAGCGCAGACCTGCTCAACCTCTTCAGGATAGACAACAAACGAAGGTCTGCCCGGAGGCTCAAAACTGTGGTCATGGCAATACCGGTCAAGTGTTGCAGGATCGTCATGGACGCGGTCGCTGCCGACTATCGCTGCAAGTGCGGTTCGCACTGCTGCATGATATTTCTGTCGCTGCTGCACAATCGTGTCATAGGGCAGGTCGTCCAGCGGTTTCAGATAATCAACTTTTGCTAAAACTTTTTCAGTCATGATGGCTCCTTTATTGAGTACTGAGTAATGAGAAAAGCTTTTGTGCCCAGCACGCTGAATTTATTGTGGCGGTTGTGGCGGCACAGGATAATCAGGATTTGAGGTCATCCTCGGATCAAGTTCCTTTTTTATCTTCAGCACAAGCTCGTGATAGTTGCACATATTCGGTCCCGCAATATAGTTCATAGGACCAAGCGGCCACGTGGTGCACATTTTGCGTTTGACCGCTTCCTGAATCGTCTTCATGTAGCTGGTGATAAACGTTGCACCGGCATCAAGGTCATGTTCAAAAAAGATGAGCGGCTCGGTTTCTGAAAAATGCCCAAGCTGATAGGAGTTGAGCCAGTCGTTGTGGGTATCGTCGGGAATAAAGTGCCCCTTTTTCTGCCCTTCTTCAATCAGCGGCCACATATATTCTTCACTCATCTTGTAGCTCTGGTCTATGGAGTCAAAACCGAATCCGCCGATGACAAAAAAATCTCCGGCAATACGGAACAATCGGTTTGAGAGCCCTGTTCGGATTTGCTCACCGATATTGTCCTCGCCAATCTGCCACAGCTCTGACCCTTCCTGAATGTACTCGCCGCCAAGCTCCTGAACAATTTGATCAAGCACTTTTTGCTCATACGCAACCTGTCGTGGCGATGAAAATCCAATCAGCGTTACCGACAGCACGTTACGCCACTGTTTCATAAATTCAGGCCACTTTTCCCAGAAATACTCAACCGAGGGCGAAGCGCCGGAGAGCACCATGGTTGCCGGCTCTTCATGTACCGCTGCGGCAATTTCAGCATGTCCGATTTCATACATTGCTTCAATGAGCTTCCTGCGATCAGGGAATTTGATGAGATTCAGCCGGAAACGGTCATGAGGAAATGTAACCTTAAAATCAGGATTTGTGCCTTTCACCGGAAAGGTGCTTGGTCCCGGGTAGGGGAACAGCTTGACAGCCATCGTGGTGACCATGCCCAGTCCACCGCAGTGCCCAGAGTCAGCACGAAGCAACCCCTTCAAGTTAATGCCTGCACAATCACCCCAAAACCAGCCTCCATGAGGGTTACCCCGGGAACCGATCTGCAGGAGTTCACCGCTGGGCAGTACCCAGTCAACCCCCAGCACCCCGCGGTTATAGCCGAATTTATGCCCGGTACCGCCCATACCCTGAAACATGTTGTTGGCAACAACTGAAACCTGTGCACCTGCCTCGGCAACCGTGATGGTGAGCCCGTATTTCATTGTTTCAGCCTGAAGCTGCGCATAGGTTACGTACGGCTCCACAACTGCAAACATGTTCTGCGTATCAATCTCAAGAATGCGGTCCATACGCTTGGGGTCAATAATGATGGTATCAGGCCGTATCGGAATGGTGGGCGGCAAAAGGTTGGTACCGACCGGAATGTAACTAAACTTATAGCGGTTTGCGATTTTGATGATGGTCTGCACGTCGTGGGTGCTGCCCGGCAGTACAACCGCTGCAGGTCGGTATCTGCCTGATTGCGCATGGGTGCTGTAAAGAAGCCACATATAGCTATATGCGCTGGTAACTGCCGGATCATCGCATACATTCTCAGCGCCGAGTGCATTTTCCAGCGCTTCATAGGCTCCATCGGGAAGACTCATGTGATTACCTCCTGTGTGTACGTGTGCAATAAAAAAAGCTGTAGGTGTCATCGCAAGTCCCGCAACATGGGACTTGGGCATACATTACACTTTCATTGATTCTAGAATGCTGCTTATCTGAAAATCGCTTTGCTCACTAAGGTCAAAATCAAGCTTCATGGCATACCGAGCAAACACAACACCGATTGAAAGGAAATAAATTGCACGAGCAAGTTTTTCTGAATCAACCGCTTTGAACACACCGGACTTTGTGCCTTCATCAATAATGCTTTTCAGTGTGCTCACGAACCGGTCATAAAACGTTGTTGCCATTTTTTTGACCGCAGGGCTATCAGCGTCCTTTGCCATAAATTCAACGTATATTCTAAAAAAATCCCTGTTTTCGACAATGGTCTGGATTGCACAGTCAACAAATATGCGCAGCCTCTCCTGAGGCTTCTTTGAGATATCTACCTTCCCCATAATCTGTTCAAAAAACCTATTAACTCCGTAATAAAAAATTTCGCCAGCTATCATATGGTATCTCCTTATTTTATCATTTTTTACCTTACTGACTGGTCAGTATAGTTTTTGGGCAATAAAAATCAGACCTTTAAGGTCTTAAACAAATTTTGCATTTGATAGGTATGCTGCTCAATTAAATCATATTCAACATTGACTGAAAAATAGGTAAAAAAGACACCCATAAACAGAAAATATATTGCAAGAGCTGTTTTTTCAGCTTCGTGCGGAACAAACTTCCCAATCCTGATCCCTTCTTCTATATAACTTTTAAAAGTCCCAACAGAAGCTCGATAGAAGTCGGTCATAACAGAGCGTATTTCACCATCCCGCACGCCCATTGATAAAAACTCAATACAAAACTTAAAAAAATCGCTGTTCTTTTTTTGAATGCTGCTTGCCTTGTTGATAAAAATTTTCAGCCGTTCCTCGGGATCACTGATGTCAGCAGTGTAGTGTTTCAAAAAATCAAAGTACTTTGTGACCCGATAGCGAAACAACTCAAGGAAGAGTTCTTTTTTGGACTTGAAGTGATAGTAAATACCACCCTTGCTAATGTTTGCCTGCTGGGCAATCATATCAATGGTGGTTTCGTAATAGCCATTTTCATTAAAGCAGCGAACTGCTGCTTCGAAAATAGCTTCTTTTCTGTCTTTTGATCGTGTTTCTGTTTCCATAAACAACTATACTGACCAGTCAGTTTATTATTTTACACTTTTGATTTTTTCTGTCAAGTTTTTTTTATTGACAGCCATCTCAACCTCTGATATTTATAATCCGACCAGTCGGATTTTACTATGTATTCCGAAGAAGAAATAAAAAAACGAAAAGAAAAAATCTTTGAAGTTGCTGTGTGCTGCTTTAACGAAGAAGGCTATGAAAACACAACCATTGAAACCATAGCAGCACGGGCAGGGATAAGCAAGGGCGGTCTCTATCATTATTTTAGGTCAAAAAAAGAGCTCTTCCTTGAGCTGTTTGACTATAACGTAAACAGATATTTTCAGCACATAAAATCATTCATTGCAACTTCACATACTCCTGAAGAAAAACTACGCATCCTTGTGCGCAAAGCAGGAGAAATACTCCGGCAACACGAACAGTTTTACCGGTTTTGTCTGGAGTTTCTCTCGATGGGAGTTCGCGATCCTGAAATTAAAAAAGTCATGACAAGGTTCTATAAAAACTCACTTGAGACATTTCAGGAAATCATTGAGGAGGGCGTTGAAAAAGGATTTTTTTCAAAAGAAGATCCACGTACGGTAGCACGTTCCTTGTATCTTTCTGTAATGGGGGCTTTTTTTACTTTTTTTTCTGTTGATGTTGATTTTGAGCTTTCAGACCAACATGAATTTGATTTAAATAATGTTTTAAATAGAATTAAAATTAAATAATTTTTTTAACTTAATTATAACCCGACCAGTCGGACTATGATTTTAGAAAATAATCAAAATCAAAATAAGCCCAAAAAAGTCATTCCCGCAAAACTTCCGCACGAGGTATTCAAGGCGCTTGAAAATATCGTCGGCAAAAAATGGGTGAGTCAGGACAGGGCAATTATTGAAACCTACAGCCTTTTCAGCGTGGACAGTACCGGTACGTTACGCAAACACGCACGCGACTCGGCAACAATCCCTGCCTGTGTTGTCTTGCCCCAAACCACTGAAGATGTTCAGGCAATCGTAAGAATTGCCAACCGATATCGTATCCCTTTTATACCCTTTACCAATGGATTCGTCGCTGCAAGCGGGCCAACCTCCTCAGAGCCGACCCTGTGCATCCACCTGAGCAGAATGAACAAAATTCTCAGCATTGACCCAGAGAATATGGCTGCCACAATCCAAGCCTATGTTGATTATGGTCAGCTGCAGGCTGAAACCATGAAATTCGGTTTGTGGAACGGAGGGACACCGCTTGCAACAAGCATTTGCAAACCTGCCTCCCAAACAGCTCTTGCCGGAGTTTGGCAGACCGATCTTAAATACGGTACTCTTTCCCGTAACATTCTTAGCGCAAAAGTGGTTCTTCCGACCGGCGACCTCTTGGTTACCGGATCAGACTCAGTTGCTGGCAATGAGCCGTTTTGGGAATTTGGTCCCGGTCCTGACCTTTTCGGTCTGATCCGCGGCTCAGGAGGCACCACAGGCATTATCACTGAAATCACCGTAAAGCTGCACCCTTGGCCCGGACCCGACAGTCTTCCCGAACCCGAAGCCGGCAGACCCTCCCTGCAAACAGTTGCCGACTGCCGATGGGATATGCCCGAGCCACCTCACGGCATAAAACTGCTCTGGGCAGAATTTCCTGACTATGAATCCGAACTTGCGGCACTGCAAAAAATTGCCCGTTCAGGTATCGGTTTCGGGCTGAACGCAACCGGCGTCTACAATGCCTACTACTGCTCGACGACCCAGGACATGACCATTGAACGGCTGCGCACAAAATTTTTCCCTGCCTATAACTGCTATCTTGTCATCGCCGGGTTTGTTTCAAAACAGCAGCTTGAATATGAAGAGCAGGTCTTTAGAGACATCATCGCTGAAACCAGTGGCACCGTCTTATCAGAAAAGTATAAAGCAGAGGTCTGGCAAGCGCTGAAGAACTGGAATCTTGACTGCATTCGGCATGTTACTGGTTTTCGTATGAACCGCCATACCTATGGCGGTTCAATTGTACCGCTTGGGACATTGCACCAAGTTGCCTATACAACCCGAGCAGTATGGAAGCAGGCACTTGAAACCTTTGGGGCAACCTACCCCAGCGACAGCGGCGGCATTGAAGAAACACCGTTTCTGTATGCTCTTGACCGGTGTGGCAGATTCTGGCTCTCAGAAGCTGACGTCTACCCTGATCCAACCGATCCCGAGAAACTTGCGACTGCACGGGCGCTCATCTTTTCATCCAATGTTGCATTCCTTGCCCGAAAGCAGATGCCGCCAGTACAGGGGGTTTTGCTTGAACCGTTTGTGTCAGCCTACCCTGAATACGGTCCCCATGCATATAAACTTCTGAGGCTGTTCAGGAAAGCATTTGACCCCTTGAGCATATGCGCACCCGGCAGGCAAGTCTATACAGAAGATGAGCTCAGCAGGCTACCCCAGCAACTCCGCGACTTCATCAATGCAATGCGCACCTTACATGGGCTGGCAGCCCTAACCTTCAAATAACGAAAGGAGCCTTATATGAAAAAAAACATCATCATAGGTACCGGTATTCTGAGTATGCTCTTTGCATTTTATTTTTCACTGGCTACTCCATGCGTGGTGCGTGCAGAGCTTCTGTATCCGCGTTCTGCCTATACGGATGAAGAACGGGAAAGCCTCCGCAACTGGGAAGCACAATGGGTTGGAGTAAAAATTACTCCCGACAATGTTGCAAGCGTCCGCGATTTTTTACCGGACAGTCTCTATGAGCTCATCCATAACTCCACAACATGGGGAAGAAGCTGGTTTACCATTGCCCCATACCGCCAGATACTCCCCACACCGGGTGACATTGCCTTGACCCGTCAGTATCAAGGAACTGCCAAAATAGGTGAACATGATGAACTGTGCAACTGGTTTGCAGGCATTCCGTTTCCTGAGCCTGCCGATGGCCTTGCCATAGCCCACAATTTCAAACGCCGCAATAACGGCGATGGCATTGAAAACAACAATGCAGGGTTTATCATTGATGGCAAGCTCTCCTATGCCATGGAATCGCGTTCACTCAATCGCTATTGCTTCTGGGCGGGTCGCTATGATACTCCGCCGGTTCCTGAATTTCCCGACAACCACCATCAGATATGGCGCACCGGTCTTATCATTCATCAAGACCCGCCAGAGCAGAGAAACATCAAGACCTTGGAAATTCAATACAAGGACGAGCTTAAACCCTATGATGCATGGTCATGGATTCCAGCAAGCCGGCGCGTGCAACGCCGTTCGACAACAGCTCGTGAAGATGCCGTCGGAGGTTCTGATTATTGCGAATACGATAGTATGGGCTATGACGGACCGATTCAGGCACATACCTATGTGCTGCTTGGTCAAAAAGAATTTTTATGGGCACGGCATACGGACACGTCGCAATTGGTGCGCGAGCCCGGTTCCTGTCTGTGGAGCGGTGCGCAGCGAGAGCGTCTTAAAACATACATCCTTGAAGTCAAAAGCAAGGACAAATCGTTTATCTACTCACGGCAGGTGTGGTATATTGACCCCGAGACATGGCAAATCCTGTATGCTGAACGGTATGATCGAAGCGGAAAACTCTGGAGGATACTGGATCAGTTTTTCTTCGTAGGCAAAGGTTACCACGATGTTGCCATTGGTCAGTATACGGCAATCCAGTCAATAGACCTGCACAACGTACACACAACCATTCTGAAATCTGATATGAAACTCGGAGTGCAATTCGACATGACACTGTTCACCAAAGACTTTCTCCAAAAAAACGGTTACTGATACGGCAGACAGAGCACCAGACAACATTGCACATCGTTCACGTTTCAGGCAGTGAATTTTTTCAAAAAAATCTGCTGCGCAAAAAATTTTTTTCTTGACTCTCTTTGAGCGTTTCATTTATTGTAGAACCCTACCTAACCGGGGGATGGATTGACGAAAAAACCACATCCGTTCACATGCAACACGTAAACATTATTGAAAAAAACATTGAATATCTGCCGGTCATTTATCTGACCGATACCATGAAAGAGCTGTATCAGAAAGGTAAAAAACTGGCAGATACCGATAATGCCGCCATACTGATTTCAGGCGAACACGGGACCGGCAAAGAGCTGCTGGCAAAAAGCATTCATTACAACCTGTCGCCCAGCGCGCAGTTTCTCACCATCAACTGTGTGAATTTGCCCCTCAAGCATTTTGAGGAAAAAATTGATCTGTGTTTCGCCATGCTCACGGCAGCCGATGACAAGCCCGCAGCGCCAAACAGTGGTAAACGTCCAACACTCTTTCTGCGTGATGTCAGCAAACTGGAAACAGCGGTGCAAAAAAGCCTTGCAAGCCTTCTGCAGGAACGACTCTCCCTCTCTTCAAAGGCAGAATCCCGAAAGCAGTGCAAGGTGCGCCTGATTTTTTCAGCGCATCCGACTTCAGAACAGACCCATGAAACGGTTGACAAAACCTTACTCAAAACATTCAACCCTTTTCTGTTGAACATTTTGCCGCTGCGCAACCGCAAGCAGGACATCTATCCGCTCGCTCTTTTCTTTGTTGATAAATACAGCAAAGAATACAGCAAAGACATCGGTGGCATCCACAGCAGTGCGGTGCAGATACTTGAATCCCACCCGTGGACTGGCAATGTCAGCGAACTGCGCGATGTCATTGAAAACGCCGTCATCCTTGCACAGTCTTCCCTCATCACAAAAGAGGACATCCGCTTTAATATCTCAAAAAAATCAATCGCACTGGAGAGCTTCCTTACGCGCGAAGACTTTTTTACCTTGGAAGAACTTGAGCGCGTCTATATTCAAACCGTGTTTCGTCGGGTCAAGAACAATAAAAGCAAGGCAGCAAAAATACTCGGCATCTCCCGCAACACCCTCCAAAAAAAGATTGATGCGTTCGCCGCTGCAAACTCCAAAAGCAAGAAAAAAGAACGAAAGAAAAACGGCAACCAGCCACTCCTGTTTTAGCATTCCCATTTTTTGAGCCTCGTGCCATATCCCTGCGCACCGTCGCTAATTTTTTATACTTAACTCCTGTGCCTTCGTGCCGATATCCTTATCGCGCAATAAAATATTCAGGGTAACCATTCATGACGCTGCGCGGCAAAGCCTTCCTGGCTGTTATTGCGATCATGTGCGGTTTGATAATTATCGTACTTATCGCCGCAGTCCTGTTTCTGCAACACCGTGCCATATCCTTAGAGCGAGAACTTGTTCAGGATAACGTAAGGAGAGTTCTCAACGCTATTGACGATGAACTCTCAGCACTTGACAAATTCACCTTCGACTGGTCAAACTGGGATGACACCTACACCTTCCTGAAAACGCAAAGCCCTGCCTATATTCAGGCAAATCTCTCACATGGCGAGCTTCTCAAGCAGGGCATTAGCTTCATGGTGTTTGTGAATACTTCAGGCACCATCATTTATGCAACAGGACTCTCGCTTGAATATGATGAAGAAGCACCGGTTCCTGACAGCCTTGCGCAGCTTATCACCCAACCCCCCTCCTTGACGCAACCTCACGATGAACAAAAGGGGATCAAAGGGATCGTTGTCCTTCCTGAATGCCCTGTGCTTTTTGTTTCCCGACCGGTGCTCACCAGCGAATATAAAGGTCCTCGTGCTGGTGCGCTCATTACTGGTAAATATCTCAGTCGTGCAAAAATAAAGGAGCTGTCGCAAAAAAACCGTCTCACCGTGAGCATCACAACGCTTTCAGAGCCCCTCAGCTCCCAGCACCAAGCTCACAGAACTGAAGCAATCACCGTGGAACCACATGATACCAACCAAATCACCGGTTCTGCGCTGCTCAGTGATGTGTCTGGCAATCCTGCTGTGCTGGTCAGCGTAAAAATTCCCCGTGTGATAACCCGGCAGTTTCGCGAAAGTCTTTTCTATTTCATCGCTGCATTCATTGTGATGGCGCTGATAACCGCAGGGGCGATTTATGTTATCGCCGACAAAGCGGTCCTGAAACGGCTTACACAACTTGCCACCTTCATTCATGAGACCGTTACCACACAAGACCTTTCGCGCAGGATCACGCTGTCTGGCACCGATGAAATTTGTGCAATAGCTTCTGCTGTCAATAGCATGCTTCAAACCATAGAACAGGACATTCAAACCATACAGGATGCTGAAAAAAAAAGCCTATGCTGCACAGACATTTCTTGAAAACGTGTTTCGGGCATCTGCGGAAGGAATTGTCATCTCCCTGAAAAACAGCGTCATTCACAGGGCAAATAATGCTTTCTGCGATATCGTAGGCTACCCGATGGACGAACTCATCGGAAAAACAATACCTGAGCTTGTGCCTGCCGGTCAGGAGCATATCGAGCACGGCATGAAGTTTATGAACCAGCTCTTTGAACAGGGATCTGTCAAAGCATTTGAAATGCAACTCCTTCATAAAAACGGTACACCGGTTGATGTTGAACTGTCAGCAGCCGTCATCAAAGACAGTGCTGGTGATTTTGCCGGCGTTGCCGCAATGTTCCGCGACATTACTGAGCGCAAGAAAGCAGAAACAGAGAAAAAGCGTCTGGAAGCGCAGCTCAGCCGCGCTGAAAAAATGGAAACCGTTGGTCTGCTTGCCGGTGGAGTGGCGCACGACTTCAATAATATGCTTGGTGCAATTATTGGCTACCCCGACCTGTTGCTTGAAGATCTTCCTGCCGACAGTCCCCTGCGACCTGCCATACAAGCAATCAAAGACTCTGGCGAACGGGCTGCAGCGATTGTGCACGACATGCTTACCTTGACACGCCGCGGTGTGATTACCCATGAGGTTATCAATCTTAATACGGTTATCAGACGCTATCTTGAAAGCCGTGAATGTGCAAAGCTCAAAGAGTTTCATCCCCAGGTCACCATCCTACACACCCTTGATCCGTCATTGCCCAATGTGATCGGATCACAGGCGCATCTGACCAAGGTGATTGCAAATCTGGTTTCAAACGCTGCAGAAGCAATTACTGGTGAAGGCTCGATCCATATTACAACCCGAGACGTAAGTATCAGCGAACCGATCCGGGGATATGAAACAATCGAACCGGGCGAGTACGTGGTGCTGAGTGTTACTGACACTGGCAGCGGCATCGCACCTGAGGATCAGCAGCGTATTTTCGAACCGTTTTATACTAAAAAGGTAATGGGCAGAAGTGGCACCGGGCTTGGCATGTCGGTGGTCTGGAATACCGTGAAAGATATGGGAGGTTCCCTTGACCTTATGAGTGAGCAGGGCAAGGGAACCATGATCGCGCTGTATCTGCCGGCAACCCGTGAGCAGGAAGATGCTGAAAAACAGGCATTGCCACTCTCTGCGCTCATGGGGAACAGTGAAACGGTGCTCATTGTTGACGACGTCGAGGCGCAGCGTCATCTTGCTGAGGCGATTTTAAAAAGGCTCAACTATCAGGTGATTACGGTGAAGAGCGGGGAAGAAGCTGTTGAATATCTGAAAAACCACACCGCTGATTTGCTGGTCCTTGACATGATCATGGATCCGGGCATGGACGGTCTTGATACCTACCGGGCAATTCTTAAGATCAGACCAGGGCAAAAAGCGGTTATCGCAAGCGGTTTTGCTGAAACCGAGCGTGTCAAGGAAGCGCAGGAACTTGGTGCAGGAGCCTTTGTCCGAAAACCCTATACCATTGAACGACTTGGCAGAGCAGTAAAAAAAGAGCTTGCCCGAAGCTGATATTTTTTCCTGTTACCTTCAACGCAGGGCATTGCCAGCCTCTTCCGGTTACCTGCTTTAAAACGTTCTCCCTATCTCCTGCCCATCATACCTTTATCGTACCAGTGTCCATAAACCATACAGTCTTCTGTGCAGCGACTCTTACTGCGGGGAGTAATGCGTGATCATTCTGCTGGTTGGAAAGCATGTCCTGAACAACACGTGTTTTATGGTTGCCAGAGACAAGAAACAAGACTGTCTTTGCACTGTTAAGTACGGGAAGGGTAAGCGTTATCCGACGCTCAGGAAGAACCCCGTGCGGTGCACGAACCGCAACAACCCATCTCGTGTTTTCTTCAAGCGCACTGGTTCCCGGAAACAGCGATGCCGTATGTCCATCTGCACCGACGCCAAGTAGCACAAGATCAAAGACCGGAAATCCTTCTGCCTGCACCGAACACCGAAGCTGAAAAAAATCTCGTATCTCTGCCTCGTACCTGAGCGCTTCCTGTTCAGGGTCAGGTGCTTCGCCAAAAATTCGGTGAATATTTTCCGCGGGTAATCCAACCTTTGCAAGCAGCATGGTGTATGCACCGCCATAGTTACTCTCAGGGTGATCCGGCGGCACACAGCGCTCGTCTGCCCAAAACACATGGGTCTTTTTCCACGGAATTTCCTGAGTACGCTCAGGGCTCGCAAGCAGTTCGTACAAACGTCGTGGGGTTGTGCCACCTGACAGCACCAGTGTCCACCTATCCTGTAAGCTGCAGGTGCGCCGCGCAACTGCTGTAATGAAATGAGCTGCAGCAGTGCTCATCATGCCATAATCAGAGAAGCGATGTACTTCAACCATAGCTCATTCCCTGAGAGCGGATTATAGACGTCCGAGCCAAGCTATGCTATCATGACGCTTGCTTTCTGTACCAGTCCTCTTTCACCACAGGGTTCTATGCAGATAACACGCGCACTCAACGCCTTTCTCAACACTCTGGGGACGATTCGCCTGCGGTTGCTTGCAGTTTTGTATGTCGCGGGTTTTTTAGCAGTTGAAGAGTTGGTGCCTGATGTTATCCGTCACTACAACTTCTGTGTCCTGCTTGCACTTTCAGGGATTTTTTTCGCATGGCTTATCGGCGGCAAACGTACGATGTACTATGTTGCGTTTTTTAACTGTTTTCTGGTCTTTGTCTTCTCCTCAATTCTGTGGAATAAAGGCATCATTGTCCACAGCGGGCTGTTTGTTGCCCGCGCATTCACCACCATCTACGTCCTTGCAATGGTGCTGGGTTCAATCATGCTGCTGCGCAAATCTCCTGCAGATGAACGGAGTGAGCAACAGCAAAAGGCTATTGAAGAGGCTCGGCAACAGCGCCAGAACCTTGAATTCATGGTTGCCAGTAATAAACTAAAACAAGACCTCCTCGGACAGGCAAATGCAGTAAAAGATGAACTGTTAATTTTGGAAGGCGCGTGGCGGTCAAAAATTCACGATATCATCAACGACCTCCCTGACACCAAAGAACGTGAGCTCTACGGTCAGATTATTGCCCCGTTTCAGGAGAAAATCATCACCCACTTGCGTGAACTTGCCACAAGCCTTACCTTTGATCTTGCACGAGAGCCACTCAGCGCTGTCTTTTCTTTTCTGCAGGAAAAGATTACTGCCTATGCTGCTGCTGCCCATGCTACCATCACACTCACCGATGCCGGCTGGGAGCAGTGCAGCACTCTGATACTGATTGACAGAAACAAGCTGTGGGAAATGCTCGTGAACATCATCAGGAACAGTCAGGCAGCCATTGACCTCAAGCGAATCGAGCTCTTGCGAAGCGGTACTGCAGTCAGTCTTATCCCCCAGATCAAAATCAGCACCGCGTGCGAGCAGGGTGCTGCTCGAATAACGGTTTTTGATAATGGTGGCGGTGTTCCGCAAGATCAGGTGCAGCTATTGTACCGTGAACCGGTGCCTTCAGCTAAGCGCGGCGGGAAAGCAACAGGACAAGGAACTGTGTTTGTTAAGTTTTTTGCCGAACGCATGGGCATATCGGTTCGAGCAGAAAACACCACCTGTCTTGGCAGCCCCGGGCTTGCGGTAATGATAATCATACCGCTCCTTAATTCATAAACAGAGCACTATGGCTGAAGCAATGCCAAACAAATACGTTATCGTCCTTGTAGATGACGAGCCGCGCATCCACGAGATGATCCGGGAGGTTCTCCAGCAGGCAGAGCTTGTTGATAGGTTTGAAAGTTTTTACGATCCCTTTTCATGTATCGCGTTTTTGAAACAAAAAAACGCTACCCCTGACGTCGTGCTTCTTGACGTTCACTTTAGCAACGCAGGACTCAGCGGCGTTGAGACAATCCCCTACATCAGAGAGGATTATCCCTATCTGCCGATCATTCTCCTGACGGGAATGGAAGGAGCGGATATTGAAGGGGCGCAGGACTATGAGTGTGTCTATTATATCCCCAAGCCTGTGAAACCAGAACATCTTGTCCGCATGGTGCGATTCTACCTCAGCACGGGCAGAAAAAGCGCCAAGCGTGTGGCTGAACTCAACCGTGACCTGCAGGAGCACAAAGACCTCGTGCAAAAACTCTCAACCGAGCTTGCACAGATCGAAATTGAGACATGGGACAAAAATAAAGACGCAGCTCAGCCAAAAGCATTTCAGCGAATCCTCGATATTCTCCAAACACTCATTAGTACCACAGAGCTTACCCCGAGCGTTATCGCAGACCTTGAAAACCTCTGTGCGTCTGATTTTCAGCTCTTTAAAAAAACAGTTGAAACAATTGTGCGGTTTGATAGCACAGAAAATACACTTCCGGGTATGCGTATGCACCGGTTTCATGCAGCAGAAGGTGTGCTGAGCTTGTCAATTACTAAAAAGGCACGGCTGTTCTTTTGGTCAGTACCAGGCAGCACAAAAAAACGTCTGCTGCGATTTGACCCCGATCACAATGACCACATAATGGAAAAATGGCTCAAGGAATATTTGAAAAGCAGTGGGTAGGCGAAACACCAAAAACATCCCGCGCTTAGTACAGCCCCACACTGTTTCGTAATTATAGAAAAAGCTGTGGCAAAGAACAAAACAGAAAGCCTCCCCTGTAAGGGGGAGGTTAGGGCTTTTGCCCGTCAACAGCCTTCATTAGATCCCTCACTGCATCTGCTGAACGCCGTAGGGCAGTAAGTTCTTGTTCGGTCAGTCGCACCTCCAGCACCTGTTCAATCCCGTTTCTGCCAAGTTTCACGGGTACCCCGACCACAACTCCGTTGATGCCATATTCTCCCTCAAGATACGCTGCACAGGGCAGGATCCGTTTGCGGTCATAAAGGATTGCATCAACCATGGCAGCAGCAGCGCTACCGGGTGCATAAAAAGCACTTCCTGTTTTCAGAAGGCTAACGATTTCAGCACCTCCCTGAATCGTACGTTTGACAATCCGATCAATCGCTTCCTGCGACAAGAGCTCGGTGAGTGGAATGCCCCCGACGGTGCATAACCGCGGCAGCGGCACCATAGTATCACCGTGTCCGCCGAGCACACATGCGGTAACGTCCTCAACAGCAACATCGAGTTCCTGTGCTATAAAAGCGCGCAACCGCGCACTGTCAAGTACGCCTGACTGTCCGACAACCCGATGGCGGGGAAGTCCACTCGCCTGCAAAGCTACCTGAACCATGGCATCGAGCGGATTTGACACAACGATAATAATACAGTCCGGTGAGTACCGCACAATATCACGGGCAACCTGCGCAACAATCTTTGCATTAATCAGTACCAGATCATCGCGACTCATGCCCGGCTTTCTGGCAACCCCTGACGTAATCACCGCAACCGCAGACCCCTCCGTGACGCTGTAATCAGTAGTGCCCATGATATGGTGCGAACCTCCTCTGATCGGTGCCGCCTGTATCATGTCAAGTGCTTTGCCCTGTGCCAGTCCATCAACAACATCAAGGATCACTAGAGAAACATTTCCCTGCTGTGCAAGTTGAAATGCACAGGTCGCGCCCACATTTCCGGCGCCAACCACAGTAACCTTGTTCTGCATACGCAATTCCTTTCTCTATCGTACAACAGTAAACAGTATCAGGGTGTGCACTATAGCGCACTGTCATCGTCTGTCAACACGAAATCCTGCACGTTGTCCCCGAGTACGCACATTGACAGGGTTGGGTCTGAGTGCTACAGTACAGAACAGATGCTTCACTGCCAAACGCAGCGGCACAAAAACATTTTTGGCATGACCAGTACCATGGAAGATAAAAATACCGTTTTGTCTGAACCCCGAGAAACGATCGGGCTCAAAAAATTCACGACCGAACACCACCCGGACATCTCACTTACAAGATTTTTGAATGTTGAGTATGTCCATGTTAAAACCACGGATGGTGGCGATTTGTATGTAACCCGTCACGGCATGCCTTTTATCCGCCATCTGTCGCCCGAGAACTGGTATGCAGGAAAATGGTTCAAGGCAAACCGCGAACGGTTGCAGGGAACCAGCACCATTTACCGCGTCTCGACCAAAGAAATTGGTGGACGCTGTCTTGACCTTGTAGTGAAGTGGTGCCGATTTGGGCAGGATGTGCCGCTTGAAACAAAAATTATTGAAAACGCACTCAATGCTGAGTTCAACAGCCCGTTTGAAGAGTTTTCGCTGGTTGAGGAGCTCCGCGCTGCCAGTAATGGTTCCTGCCGTTCACGGATTATGCTGCAAAAACCTCTTGCTATTTATGTTCCCCCTGAAAAGCTCCAGCTCTGGCAAACCGGTCGTTCAAAGCATAAGATAATCAGCAAAATTGCCCGGCATCCGGGTGTTGAAATTGACATCCTGCGCCAGTACATCCTCATTTATAAATGGGTGCATGGCATTGACGCTGTGGAAGCGTTCCAGCGGGCAGGTATTCCTGAAGAAAACCTTGCGTTGTTTACCGAACGGGTCATCGCTGAGCTACGTGAAAAAGGATTCAGGGTTCTTGATCAAAAGCCCGCGCATTTTATTGTACGCATGCGACCCGATGGGAGCATTATGAAGGATAAACAGGGACGCTACGCATATACGCTTGTAGATTTTGAGCTACTCGAGCGCACCCCTGAGCATGAAAAGGAAGTGCAGACCTCGCGCAGGGTAAGTTATTTGGTAAAGCAACGAGATCGTTTCAAGGACACTTCCACCACTCAGTGGCCGCAACACTTAAAACCAGTGAACATTATGGGTGTTGACTATGTGTGGGGACTTACCGAGAGCACCAGCGGATCGCTGTGGGTCGTGGGGCACGATCCTGATTTATTTGATTATTTTCAACCTGAACGCTGGCGTAAAACTCCGCGCACAAAACTTTCGCTTACCGATGATACGTACTATACGAAGACCAAGGACAACATCAATATCGTCTGGAAAATCTCAAAGGTCGGCGAACTGCCCGACCATAGTGCTGACCCTGATGCGCAGCGCATCATCGCCTCTGGGTACAACAGCCCGTTTGAAGAGTTTGCCATTGCGTTTGAGCTGATGCGACAAGGCATACCAACCTCATATCCCCGCGCAATTTACATGACCGGTCTCACCGCAAGTGAGACCCAGCCTGCAGATATGCGACGTTTTGAACGGTATCGTGATCTTTGTATGCCTGACGGATCGCCAGTACTCAGAAGTGACCATGACTACATAACCGTATGGGGATTTTGGAACGGCCCTGATGAATCACTGGCGGAAAAAGACGGGGATTACTATACCGGCATCAATGCGCGCAATGCATTGCGGCGTGGTCTGATCAGCGCTGAAGAATACATCAACCTTATGGCACACGTTAAAGAAGCCCTTGCTACCGCAGGGTTTGACGACTTGACCTTGAAAGGCAGCCATATACTCCTGTCCATTAACCCCAAAGGACAGCTCATGCGCAACTCCGCAGGTATTCCTGAATTCAGAATATGCAATTTTGAAACAATGCGACGCTGCTATTAATTTCCTAGTCTATTTCAGACAAACCGACCGTCAATCACTCCACCGCAGTCAGGGCAGTGTCCGTCTTTGAGATTGTTTTCCTGAATAAAAAATCCAAACCGTCGGATAAGGAGTCTGCCGCATTGGTAACAATAGGTATTTTCGCCTTCTGCTCCGGGTACGTTACCCGTATAAACATAGCGTAGACCTGCCTGTTTTCCAATCTCCCGGGCGCGCTGCAGAATGGCGACGTTTGTCCGTGGTCGGTCAAGCATCCGGTACATGGGATGAAACGCGGTCACGTGCCACGGAACATCAACCCCAACCTCAGCAATAAAAGAAGCAATCTGGTTGAGTTCCCGGGGCGAATCATTGAGACCGGGAATAACCAGCGTTGTGATTTCTATCCAGATGCCCAATTTCTTATAGAGCCTGATTGCCTCAAGCACCGGCTGCAGCCGGGCACCGCAGACGTTCTTGTAAAACTCGTCGCTGAATGATTTCAAATCAATATTAGCCGCGTCAAGATATGGCTGGATCGTTTCGAGCGGTTCGGGATTGATGAACCCGTTGGTGACAAAATTGTTTTTAATTCCCAGCTCCCGTGCACGACGCGCTGTATCAAAGGCAAACTCATAATAAATCGTCGGTTCGGTATAGGTATAGGAGATGCTCATGCACCCGCTTTCCTGCGCCGCATGTACTATTTCATCCGGTGTCCGGTCACTGCCCATGATCATGCCCTTGTCTCGCGGCATTTGGGATATTTCAGCGTTCTGGCAATGCCGGCATCTGAAATTACACCCCACCGTAGCGATTGAAAAAGCCCGGGATCCCGGATAAAAATGAAACAGCGGTTTTTTTTCAATGGGATCAACATGTTCAGCGATGATTCTGCCGTACACAAGACTCTCAAGCCGTCCGCCAGTATTTTTTCTTACCCCGCATACGCCTTTCGCACCGGATGCTATCACACAGCGGTGCGGACACAGCCCGCAGCTTACTTTTTTATCCTCCTTTTCAGTATAAAAAAGCGCCTCGTGCATTATTGACCCTTTCACAAGAAGGTTACTGATACCTAAACTGAGCGATTCATCAAGGGGCAGACGCAATAAAACGCATGTAGGCAATGGCGCTCAGCGGATTTATGCGGTGCAACACATTCACCCGGAAGGTGAATTGCGCTGCATGGCGCCCAGGCAGGGATGCATGCCGAGCATGAGCGAAAACGTCATTGCCTACAGGTAATAACACCATACATCGCTCAGCTTGGGTGATATTTGTATAAGCTGATGACAATCCTCCGTCAATATAAAAGAATTACGATACCGAAACATAAGCAGTTGCAAAATAGGGGAGACAAAGATATAAAAAATAAGACAGGAATCAGAAGACAGAAGGGAGAAGAGGGTATGACAGCACCGCATCATCAGTACTGGAATCCCTACCTTGCAGGAATACTTGCCGGACTTGTGCTCACCTGTTCGGTGTGGGCAACAGGGAAATTTTTCGGCACCTCAACCACCTTTGTCCGCTCCGCAGGCATGATCGAAAAAGCCTACAGCCCTGAACGTGTCGCTGCACTGGATTATTTCAAAAAAGAAAAGCCGATAGTTGACTGGCAGTGGATGTTTGTCGTTGGCATTTTCTTTGGTGCCTCACTTGCCGCAAAGCTATCAGGCACCTACAAACTGGAGCTTGTGCCTGAGCGGTGGCGCGACCGTTTTGGTCAGCATATCGGAAAGCGTGGCGCTGTTGCCTTTGTCGGTGGCGTCATTGCCATGATCGGCGCTCGGCTTGCCGACGGCTGTCCCTCAGGGCACGGGCTCAGCGGCGGTGCACAACTTTCGGTTGGCAGTTTCATAGCGCTCATCTGCTTTTTTATCGGCGGTATTATCACAGTACGGATACTGTACAAAGGAGGGAATGCCCCATGAAAGAGCTGCTCTACGGATTCATTACCGGCATCCTGTTTGGTTTCCTCCTCCAACGTGCCCAAGTGCTTCGCTACGATAAACAGATCGGTGCACTTCGCTTTGATGATATGACCATCGTGAAATTCATGCTCTCAGCAGTCATAACGGGAATGGTTGGCATCTATATCCTTAAAGATCTGGGGATTGCCTCACTCTCGCTCAAGCCGACAATTCTGGGTGCAGTGATTCCCGGAGGACTGATCTTCGGTATTGGCTGGGGACTTTTGGGGTACTGCCCCGGCACCGCAATCGGTGCTGTTGCCGAAGGCAGAATTGACGGACTGTGGGGTGTGCTGGGGATGCTCGTTGGTGCAGCGATCTTTGCTGAGGTGTATCCGCTCCTCAAAAAAACACTCCTGACCGTTGGCGATTTTGGGAAAATAACGCTGCCGCAGGTGCTGGGTATCAATCACTGGTTTATAATCCCTTTGTTCATAGTCGGCGCCGTACTGCTGTTTCGGTGGCTCGAACACAAAAGGCTCTAAAACAAAGGTCATCCTGCCATGCGTGCTGACATCATTATCGGGTGGATTATTCTCTTTGCTCCTGCAGGACTACTGCTCGGCGCTGTGGTGTCATTCCTGTGCATTCCCCTCTATTACCGGATGAGGCACATACCCAAAGAGAAACAGTGCATTTCGCTTTTTTCAAAAGTGGGGGTTATGCTGTTCACCGCGCTCGTGTTTGTTGCCACATTGTGTGCCGCAAGCATCTACAGCATCGAGAGCACAAAAAACGATTACTGGAAAAGCCGTGCTGATTGGTATTCATGGCGCGTGCCGCTAGCAGAGCCCTATGAACTGGTGATGATCGGAACAATGGAACAAGCGGTCATCCGAAGCTGGCAAAAAGGTGAGATATATGTCAACGATATTATACGCTGTGAAAAACGCGGCATGCTTGTTGCTGGAGAAACCGGCATCAGCCGATCAAAAAATGATAAAACGGTGCACGGATGGTTTTTGTTTAACTGTGCAACAGGTGCGTGTGCTCGCTTCCCCTCATATGATATGTTTGTCAAAGCCTGCGATGCGGCAGGGTTTTCAAAACCGTTGCAATTGCAGAGCGTACGCGATGTTTGGTACACCTACTGGAAAACCCTTGAATAAATCAAGTTCAAACAAGAGCCATGACCATAACATTTGACGATGTGGTTCGTTTTCACGGTCATGCCTGTCCCGGGCTTGCCATAGGCTTCCGCATGGCACAGGCAGGTGTTGAGGCGCTCTCTGCTATCCGCTCCAGTGACGAAGAGCTGGTAGCAATTGTCGAAAACAACAGCTGCGGTGTTGATGCGGTGCAGTGCGTGACTGGATGTACGTTTGGGAAAGGCAATCTCATATTCCGCGACTGGGGAAAGCTTGCCTACACGTTCTATAGCCGTTCCTCACGCCGTGGGGTACGTATCACGTTTCAACGTAATGCGGTTCCTGAAGGACTGCGCGATGACCGGGAAGCGTTTATCACGTGGGTGCTTGAAGCGCCTGCAGCCCAGATCCTGCAAACCCAGTGGGGAGCCATTGCCGAACCAGAGCCGGCACAGATTTACCGTTCGATTCCCTGTGATCGGTGCGGTGAACTTGTTATGGAAACACGGTTGCAGCACCATAACGGTATGCTGCTCTGCATCCCCTGTGCACAGCAGCACGGTATGCAAACAGATATTCTTTCAGATGAGCAGTAAAAAAGGGGATGATACCCAACAGAAAAAAGGGTTACTCCTTGGTACCCGCTCACAGACCCGCTTTCCGTCGCTCCAATTGCTGCTTTTTTCTTCGTGCTGCGGTTTGCTTCCGCTTTCGCTTTACTGAAGGTTTTTCGTAGTGTTTTCGTTCCCGAAGTTCTCTGAAGAACCCTTCTTTGCTGAGATTCCGTTTTAATACCTTCAGCGCTTTTTCAACATCATTTCCGTAAACTTTAACTTCCAAAACGGTATTCTCCTTCCTCAAGCACCCGCAGCTGGTGTTCTGCTCCGGTAAGGATTGTGCTTGGCTTGTATTAATGTTGATAAAGTACTATATCAGATTCAGAGCCATGAAACAACTCTTTTTCTTAATCCTCAGCATGGGTGTAGTCTGCTTGATTTGCTCTCTGTTCTCATGGTATCACTATTATAAACCCGGGAGCCATTAAAGACATTCATGAGAGGATAGGCACCATGCCACACATCATACCTACCTTTTGCAGTATCTGCGAGCGAACCTGCGGTATGCTGGTCACGGTTGAAAACAACCGCATCATAGGCATAACCGGAAATCCTGATCATGTCAAAAGCAGGGGCGACCTTTGCGTAAAAGGTCGCGCTGCACTGGATATTGTCTCCGCCCCTGACCGTCTCCGAAAACCAATGAGAAAAACAAAGGCTGGGTGGCGTCCCATTGCTTGGGATGAAGCTTTTGCGCTCATCGCAGACACCCTCCAGCAAATTCGTTCGTCCTTTGGCCCTGCAGGTCTTGCAGTGTACCACGGGCAAACCTATCTCAAAAACTGCCTTGCCATGGCACTCATGAAACGCCTGCTCCGCATCTATGGCACGCCAAATCTCTGCTCTGCAGCAAGTGAATGCTTCATTCCGCAGCTCCTTGCCGGCATCACGACCTTTGGTGGTCTCCCCATGGCAGACATTGAAAACAGCCGTTGCGTACTCCTGTGGGGCAATAATCCCTTTGCCAGTGGAAGCATGGCAGGCTGCAGTATGCCGCGCACCATCCGCCTGTTCAATGAGCTGCAGCAGCGCGGTGCCCGAATTATCGTCATTGATCCCCGCACCTCTGATGTTGCCGCACGCGCCGATCTGCATCTCCGGGTACGACCGGGCACCGACGGAATGCTTGCGCTCGCCATGATGCGTGTCTTGTGTGACGAGCACTTATACGATGCCAGCTTTATTGAACGCTCGACATCTGGTTTTGACCACTTAAAGGAAGTGCTGCAGTGCATTGACCTTCACCATGCTGAAGCGATAACCAGAGTTCCTGTTGACCAGATCAAACTGGCTGCCCGAATGTTCAGTACGACAAAGCCGGCAAGCATCATTACCGGTGTTGGGGTTGAGCATCACACTAATACCGTCCAGACGCTGCGAGCGATCATGTCACTGCTTGCCATGACCGGGAATGTTGACATTGTTGGTGGTAATCGGTTTATTGCACCGGTGATGCTCTCGTTCCCTGATCATGCCGAGCTTCCCGTGCCGTCTGACAGCCCGATTGGCATGGACGAGCATCCGATGTTTATCGGCATGATCAATCAGGCACACGCGCTTGTCGTCATTGAAAAAATCCTCACGACGCCCGAAAGCCCGATCAAAGCACTGCTGGTAGCAGGCGGCGCCCCGATTCCGCAGCTTGCAAACACAAAGCAGGTAAAGGCAGCGCTCCAGAAAATTCCCTTTAAAGCAGTTATTGATCTGTTCATGACACCTACCGCACAAGAGGCTGACCTTGTACTGCCTGCCGCATCTTTCCTTGAACGCGATGAAATTGGCACCATGCCCCTGAACCGGCAACGGAAGGTACTCAACCCTGAGGGGCTGTTGTCAGACTGGGAAATCTGGTTGCAGCTTAGCCACCGCATGGGATATGGAAGCTATTTCCCGTGGGAGGATTTTCAAAGTGCAGCTGATGCCCTTTTGCAATCTGCAAGCCTTTCCTGCGAGGAACTCGATCGCCATCCCGGTGGCATCCTCCACGAAATCCCGCCAGGACAGTTTCTTGAACACGGGTTTCCGACGTATTCTGGAAAAATTGAATTTTTTTCACACGCGCTTGAATCATCAGGCTATGACCCCTTGCCTGCATTTATTCCTCCGATGGAAAGTCTGGAGAGCACACCCGATACAGCAAAAACCTATCCGCTCATACTTACCACCGGTGCACGGCTGCAGATGTTTGTTCATTCCCAGCACCGTACCATTCAAAGCCTCCGCAAGCTCCATCCCGAACCCTCTGCAGAAATTCATCCCCAGACTGCACACACCTACCGGCTTCAGGATGGTGAATTTGCTGAGGTTTCATCGCTGCGCGGCAGTCTTCGCATCAGAGTGAAAATAACCGAAGCCATCATGCCCGGTGTGGTGCACCTGCCGCACGGCTGGAGCGAAGCTGATTGCAACCTACTCACTGATCATGAAAAGCGCGATCCCGTGTCTGGATTTCCGGGGCTCCGATCCTCACTGTGTAGGATTGATAAAATTGCATAAGGGCAAACCACACCCTACCCCAGCCAGAGTCACCGGGAACCTTTCTCAGCAACCCCTTCGATAATATGAAAAGCTCGTGGTGTTATTTGCCAGAGAAAATAGGTGTAGTGAGTATTTTTTTCAAAAAATTGCTGGGTCTGATGGTCATACCATGTCCCCGAAGCATCCCTACCATAAAAATGCCAAATAAGCTCCTCATCTCTAAGCTGCCGGTCAACCTGGAGAAGGGAACTGCGGGGAGGTTTGCGCGTGCTTGAATACCGATCATGAAAACTTGCCCAACTTCTTCCCTCAAGCATCTTGTTGAGCCGATCGTGCCAAAACCTCATCATGCTGTCGCGCTGGGTATCATCAGAAATCAAAAACGGAAGCTGACCCAGAACGTTTGAAAACAGCACCGCAGCATCAGTGTGACTGTCAAGAAAACTTCTGAACGCCGTGGTGTCACAGCCGGGTTCTATAAAAAAATCTTCTGAGCGCGTTTGCATTACAGAATCAAGCTGACCAAAACGTCTTTTGAATATCCACGCGGCAAGTGGGTCTGGGTCAATTGCGATAATCTCTTTAAACTGAGCTAAAAATTGCGCATCAAGCATGTAGCCACCGCTCTGACCAACAATGATGAGCTTCTGTTCAGTCGGTTGCCACTGCTGCAGCCATGCAGCAAGCTCCTGCTTAAACTTCTTCCAAAAAAGACGCCCATATATCGCGGCTCGCACATGATAGACAAGCCCGCCAGCAGGATTCACCAGCGCACGCCACATGCCGTTTCCCCCACCTCTATGCCATTGCTCCAACCATCTTGAGGAGCAGAACTACACCCCGAGGACTAAAAAAAAGCCGGAGCATCGGTTAAGACTGCTCCGGCAGTTTAATCAACTTTCATTTATACAGCTCAGGAAACCTTTGACATGACCAGTTCGACCGCGTCGTTCAGGCATTTAATTGCATCCTGCTCATCCTCATCAAGCATCAGATCATATGCGTCCTCAATCATCGTGAAGAACTCAAGTCTGCCTGATGAATTCAGTCCAAGGTCTGAAAACGGCTTATCAGGCTGAATCTCAATGTCTTTTTTAGCAAGTGCTTTTCTCAAAAAACCTGTCAATTTTTCAACAACTTCTTGTCTTTCCATATAAAACTCCTTTCAGTTTTTCTAAGAGCATCAATCAGTAGTTTGGATGCGTTTATTTTCCGTACTTATCCCAATATGATTTGAATATCTTTTCTTCATTGGGAACATTTTCCGGTATGGGCTCGGAAACCCACGTATAGTTCACCATATGCTTCCACGTTATATTATCAGATGAAATGTTGCCGCCCCACGTACCGCACCCGAGCGACATGGTAAACGGCATACCGTTGGTGAACGAACCGCTGTTGGCAAGACACTGCGGCTGATTGACCATCATACGACTCACGTGTGCCTGTTCAGCAAGTTCCATGATATGTTCCCTGCTCGTAGTATGAATAGCACAGCAGTGTCCCTCGCCGCGAACTGCATGGATCTTTTTAACAAAGTCTATGGCTTCGCTAAAGGCAGAATATTTCCACAGAGTTATGACCGGTGATAGTTTTTCATCGGCAAACTTCTCGGTCTGAACCGGAAGCTCCCCTAAAACCATAATGAATTTTGTCCCCTCAGCGACCTTGATGCCGGCGATTTCGGCAATTTTCGTGGCAGGTCGAGCTACCACCTTCTGGTTGATATGCTCGCCGTCTGGCCACAGCGCTGTTTTCAGTTGAGCTTTCTCTTCAGCAGTGCACAGATGTCCACCGAGTTTTTTAAATGTCTCGATCATCGCCTCCCACTTTGACTCATGGATGACCGCAGAGTTTTCTGAAGAGCATGACGTTGCATTATCAAAGGTCTTGCTGGCAACGATTTTCTCTGCAGCCTCTTGTGTGTTTGCTGTTTCATCAACAATTGCCACGGAATTTCCTGCACCAACACCATAGGCTGGTTTGCCGCTCGAGTATGCAGCTTTCACTGACTGGGTTCCGCCAGTTGAGATGACCAGGTCTGCTGCTGCCATGAGTGCCTGAATATCTTCTATAAACGGCTTCTCCATGACCTGAATCAGATCAACCGGAGCACCGACCTTCTCAAGCCCTTTGCGCATAAACTCTATGGCAAGACCGCTGCACCGCCGCGCGATCATGTGGGGTGCAAAAATAATCGCATTGCGCGTTTTCAACGCGTAAATGCCCTTCACCACCGGCGTTGCGGTGGGATTGGTGCACGGTATCGGCGCAAAAATAACACCGACCGGCTTAATAACCTTAAAAATCCCTTTTGCCTTGTCCTCCTCAACAACGCCGGTCGTTTTCACCCCATGGATATCACGGAGCGCGCCAAGTGCTTTGTTGCGGTGTTTGGTGAGCTTATTTTCATAAACACCCATTTTTGTCTCTTTGTGGGCAAGTTCAGCGCATTTTTGTGCGTTTTCGGGCTTAATAGCTTCCCATGCTGCTGCGAGCACCATCTCATCAACCTTTTCCTGATCCCAGTGCTCAACGATTGCCTGTGCTTTTTTTGCCCTGTCAAGAAGTGCCTGCAGTTCTTCGTTCATATGCGTCTCCATCCTTTCTGTGTTTATAGTATCATTGGTAATTGAAATTATGTCATCGTCTGCTTGCGTCGTGCTTCTGTGCCCCACCTGTTCTCTGGGATTCAAAGAGCACCTGTCCCGTCATTCTCCGGATGTTTCTGTCTGGTTCTTTTTGGTTGCCGGCTGTTTGAAATAAAAAATGATTCCCGCGATCACGACAAGGTACGCTAAAACAAGCAGGCTGCTGAGTATCGGGCTTTGCAAAACACCGGAACGGTGAATTTTCCCGAATACAATACTGCTCTTGTCAACCTCATGACACGTGCTGCATACTTTTGGTGCCTTTTCACTGTCGCCATGCCTCACCACATCATGGTGGCAATCACCACACCGACGGGTGCTATACTCGCATGCCATATTGACCTTCCCATGCCCTTTAATGCGCGTGACCAGAGGTGCCAACAGTGCCGTCAGGCTAAACTGCTCAGCACCACTCTTCCCTTTGACAAAATTAAGGGCAAGGGAAGCAAGCCCGGGTTTTGCTTCCTCCTCATGACAAACGCCGCAGGTATAAGCAAGGTTTTCCGGATGCACCGATGACTGAGGGTCGCTGCTCAACAGCACCTGGTGTGCACTATGGCAGTCCTGACAGCGTGGAGCAGAGGGATTGCCGGCGTGCAAGAGTTGACCATGTTTGCTTTTAAGCTGTTCCTGCTCAATTTCGCTGTGGCATTTACCACAGGAAACATCTGGAATGCCGCCAGCAGGATGCTGTGCCGCCGCCACGCCTTCATGGCAATCCACACAGGTATATCCTGCTTTGCCATGGACAGAACGCTTGAAACCATCGCGGTCAACAAAAAGGCTGTGCACCTTTCCTGCAGCGTCAGTCTTACTCAAGGTTCTATCCTCATGGCAGACAAGGCAGTCTTCAATTTCCTGAGCATTGAGCGCAAGTGTGTGCGTAAGAAAAAAAGCAAACAGCGCGATGGCTGTGCGCCACCAGACAGATGCTCGGCTCTTCATGGTCGGTTCACTCCATTGCATTGAATACGAACTCAGCAATATCAAGGCTTTTGACACTCTCTTCCTTTTCCCGCACTTTTAACCCGTCAAAAATCATGGTCAAGCAGTAGGGGCAGGCTGTTGCAATTGCATCGGGGTTTTTCGCAAGTGCCTGATCGGTACGTGCCTCGTTGATGCGAGTGCCTAAATGCTCCTCCATCCACATACGTCCACCACCGGCACCGCAGCAAAAACTCCGATCAAAATTGCGGTCCATTTCCACCAGAGAAATCCCTGCAATAGATTTCAAAATACTCCGCGGCTGGGTATAGATGCTGTTATAGCGCCCAAGAAAGCACGAGTCATGATAGCAGACGGTCATGGGCTTCTCTGCGGGACGGAGCTTGATACGACCGCTCTCTATCAAATCAAGGATGAGCTGACTGTGATGAACAACCTCAAACTGTCCTCCATGCTGCGGGTACTCGTTTTTCAGTGAATTGAAACAGTGCGGGCATATCGTAAGGATTTTTTTCACGTTGTAGTTCTGCAGCACCGCAAGGTTGTTCTGCACCAGCGTTTCATAGAGATATTCATTGCCAATCCGTCGCGCTGAATCACCGCAACACCCTTCTTCTGCGCCTAAAAGAGCAAAGTTGATTTCAGCTTTTTGCAAAATGCTTGCAACAGCAACAGCAACCTTCTTGTAGCGGTCATCAAACGCTCCGGCACAGCCCACATAGAACAGCAGATCAAACGGCTCACCGCTGGCTGCAAGCTTTACATTCAAATCTTTTGCCCAATCGCCACGGGTATGTGCGCCAACACCCCACGGATTGCTGTTGTTTTCCATGTTCCTGAAAACCGTCTGAACCTCTTGGGGAAAATTGGACTCCATCAGCACCAGATTGCGTCGCATTTCAATGGTCTTGTCAACTGTGGTCTCAAAGACCGGACACTGGAAATGGCAGCTTAGACACGTAGTGCATGCCCAAATGGTTTCATGCTCAATCACACCACCGATAAGCTGCTTTTCCTCCTGCCCTTCCCTACCAGCCCTCCCCTTTTCTTCCATGTGGGCACGAAGATCCTGCAGGAGCTTTTTCGGGGACAGAGGTTTTTGTGTCAGATATGCCGGACAATTATCTTGGCATCTTCCGCATCGGGTACAGGCATCAAGCTGGAAAAGTTGGGTGCGGGTAAAATCCTCAAGTTTTGACGCACCGAACGTTTCAGCAGTTTCAAAATCCTTGATACGGGGAAGCACTCCGGGCGCTCCGGGTTTTCTTAAAAAAATATTCACTGCAGAGGTAATGATATGCAGAAATTTCGTAGAGGGGATACAGGCAATCAGAGCAAGCACAACAAAAAAGTGAATTCGCCAAAAGAGGCTGTGGAGCGTAACCTGAAGCCCCTTGGGCAGCGGGAGGAACAGATATGAAACCACCGTGCCGACCGGAGCCCAGGTACCGTCCTGCCCGCCGGTCAACGACAACCGCAATCCCTCGATGCAAAACCCGAGCACGATGATCGCAAGAATCCAGATGATGGCAACGGCATCCTCAGCCCTCGTGTCGCTGAGTCGGTCGGGTTTTTGCACGTAGCGCCGGAATGCCGCAAGCCCAATGCCCAGAAGACCGCACAGCCCGACAATATCAAGGATGAGCGACAGCGCATTACCCAGCGCCAGTGGCAGCGTGAGCGGTGTTTGTACTGCAAGAATAACCAGAAGCGGAACCAGACAGGCAAAAAAGATAAAGGCATGCATGAGTCCGGGATATGCTTCTTTCAGTATGCGGCGGTGGGCAATGCCATAGAGGAGCACATCCCCGATTCTTCGCAGCACGCTTTCTATGCCGCCTTCGTCAGCCTTGCCTGCCATCCACAGTCGCGCTCGTTTAAAAAATCCAGCAGCGCAGATAATAAGCGCAACACCTACGAGAACCAGATCAAGCATGGTGAGCATAACGTCACAATCTCCTCATCAAATCCCAACAAAGTAATAACGGAGCTCTCTGCTTTATGAGCTTACGCCCTTGGTGAGCTGCACCTGATGTATCAAACCGTGGTTGATTCAGGCTGATCCTTATTCCAGAGCGGTAGGATCAGATTGAATACATACATGACGACAAACGGCATTATGAAAAGAATTGCAGCCATCACGATACTTTCGCGCCCGATGACATCCGGAGTGTAGCTGGTAAGCCCGCGTAGGCTTTTGGAGAAAAGCTGACCACCGACCACGACATTCCAGCGCATCGCAAACACCTGCAGCAAAATAAGCGCTGATGAAATCAGACCGAGCCGGTTGCGCATGAGGCTGTCCATGGGTTTGAGCGATACCAGCCCGAGCAATACCAGAGGAATACCTGAACAGATGAGCATCTGAACCGTGGTGTAACTAAACCACAGCTTATCCTTCAGCAGCCAAGCAATGATCGCCCATGACTCCTCGCCCTCGTACACCATGGTCAGCAGTTCGAGCAGTTCAAGGGTAAGGTCAATAATAAAAAATCCCCACAAATATTTATACAGCGACTGCAGGCATGCCGCGTCAGGGTCGGTGCCCCGTACTTTCATGACGATAAAATAACCCACAATCAAAATCGCAATGCCTGACACAATGGCTGACATGAGAAAAATAACCGGCATCAGAGGTGTTGACCACCACGGGTTTGACTTGAGTGAACCAAACAGAAATCCGACATAGCCGTGCAGCACACAGGCAGAGGGGATGCCGATTGCTGCAAGCACCGACGTAATAGAGTGATCAAGCCTTCGTGCTTCTTCAGAGTCATCCAGGCTGCCGAGTGCCAACACCCAGTAACATGCCTTCACAATGCCCCGAGTCTCCCGTACCTTCCTGATGATGTCTTCTCTGAACACAAACCATATTTCACACAGCACCAGCAGAAGATAAAATGAATAGATATAGCCAAAACCCGACATCGCTGAGGTAAATTTTGGAGTAAACATAATATTAAAAGCACGTTCAGGATGCCCCAAATGGAACAGAAGCGGTGTGCAGGCAAACATCAGAAAGCTGAATGCCGCAACCAAAGAAAACTTTGCAACCGGTTTTAATTCGGTACGACCAAAGACATGATACAGCGAAGACACGATGAATGCACCTGCCACCAGTCCGGTGATATAGGGGTAGAGCACAATCATCAGGCTCCAGTGCACCTCGATGTCGTTGGGAAACAGAAATCCTTTGGTTATGAGCTCGGTCATCACCGCACCTCCTTATCAAGTCCCCGATAGTGCACCATAGGCTCGTTGCCGGTTTCAGGCTTTAGTACCTGAAGCTTCTCGGTTCGCAGTACCGCAGCGAGAGGACTCGTGGGATCATCAATGCAGCCGAACTGGCGTGCTCCTACCGGGCAGACCAGCACACAAGCCGGCAGCATACCCTTGGTCACCCGGTGGAAACACCACGTGCATTTGTCTGCCGTATGACGCACCGTATTCATAAAACGTGCTCCATACGGACACGCCTGAATGCAGTAGCCGCAGCCAACGCACTGCCGTTCGTCCACCAGCACAAACCCGTCTTTTGAAACATAGGTTGCGCCGACCGGACAGACCTGGACACAGTTGGGTTCTTTGCAGTGATTACAAAGTTTGGGAACGAAAAAGGCTCGGGCAATGTTATGCTGCGCAGAAAGCGCCGGGAACCCCTGCTCACCGCCGTGAGGTGAATCAACTGAGACCGTTCCCTCCTGACTCACGACATACCGCTCAACCCACGTTCGGTAGCTTTCCGGTGGAACTCGGTTTTCCTTTCTGCATGCCGCAACACATCTTCCGCATCCGATACATTTATGCGTATCAACCAAAAACGCATACCGGTGCTGCCTGCCGCTTGCAGCAGCCACAGCTCGGGGCAAACTTATCGTGCCCGAGACCATAAGACCGCTCCCCAGAAGCGTCCAGCATGCCTGCTTGAGAAACTGTCGTCGCTGTTTATCCATCGCCGCCTCCGTACCTGATGTTACCTTGCTTTCCACATGCCCGTCACCGGACTTGACTCGCACCCTCCGCACCGCACCTATATTGGATTATGAGGCTGATGACAGGCGATACAGGTTGTGCCGGGCTGATATTCCTTGCCCTTGGCAGCAACATGGCGTTCAATCGTATCAATCTGGGGGAAGGTTTCCGGTCTACCGGTAAGGGTAGCATGACACAGCATACATGCATGAATGCTTGAGTCCTTGACCACTTTTTCTTTTGTGTTGTTGTTGTGCGCTTGCCAGCTGTCATGACAGGTTTCACAGGCAACCGATACGTGCTTCCCCTGTGACCAGTTGGCATGCTGTGCTTCATGGCATCCTCTGCATTTATCAGAACCCCGATATACTGGCGCAAGGGATGCCTGTTCCTGTTCAGAGGCAGCCCGAAAATAGCCATAGGTGTAACTGTGGTGGGTACCAAAACCCTCCGGAACCATCACCGATCGCACAGCAAAAAACGCAACTCCCAGCACAATGAGCACAACGGCGAGCCTTATCACATGCCCTGCGTGTTTCATAGCACCTCATGCCTTTCACCGATGCAGCGTTTCAACGATGGGTTTCCCCGTTCATGTTTTGCACACAAAGCGTTAGAGACTATAATAAAATCATCCTATTTTGTCAAACAAAATCCCTGCAAGTCAGTTTTACAATTTTCTTGAAAATTAAATAAAGTTGCATATAATTGTTTTGCATTTCGTCACTGATCCGTGGGCAATATTCAAAAACATTGCCTGTATGCGATGGAAGCAACAATCGCTGGTTAAACATCTTACGGTAGCATAATATCAGTTTACCTCTCCGCACTGTTTACAAAAAATATTCACCGATATGATTTGGATGAATACCTTTGTGGCTTTGAAAATCTGTTTTGCTGCAGCGTTCGGCTTTTGTCTGCTCGCCAGTCCTTGCACCGCACGTTCGCTCTCTGATGCGGTAAAAAAGGGCAATGCGCTGTATCAACAGGAAAAATATGAAGATGCACTCAATACCTACATTGATGCACAGGTTGAACACCCAGAAAATCCCCTGCTCAAATACAACATTGCTTCTTCTCACTATAAGATGAAAAATTATGAAGAAGCGCTCAAAGGCTATCAGGAGGTTGCAGCTACCGCCCGTGACCCATTGCTTGAAGCAAAGGCGTGGTATAATAGCGGCAATGCACTCTACCGTCTGGGGCGGCTTGAGGAGGCTGTTGCCGCTTATACAAAAGCGCTGGAACTTGATCCACACGACAAGGATACCCAGCAAAACCTTGAGTTTGTCAGAGAAGAAATAAAACGAAGGATAAATGAGGCAAAAAAAACAGAACAGGAACAGAAAAAACAACAAGATCAGAACAAGCAGCAAGACCAGAACAAAACCTGCCCCAATCCCCAGCAGCAACCTCAAGCAGGTGACAATCAAACCCAGCACCAGCCACAGCAGTCACCTGACAATCAAACAGCCGGTCAGGGCTCTCCGCAGCATCAGGCAGAACAGGATCAGCAACAGCTCAACGGTGCTCAGGCACCTGAAGATCAACCTAACACTGATGCCTCGGGGTCAGACGCCGCCATGCAACCCCACCAACTATCACCTGAAGAGGCTGAGCAGCTACTCAGCACCGTGCAGGAGAACAGAGGGAATCTCAAAGAAGGGAAGCCGCAGGGTCATGTTCGCGGCAATGCACGTCCCCTCCAGGACTGGTAGGAATCTGAATGATGAGCGCGGTGCATATACAACACCGGACACCTGAAAGAATGTGCTGTTTATTAAAAAGGCTGTTAGCATCCAAGAACACTCTCATGCAGGGCATGCTCGGGGGCATTGTGTGTATAGCTTTGTTCACGTTCGGATCTGAGGTGTATGCTAAAAATGAGGTCATGCTCACCGCCACGGTTGATCGCGATCACGCCTCACTTGATGAGTATATTGTTCTCACCATTGCAGTTGAGGGAGCCCGCGAAGAGCCTGAGCTTCCCGACATGCCTGCGTTCAAAATCCAGTCCCGGGGAAGTTCCTCACAAATCAGCATTGTCAACGGTGCTGTTTCGTCAAAGGTAGAGTTCACCTATGTCCTCTATCCGCAAAAAACAGGGGTCTTTACGCTCGGGCCGTTCACCCTCAGCCACGCAGGGAGCACGATTACCAGTAACACCATAACAGTAACCATCTCACAGGCACCCCAGCCCCAGCAACAGGAACGTGAAGAGCTCTTTGTTACTGCTCAGGTTGATACACCACAGCCGTATCTCTACCAGCAAATTATCTGTACCTTTCAATTTTGCCGAAGTGTCAAGGTCGCCAACGCCAACCTGACTGATCAGCCGTCCTTTGAAGGATTTATCGTTGAGGATCTTGGCAAACCGTCGGAGTATCAAAAAATCATAAACGGCAGGCAGTATCTCGTAACTGAAATACGAAAAGCACTCTTTCCGATAAAGTCCGGCGTACTTGAGATCACGCCGTTTACGCTGCAGTGTGAGGTGGTTGCACAAAGAAGCAGACGCCGGGGGTTCTTCCAAGATCCCTTTTTCAATGACCCCTTTTTCGGATTCACTGAAACAGTGCCCAAAACACTCAGGACACAGCCAGTACAGGTCTTGGTAAAGCCGCTGCCTGCTGAGGGACGCCCCCCGGATTTTAAAAACCTTGTGGGCAATACTACGTTAAGTGCTACCCTCAGCAAGGCATCAGTTGCTGCAGGGGAATCAGCAACCCTGACCCTCACCCTTTCAGGGACCGGCAATCTGAAAAACGTTTCAGGCATTGAACTGCCGCAGATAGAAAAAATAAAAGTCTATGATGATAAGCCGGTCTATGAACAAAAAATAGCCCAGGGAAAGCTCTACGGGACGCTTACCATCAAGAAAGCGCTGGTGCCGCTTGAAGAAGGCAAAATCAGCATTCCGCCGATCTCGGTCTCCTTCTTCGATCCAGCAGAAGGCACCTACAAGCAAGCAACAACCCAGTCGTTTCAGCTTGCAGTCGCTGGTGGTCAGGATAAAGAAAACGCAACGGTGGTGAGTGGGGTACCCAAACGTGAAACGGTTAAGCAGGATATTGCGGTTGTCGGTCGGGATATCATGCCAGTGCGCACATCGCTCAAAGCACTTGAACCCGGCATGCCAATGCTCTCGCCCCTCGTCATCGTGCTCCTGATGCTACTGCCAGTAGCGCTCTTTTTATCGTTTGTCGGTATTCGCAGGTATCGTGAAAAAGCAACGCACGATGTCACCGCGCTTCGTTCACGCAAAGCATACAGCCTTTTTAAAAAAGAGCTCTCTGCGCTCAAACGTGCTGCGCAGACCGATACCGGGCTTTTCTATCAGCAGGCATCAAAAGCATTCAGGGATTTCATTGGTCATAAACTCGGCATCACCGGTGCTGCGCTGACCTCGGGTGAACTGCACGATATACTGCGCCGTGCAGGCGTTGCAGAACAGACCGCTGCAGACGCCGCACGGCTTCTTGAGTTTTTTGATGCCGGACAATTTGGCGTAACCAAGCATGATGCTCGTGAACGGCTGAACGCTTATAACTCGTTACAACGGTTAGTGAAAATGCTTGACCGCACCTTAAAAACCATACAACCGCTTCGCCAAGGGTAAACCATGCTCCAACGCTCCTTGTGCATCCTGACGCTCTTGTGCTGCTCCATAGTGGTCGTGCCCGCGCTGGGTCATGCTCAGCAAACCGACACGTCCCACGATCCCGGGCAGCTTTTTCTTGAGGCAAACCGAGCCTATACTGAGGGGCGTTATGATGCTGCTGCATCGTATTATGAACAGATCATTGCTCGTGGGCACAGAACTGCTGATCTCTACTACAATGCAGGCAATGCCTACTATAAAAATGGAATGATTGGTAAGGCTATTGCAAACTACCGAAAAGCCCTGCTGCTTGCCCCCCGCGATGAAGATCTGCACGCTAATCTGTCTCTGGCTCTGGAACAGACGGTTGACAAAATAGAATGCCCTGACACGCTTAGTATAGTTTCTGGTCTTTGTTTCTGGTATCCACTGATGACGGTAGGCGAGCTGGGTGCGGTTTTTCTTACCGCACATTTTCTCTTTTGGCTGCTGCTTGCGCTGCGCCAGTTCTCCCGCAGTGACGTTATGACCATTCTGCTGTATATATGTCTTTTTGTTACGTTCTTATTTGGATTGAGTTTTGGGGTCAAAGCGTATACAACCTACCAGGCACCAGAAGGTGTTGTCGTTGCCCGGGAACTCACGGTTCGGGCAGGTACCAGTGGTAATGACACAGCTCTGTTTAAACTCCATGAAGGTGCAACGTTCAAGTGGAAAGAGGAGACGGAAAACTGGGCTAAAATTGAGCTGTGTGACGGTAAAAAGGGGTGGGTTCAGAAGGAATCAATTGAAAAAATTTCCCTGCGCTAACATTTTACTGTTTTTCCTTTTTCAAATTGCCTTGTTTAACATTGTTTCGCCAGAGCACCCCCCCTCAGGTAACGCCTGAAAATTCCATAAAAACAAGCTGACAGGCATGACGTCTTTTGTATAAAATAGTTCTACTTATTTGACGTGAATAGGATAAAAGCAGATGCGGCTCTTCTTTCAGCTCCTGACCAAGGCGAAGACGTTAAGAAGCAAAACGAGAAGGGATTTGAAAGAAAAGAAAAATACTGCGCTGTTAGCAGATCAGATTTTTTTGGTAGATTTGCCAGGCGCACAACCACCGAAGAGTACTCTGGTTAGCCTTGATTACTACCAGCCTGTTTGTTGTTACTAAATACTGCTCCACACAATAAAGGGGTCTATGATAAAGGTAACCGGTATCATTTTGCTTTCTTGTCTCTGATGATTTTGTTCTTAAGCCCCTCCTGTCGCAGATCCCGCCTTGTCGGGATAGGGAGGGGTGCGGGGAGGGCTTTTCTGCCCCCACCCAACCCCCCCCGCTTACTGACATGGCGGAGAGAGGGCAAAAGAATAATGGCCCCCTTTATTTTGTGGAGGTGTATTAAAGAGGCGATCCAAACAAGCATCCAACGACAGTGCCGGCAAACGCGACAGAAAGGAAAAACAATCCCATGGAAGCATCTCAACCGACGTGGATTACCAACTTCATCTGGGGCATCGCTGATGATGTGCTCCGCGACCTCTATGTGCGTGGCAAATATCGCGATGTCATTCTCCCCATGACCGTCATCCGACGGCTGGATGCGGTGCTTGAGCCCACCAAACAAACAGTGCTCGAAATGAAGGCATCGCTTGACAAAGAAGGAATTGTCAACCAAGACCCTGCGCTGCGACAGGCAGCTGGCCAAGATTTACGGGCGATGCCGGTCAGGGGGAGAGCAACATCCGCCGCTGGATCATCGAAAACGACTGGCTTGAAGCGATTATCGCCCTGCCTCTCAATATGTTCTACAACACCGGCATCGCTACCTACATCTGGGTGCTCACGAACAGGAAACCTGCTCACCGAAAAGGCCTCGTGCAGCTCATTGATGCTACTCAATGGTACAGGCCTCTTCGCAAGAACCTGGGCAAGAAGAACTGCGAGTTATCCGAAGAGGACATTCGGCGCATTGTGGATACCTTCCTGAAGTTTGAGGAGACCGAGCAATCTAAGATCTTTCCCAACGCCGCCTTTGGATACTGGAAAGTCACCGCCGAGCGTCCACTGCGATTAAAGGGCATTGACCCCGAGCGAGAATACAGCGCCAAGGAAATCAAAGCGCT
>Ga0209162_1000065_pt1 | contig 100238 bp, 81 predicted proteins | sample YNPNPMetaG_FD_187121 | JGI IMG/M metagenome (GOLD analysis project Ga0209162, IMG submission 187121) | Anoxygenic and chlorotrophic microbial mat microbial communities from Yellowstone National Park, USA - YNP NP MetaG (SPAdes) (version 2) ...
TGGTATGCTTCGCCTATGCCCTGCTGACCCACATCGCCATTACCGGTGAGTGTGCACAAGCTAAAAAAAACGCAAACGTAGCTGCTCGTCCAACAACCTCAAGCCTCCAGAATGAACTGCGCCGGATTGTCTGGGATGACCTGGTGGACTATCTTAAGGAGTTGCCCCGTGGTGATTCTGTTGTCAAAGAACTGTCAAGACTGCTTGTCGCAGCTTGATAAAACTCAGTCAACTTGAGTTAATTAGTAAGAGTGAAGAGAGTACGGCCGAGGGATCGTTTTTGCATAAATTATTGTCAATATGCCTTTGTGCCAGAGCATATCGGTCATGCTACGACCCGCATGATCAGACGTAGCCGGCGAGCCGCATCATGCCTTAATCAGTAAGAAATGGATTTACCTCTGCTTATATTTTATTAACACCAGTATCTCATCACCACATCGGGCGCAGACAAGCCCCGTTACCGGCTGCGTATCATATGGGGTATGCCTCAAGTCCTGCGCGCATGGCGCCCTCGATGGTGCCGTCCAAATAGTTGCTTCCGGGGAAATAAAATTCATTGGGATCGTATTGTTCACTGCTCCATTTAAAAATTGCATACTTCCACTTGTCAATTGCCCCTGTATAGGTCAAACGAAAAATCGGACCGATACGTCCATAATCGCTGCGATCAAGATAGCAATATTTCCCCTCAAATCGAACGGTATAAAAACAATCATCTCTGGAGAAGTATTTGCGGTTAAATTGATCAACAATTTCAATAACATTTTTTTTGATTTCTTCCAGTACTTCTATTTTGTCTTTGCCGTGTTTTTTCATGATCGCCTCCCCAATATGCATTTTAAGACATAAAGGTGAACACTAAGCATTACCTGCGAATCATTACAGCGAACCTATGGTTTTGATCACATAGTCGGAAGATTCCTGCCACACAAGAGCAATCTGATTTATGTCAAGCCCAAGAAACTTAATTGCTTCAGGCTCAGCTTCAATATCTGCTATGTCCCTCAGGGTGCTGATATCGGGAACGTGCATCACTGCATTTGCCAGGTGAACGATAAACGCAAGTTCATGCACCCGCAATAGCGACGGCGTGTGGTGGTACTGGATCGCGGTGAAGAGCTGTTTGGGGATTTGCCATTTTTCACAAACATACGCAGCGATGTGTGCGTGATCAACGCCCAGCAGAATTCGTTCCGCCTCAAAAACATTTTTCTTATCTTGGACAAGACAGTTTTGAAAAGCTTCCGAGCGTGCTCCCAGATAGGGGTCGAGAATCAGTTTGCCGCAGTCATGCAGGAGTCCTGCTGAAAACCCATCATCAATGATGGAAGGATTGCGGCGTTTTGCAATGGCACGGCTGCAGGCAGCAACTGCAAGTGAGTGCCGCCAGAGGTCACCGCTATTTTGCCCATATCCCGGCAATCGTGCAGACAGTACTGGTTCTGCACACGCGATTTGAAGGACCTGGTAGAGTGTTTTTGTGCCCAGCACCATGGCAGCATGCTGGATCGAGGTGACTGTGCCCATGATGCTGTAAAAGGCTGAATTGGCAAGTTTCAAAACTTTTGTTGCAATAGCCTGGTCAGCTTCAATGATATGGGCGACCATAGAAAATGAGCAGTTTTTGTCAGCAAGGATTTTTCGTGCGCGCTCGGCAACCTGCGGCATCGCCGGGAGATCCTTCACCGACCTGAGAATCATTTTTATGAGTTCTTCACCTGTTGCACGTTGTTGAAGCTGGGGAGATCGTTCAGACGGCGTGGGTGACTGGTCGGCAAGATTGATTTCTATTTTGTTTTTGCATGAAGGGCAGGGGAAAATAACATGGTTGCCAAACTGCTTGATACGTTCTTCTGCAACAGAATACCGTTGTCCACAATGAGAGCAGATGATTTTCATATCAGACTATTTAGGGGCATAGTTCATACAGAACTATTTTATCAAGAGAACACCATAAGTCAAAGAATTCTTGCGCAAGACTGTATGGTTTTCTATTAAAAAATATTCTTGCAATTCTTACAATCCGCTCTATGATACGACATAAGGCAGAACATGAGGGACAAAAAGGGAGGGCTCCGCATGTATTCACGTCTGCTACGCTTCATTACGCCATTACTCTTTGCTCAGCACGCTTACACTCTTTTTACCGTCTCACCTATTTCCCCTAAAAATAAAGCTCTCCACTTTTTTGAAGTATTGTGTAGAGGGAAACACACTGTGAAGTTTCTAACGTAACCAATCTGTTTTGATTACAAAAAAGGAGGGAAAACGGTGAGGGGCAGAGCTTATATTTTTACGCTTCTTGCAATTTGTCTTTTTCTTTTGGCTTCACTATCACATCCAGCAGGCGCCTATGAGCAAGCGATAGAAAACGGATTTGCATGGCTTTTTTTGCAGCAAAACGAAGAATCGGGAAGCTGGGGCGATGATCCGGTCAGGGAAACGGCGATTGTCCTCAAAGCGCTTGCAATGTTTGAAAAAAACGGTCAAGAAAGACAGGCTGCGACGCTGTTTCTCGAGCAGACGCATCCTCAAACAACTGAGCACCTTTGCAGAAAAATCACTGGGTTGAGCACCGCAGGAGAAGTGCCTGAAGAAGATCTGTCTGTTCTTGAATCGTTGCAGAACCCTGATGGTGGTTTTGGTTTTGCTGCAGGCTATCCGAGTTCTCCGGTTGACAGCCTCATTGCTGCTGAAGCACTGCACTGTGCAGGTGTTGAAGATAAAAAAATTATCGGTAAACTCCTTTACTATCTTGTACATCAGCAGCAGTCAGACGGTGGGTTTGCTTTTGCTGCTGGCAATCCCAGTAGCCTGAGCTTGACAGCATATGCTGCTTATGTCTTGTCAGGATTCCAGCCCCAGTACCAACTTGCCGCCTTTCTTAAAAACTGCATCACTTTCCTTCTGTGGTATCAGGATTCTCGGGGTGGATTTGGCGAAGGCGATAGCAGTGCAGGAGAAACAGCATTGTGTCTGCTGGGGCTGTCTGCTGTGGGAAGTTGTGAACAAGAGCAATACACAGCTCGGCAGTTTCTTGCACTTCTTCAGGATGAAGAAGGTTCTTGGGACAGTGATCCAGCAACGACCGCACTTGTTCTGACAGCACTGCATCACGCCAATGACCTTGACAAGCCGAATCTTACCATTGAGTATTCATCACTTGAGATTTTTCCCCCAACCCCTGTTGTCGGGCAGCAGGCAGAAGTTCGGTGTACGGTGAAAAATACCGGAACTGTTTTAGCAGAACATGTCTCACTTGCACTATTTGATGCCCTTCCCGAAGCAGGTGGTCGGCAACTGTCAAAAGCAGAGATTGACGCAATCCCTGCCGGAAACACAGCCACTGCTCGCTTGTACTGGACTGCTCTTGAGCATCACGGCTCGTGTGTTTATTACCTGAAAGTTGACCCGGATAACAGTGTCAATGAGACAAACGAGCAGGATAACATGGTCGGCGTAGCCTTTACCATAAGCACACAGGCAGACCTTGTTGTCGAACCCGGCAGCTTTGTGATTGATGCTCCTGCTCCGCGCGCTGGAGAGACTTTTGCGGCACGAGCAGTTATTCGTAACCTCGGTGAAGCAGATGCATGTCCGGTCCGGGTGGTTTGTCAAATATTCGGCACTGAGGAGCCATTTCTTAACGGGCTGAACGCAGGCGAAATCCTTTTTTCTGAAATACCGGGCAGCGGCGCTGTAATCGCTCATTTTTCGCTCCAGCTTCCTGCAGGCAGCTACACACTGAAGGTCAGTGTTGATCCGGACAATCAGGTCGTTGAAAGTAATGATCAAAACAACACAGCTTCGCTACCGTTCAACGTGTTCATAGCTGAATTTCAGGGCATTGATCTTTCACTCCATGAAAGCAGCATACAGTTTGATCCGCTGGAAAGCAGGGAAGGGGAGGAGGTGCGGATTACGGTTTCAGTTCACAACAGCGGTGACCGTGATGCCTATTCGGTTCCGGTTGTCGTGCATGATGAATTTGCAGGTGACCACGCTTTTGAACTGGCACGCCATGTTTTTCCTTTAATCCGAACCGGTGCGACAGAAAGGATGAGCGTGAGTGCAGCCTTTCCTGCTGGTGAGCACCGTATTACAGCGATCGTTGATCCTGATGACGTGATTGATGAAACAAACAGTGTTAATAATGCCGCATCAAAGATACTCAACATCCATCCCAGCTATGCAGTTCGTGATCTTGAGGTTTTACCCGAGGACATTTTTATTGAGCCCCGTGAGGTAGTTGCGGGGCAGGAGGTGAAGATTACTTGCAGGGTGCACAACACGGGCACGGTGCGGCTTGAAAACATACCAGTCAAAATTTTTAAGGGTGACCCTGATGCAGGTGCAGCCGTGCTTGACAACCGGTATCCTGAGTTTACCTTGGCAGCCATTGATCCGGGCAGCGCCGGAAACATACTACTCTACTACGATACAACCAACAGAGCCGGCACGTTTCCTATTACGCTCGTAGTTGACCCTGATGACCATATCGCAGAAGACAGAGAGGACAATAACCGAGCCGCAAAGCTGCTCACCGTGTATGGCGGCTCAGGTCAGGACGTTGAGATTACAGCAACCGGAATCCAGATTATACCGCAGCAACCGGTCTCAGGCGATGTGGTCACCATTACCGCTACGGTCATTAATAACGGAGCAGCTGATGCTAACATGGTGAAAGTTTCCTTTTTGTGTGACGGCACTCTTCTTGGCTTTGACATTATCGAGTCGTTGCCAGCAGGTGCATCTGCTCAAGCGACGTTTGTCTGGGACACAACAGGACGAGCAGGATCGCACCTCGTTGAGGTTTCTGTAGACCCTGACAATGGTATCAGCGAAATAAACGAGTACAACAACACCACACAGATTTCAGTGCTTTTGCAGTGCCCTGATCTTGCGATCAGTTCAGAGGGGATTGACGTTGATCCCTCCCTGCCTTTTCCCGGTACCGACATAACGCTTCGATGCCGGATACGAAACATCGGGCACCTTGTATCGCCAGAAAATACGGTTAGCCTTTACCGTGGCAATCCCGACCAGCAGGGTGAACTGATCATGCACCATGAGGTTACGGCGCTTGAGCCAAGCGCTGAGGTTATTATTCCCTTTGTCTGGCATGCACCCGAAAACGCCGGTTCCCACAAGCTCTATCTGCGTGTTGACAGCGAAAACGTTGTGCTTGAGGAAAACGAGGCTAACAACACAGCTCTGAGAACAGTGACGACCGTGACTGCAGCAGACCTTGTCGTTGATGCAGCAGCACTAACCGTTTCTCCTGAGAACCCTTCCATTGCTGATCCGATAGCACTGAGTGGACAGGTTGAAAATCTTGGCGGTATGACTGCTGAGCACATACAGATTACCATTTATGAGGGTGAACCGCGTGAGGATGCAAGCAACATGATTGGCACCGGTGGCAGTATAGCCCGGTTGCATCCTGGAGCACGCGCTGATTTCACTGCACCTTTGTATCTTGGAGCAGGTGAACACAAGGTGTGCATTGTTGTTTCAACTGAACCTGAGCAGCAAGAGCAGCGTTTTGACAACAACAAGGCGTGCAAAGAAATTTATTGCACAAGTTATGCTGACCTTGAGGTCAGAGCACAGGAAATGGACGTAACACCACTGCAGCCTTCTTTAGGTGATACGGTGAGGGTTTCGGGACTGGTAAGAAACCGAAGCGATCAGGTTCATGAGGATGTTGTCGTTCGGTTTTATGACGGCATACCCGGTGCTGGGGGGTACCAAATCGGTGCCGGAGAGCTGTCCCTTGCTGGAGGAGCTTCGGTGAGGGCTGAAGCTGCATTTGTTCCTCAGTGCGCAGGGCTCCATGATGTATGGGTCGTTGTTGATCCGGACAATATCGTACCCGAAGAAAACAAAGGCAATAACCGGGCATGCCGGCAGGTTGTGATCTCGTCACCGGAGCCTGATCTTGCACTTACCCAAGGAGCATTTCAGCTTAGTCCTGTGCAGCCAAATGCAGGCGATATGGTTCGGATACGAATTCGCGTTGGAAACTATGGCAAAGAATCAGCAACTGCTGTTGTTGTGCGTTTGTTTGATGAAAAGGATGAGAGTGGGGAGACTCAGGTTATCGGTGAAGTTCGTGTGCCACTTGTTGAGGCAGAAGGATCGGCAATGGCAGAGCAGACCTGTGTATTTACTGCAGGTGAGCACAGAATCCGAGCTGTTGTTGACCCAGACAACCTGATTAGAGAATCCCATGAAGGCAACAATGAACTTTTACACAGCGTGAGGATCGGAGATGCTGATGTTCTGTATGATGACTGCGGCAATCCTGACAATGAGCCGCACCGTGTGCACGGGGAAGATAGGGCGCTTGAGAACTTTGCACCGAATGTTCCGCTGCCCCTGCGAACCTGCAGTACTGACCCTACAGCGGTTATCTATCGGTATGAAAACCTGAGTTTGCAGGCACGCTATGAACTTGTGATCGGCTACGTGCAGGAAACAGGCATGGGATGTGCGCAACAGTTGTATGCAGATAAGGTCATGGTACATGACACCTTGTTACTGCCAGAGGAAAAGCCGCAGTACTTTACCTACCGCCTGCCAGCACCGACGTATCAGGATGGCACTGTAGAATTACGGTTTGAGCGCGTGTCCGGCATGGGCGCACTTGTTTCGGAAATCTACCTTGTCAAAAAGACGGGTGAGAAAGAAGCAGCAATCACTAATGCTGCCCAGTGGCTTGAACAGCCAGAGCATCAGGACATCCAAGGAGGGTTTATCCCTTTTGTAGTAAGTTTTGGTGATGGTCTTTCACTGCAGGCACTTGCGGTAAACGGTGCGCAGAATAATCCAGTGTATCAGGCTCTTTTAACGCGCGTGCATGAATTGCAGGCTACCAACGGAAGCTGGGATAACGACGTGCGCAGCACCAGTCAGTGCATCACAGGGCTTGCCGCAGCAGGTGAGCGCATGACATCTGAGGCGATACGACGTGGAGTTGATTTTCTGCTTCGCACTCAGGATGACAGCGGCGGCTGGAAAAACGACATTATCGGCACTGGTATGGCAATGATTGCACTTCTGGATGCCGGGCTTGACAAATCACATGAGTCGCTGCAACGCGCTCGGCAATGGCTCATCAGCATACAGAACAGTGACGGGTTCTGGGGCGAGGTTCCGGGTGGTCCGTCAGACCTGTTCCGTGGTTATCACCCGGTTGTAGCGTTGATCAGGGCAGGATCTGCTCAGGATGCAGCGGTGCAAAAGGCGATTGCCTATTTTAAAAATCGCTGTTCGGTCAATAACTGCAGGCTTGTTTACGGGTATCTGGAGATGTTGTACCATAGCGGCGTAACCTCAGGCAGTGAGGTGACATACTGGAAAAATGCTTTACTTGGGCTTCAGCGTTCTGATGGTGGGTGGCGGGGAGGATCAGGATATGCTGATCTCAGCGTTGTTGAATATACTGCAGAGGCATTGACGATTTTAGGAATGCTTGGTGGAGCACAGCAAAACATCCAACAAGGTGTGGCGTGGATTGCAAGCCGCAATAGCCAGCGGGGTGATGTGTTTGATATCACGGCAACCGTGAAAGAAACTGCACTGTCAGCATGTGCGCTTTATACAGTAAATCCAATTAGATATAATGATTTCCTGAGAAACTTGATTACGCTTATCATTAACCGTCAGCACAGTTCAGGAACATGGGGGACAAGGTATCAATGGGGTGATGATGGATGCAATGTTGATGCTACTGCGTTTTTCCTCTGGGCGCTATCGGATATTGGGATAGCGGTGCCGGGGAAAAGTACTGCTTTAACAAAAGCGCAGCAGGCATTATTCAGGCTGCAGAATAGCACTGATTATGGGTGGTTTGGTAATGGATGCACCGGGTACAGTTCATCCGTACGGTCAACATCGCTTGCACTTTTTTCACTGCTGCGTTCAGGTGTCAGTCCCCATGACAACCGTATAGCACGGGCTGTTACTTGGCTCTTAGCACAACGATTTGCACATGGACTCTGGGATAGTGTTGAGAACAGTGCACGAAGCATCATGGTACTTAAGATGCTCGGAAACCGGGAAGCAGAATTTGAGGCATTGCGTGCAGCACTCGAGCAACAACAGAACGCCGACGGTGGCTGGGGAACTCCCGACAGCAGTGTCGTAGAGACGGCATGGGCATTGTATGCGCTGAGCAGCACGGGGTATTCTGGTACAGCACTGTACCGTGGGGTGCTCTGGCTTTTGTCTGCCCAAAACAGTGACGGCGGATGGGCTGCACTTCCTGGAATTCCGGCAAGCAATACCGGCTCAACTGCTATGGCAGTAAAGGCGCTTGTCGCTTGTCCTGAAACTGATGCAATTGATGTAGGGCTTGTTTTGAATAAGAAAACCTATTATCCGGGCGATCTGGTGCGGGTAATGGTCCAAAGCCTTAGTGAAAACAGGGGGTTTTACCGTGTAAGCGGAACTGTTACCGAGCAGGGAGGCGCAGTATATCCGCTCACGTGTGTCAAGGAAGGAAGCGTTTTTGTGGGCACCTACCCCATCCGTGATGATCATGTGCCGGGCACTGATATCATCAGTATCATTGCATCAGGCACCTCAGAGTATGGCTTTGCAACTGCCTCGTTTTCTGTTGCACCGTTGTTTGATGCAGTTCCTGATATCGTGCTTCAAGATGAAGATATCAGCCTGCCTGATCAAATTCTCAGAAACAGCCAGCCGTTTGAAGTGCAGGTGCTTATGCACAACCAAACGATACGGGATGCAGTCACTGTGCCGCTGTACTGCTATGATGGCAATCCTGATGCTGGCGGGAGGATTCTCTATCAAACCACTACAGAGCGCATCTGCGGGCAGGAAACCGTCACCCTGCGTTTCCCGATAACACTGCAAGCAGGTTTGCATGAATTGTATTGTGTTGCTGATCCTGAAAATACCATAGCTGAGCAGAGCAAGCGCAACAATCGTGCAAAAAAACAACTCATGGTCGTCCGAAATGCAGGGCTGCCCAATTTCTTCGTCCAATCTTCTGATTTTTCAGTCACACCGCAAAACCCCGCTGCCGGAGAAAGCGTGCTGATTAAGGCTCAGATCAGAAATGACGGGGATGGTGCTGGTCCTGTTCTGGTTCGGTTTTTAGACGGCACTATACCGATTGGTGGTGATGTTACTATCCCGTGGATGGAACCCTCCTCGTCTCAGGCTGTGACCATTGTGTGGGACACGTTCAATAGAGCGGGAAAACATTATCTGCACGCTGTTGTTGATCCTGACAACACACTGGAGGAGATAAACGAGCTTGATAACGATGCATTGAGTATCGTGACGGTCGGGGAGGCTGTTCTTCCTGATGTACTGGTTGAACAAAACGGTCTAACCTGCAGTACGAACACCCCCCACGAAGGGGAGACCGTTACGATCCATGCCACGATAACAAACCGAGGAACGCCGGTATCAGCGGTCGGCATTGCACTCTATGACGGCGACCCGGTTCAGGAGAATCTGATTAACACTGCTTTTATGTACGAGGCACTGCGAGCTGGAGAATCTACCTCTGTGGAATTTACGGTGGATACAGCAGGCATGGCAGGTGTGCATATGCTGACAATTGTTATTGACCCTGATAACCTTATTGACGAGAGCGATGAGGAGAACAACATCGGACGTCTGGAGCTCGCTATAGCTCCCTGTGAGATTCAGGCATCGGTTGCAACAGATTTGCCGCAGTATCAGGCAGGAGCGCAGGCACGTATCAGTGCGCACATAAACAATACGGCACCGGATGCCCGTCAGGTGAGCCTGACCATGCGCATAAGAGATGAGGCACACAACATTGTGCACGAGATGCTTCTGCAGACACAGCAGGACGTTCCGGCGAACTCAGATATTTTGGTTGAATATCCATTGACCATTGGAGCCTGGCAAGCAGGGAAATATGTTGTGGAGGTACTCGCAGAGGAAGGGAATTGGTGCCGTACGCGTGCTGCACATAAATTCATGGTTTGTGGTGAGACGAACGTAACCGCATCGCTTACCATAGTTCCCGAGCGTGCGGGATCTCACGAGCAGGTTCTCTGCAGAGCTACTGTACAGAATGTATCCCCCATCACCGTGGTGAGCGATGTGCGCGTGCAGCTCACCATAACAGGCAGCACCAGTACGCCGGTATATTCTGAGGAAAAGAGCATAGTGCAGCTACTCCCCGGTGCGGAAACAACGCAGCTTTTTTATTGGAACACAAAGACATATCCTTACGGCATCTATGGAGCGCAACTCCGCATCGTTAACCATGATGAGCTTATTGCGCAGGACAATGACACCGTGGTAGTCGAAGCAGGGCCTCTTGGCATGCCTCTGTTGCAGGCATCGCTGACCCTTGCGCAGCCAACCCTCTACCGGGGAGAAGAACTGCAGGCACAGTGTCGTGTTAAAAATTGCAGTCCCATGACACTTGACCGGATTGTGCTGAACCTTCAGGCAGTGGACACCCAGACACAGCGCGTGCGTGCAAGCTCAAGTGACAACTGCACGCTCACTATCGGTGAGGTACGGGAAACTGTTTTTTCTCTGCCAACTCGCGGGCTGTCAGCAGGTACTGCCATGGCAGTTTTGAGCGCAACTATCAGCGGTGTAACCCAAACCCTTGCCGCAGCTCCGTTTGTACTTGAAAACCGCTGCCCGGTCGCTGTTGTCCCGGAGAGCTTGTCAGTGTACCGCGGCACCGCAGTTCTGCTTGACGGAGGAGCAAGCTATGATGAAGATAATGATACTCTTATGTTTAGATGGTGCGTTGTTGAGCAGCCGGAGGAAAGCCGTTGCCTCATTGAAGGTGGCGACACCTCACAATGCACCTTTACTCCCGACATTCCAGGCACCTATGGCATCAGGTTGCGTGTGTCTGATGGGCTCTGCGAGAGCTCTCCACGGGATTTAACGCTGAAGGTAGCCAACAGGGTCCCCCTGGCACACGTGAGCGCACCTGCAACAGTTCATGCAGGTACTACAGTGATGCTTGACGGTAGCACAAGCTATGATCCAGACGGGGATACGCTCCGAGACTATCGCTGGTCACTTACTATGCGACCTGCAGGGAGTACAACAGAGCTCATCGGTTCAGGGGAGCAGGTTGTGTCGCTTCATGCTGACGTACCGGGAGTTTATGAGGTACAGCTTGTGGTCAGTGATGGGTATGATGAAAGTGAACCGTTTTTGCTAAGAATTGAAGCACAAAACGGGCAGCCTGTTGCACAAGCCGGCAATGACCGTATTGTCACAGTCGGTGACCGCGTGGTGCTTAACGGGACAGAAAGCGTTGACCCGGATAATGATTCGATCACCTTTTTCTGGGAACTCAGAGAACGACCTGCTAGCAGTGGTGCTGCACTCACTGATCCTACTGCGCCCATGCCAGAGTTTATTGCAGACACGCCGGGAAATTATGTTTGCAGCCTGACGGTGCGCGACCGATGGAGTACAAGCATTCCTGACACTGTGACCATACAGGCTCGACCGGTGACAGATGTCTGTGAGGATAGAGAGTTTCCAGAGCCTGCGTTCCCGATGAAAACTGGCTATGGATCAGACAAGTGTAGGGCACCGCTGCGCACGATTGCAACCTTGAGCGACTATGAACGATATGTTGCCGCTGACTATGGCTTTGACGGCACAAGTTATGTAGGTATTAAAGTAACGAAGGACATTACCAGTAAAACTGCGGATATTTGTTTCCATTCACCTTGTCTCGTGCAGCTCAAAAAAGGCATACGCCTTTGTGCACCCCATGGCGCTGTGGTGCTTGACGGTCGGATGGGGATTGCACCTGAAGGAGATTTTAAACTTGATGCGCAGCGCATAGCGCTTTTGTCTGAACAAGGGGATATACGCATTGGCAGCGGTGCGTCACTTTTTGCTGATGATATTTATATACAAGCCGGTAAGGTAGCCATGCTTGAACATGGTGCAGCAGCCGCTGCCACTGGTTCGGTAACGATTATCAGTAGCGGAAACGAGGGTTCTCTTTCCGGTATTATGAATGGTGTACTGCTGTCCGGCAGCGGGCTCTTTATGAAGAGTAACAGGGAAATTCTGATTCAAAACCTTGCTGCCATGGATGTACGGGGACCAGTCAGGGCTATAGCACAAGGAAGCAAGAGTAGTGATGCGGTTAGGATTCAGTACGCTGCCATGCATGCCGAGTCACTGTGCTTGTCCAGTATGTATGAGGCAAGTGTCGGTCCGTTCAGTGCGCTGTATATTGACGGTGATCTGCGGGTTGTTTCTACAGGAAACAATCCTGCGGCACAGGCACGGATAAAAACAGGAAGCGTTATTCATGCCGGCACTGTGAGCCTTATTGGATTCAGGGCGATTGTAGACCCGTGGGTGTTTCTATATACGCCCGGAACATTTTTTATGCAGGCTGATGATCCGAGCAGGTGCATGGTTCGGGGATGCTACAGCGCAGGTTTTGTTGAGGGAAACTGTTTGGAGTAAGGAAGCAGAAATCATGAGTCAGGAGTCACAAGTGACGAAGGGACTTTAAGGGTGGATTTAGTTAGTTGCCCTCAGAACAATAATTTATTATACTAAAGCAAGCATCTATTCATTTATTAAAATGCACAAAGACATTCTTCTTGTAAATCCACCGCTCACGCTTGAGGAGCGCTATGGTGCGTTTGCATCAGTCGGGAGTCAGGCGCCGCCGCTGGGGCTGTGCTATCTTGCAGCAATTCTCAGACGGGAGGGCTTTTCGGTTCAGATTCTTGATGCACCTGCCCATGACCTGCATCTTGAGCAAACCGTGGCTACCATTCGTGCCATACCGACAGGCATTATCGGTATCACGGCAACCACAGCTTCTATTATCCGCGCAGCAGAACTGGCACGCGCACTCAAGGAAAGTGGCACGAGTGCACGGATCCTCACCGGAGGGCCGCATGTGTCGGCATTGCCTGAACAGACACTCCAGGAGTTTCCCAGCTTTGACATCGGTGTTATCAATGAGGGCGAATATACGATTGTTGACCTTGTACGGTGCCTGACCTCACAGGGAGACCTTGCCTCGGTTGCAGGTATTATCTATCGAGAAAATTTTTCGCTGCATAAGACAGAGCCTCGCCCACTCATTGCAAATCTTGATGAGTTGCCCTTCCCGGCATGGGACATGCTCCCATATCTTCCAAGATATTATAAGCCTGCACCTCACAGCTATTATCAGTTACCCTCTGCAACGCTGATGACATCCCGGGGATGCAACGGCACCTGTACGTTTTGTGCACGACCGTTTATGGGAGAGCGCTACCGCAGCAACAGTCCTGAATACACCCTTGGCATGATAGATTACTTGGTCAAACAGTATGGAATACGGGATATCATGTTCTATGACGATAATTTTCTGCTCGACCGGAAACGGGTGACCAGCATCTGCGAAGGGATATTACAGCGAGGATATAAAATTACCTGGTCATGCCTTGCACGCACCGATGTGATGCCTGAGGATTTCTTTAAACTGATTAGAAAAGCAGGGTGCTGGCAGATTGCGTATGGCATTGAAAGTGGGGATCAAACAATTTTGGATAACATCAAAAAACGCTCAACCATTGAACGAACGCTTGCAATGATCCGTAAGGCGAATGAAGCAGGCATTCATACCCGCGGCTATTTTATGATTGGTTGTCCCGGAGAGACACCTCAGACCATCAATCGCACCATAGATTTTATTACAAAAAGCGGGCTCAGGGATTTCCATGTAACGTTTTGCACGCCAATGCCGGGTGCAGAACTTTTTACCACTGCCGCTCACTACGGAACGTTTGACTGTGACTGGAAAAAACTTGGGTTCTGGGAACCAGTATTTATACCGTTTGGCATGACCAAAGACCAGCTTATTGCAAGCCATCGCAGGATGTTCCGGAAGTTCTATCTGCGACCGTCCGTGATCGGACGCTACCTTATTAAAATCATGACCCGACCAACCATCGCAGTGAACATTATTAAGGCTGGGCTTGATGTTCTGCGCTACAGCATGAGCGGGTATTTCAAAAGCAGATTCCACCGCACCACAGCACACACAAAAGTTTAGACCAGACTCCAAAGTATTACAGATTCAGTTTTGCTGGCTGCTCCCAAACTCCTGCAATCGGTCGTCCGCAAAACGAGCACATTCCCTGTTTGAGTTTGTTTTCAAGAATGGCATATCCCATACGCTTGATAAGGACTTTTTTGCACCCCGGACAGTAGGTGCTTTCTGCAGGATGTCCGGGCACGTTTCCAAGGTACACATAGCGAAGCCCTGCTGCTGTTGCGATAGCGTGGCAGGCTTCAAGGGTTTTTACTGGGGTAGGCGGGAGATTTGTAATTTTGTACATGGGATGAAAGCGGGAAAAATGCAGCGGCACATCAGAGCCGAGGTTTGCCGCAATCCACTGACACATGCGCTGTATTTCATCACTGCCGTCATTCAAGGTAGGAATGATAAGTACCACAATCTCAAACCATATCCCTACTCGTTTGAGCACGGTCAGGGTATGCAGAACCGGCTCAAGCTCACCACTGCAGTACTCGCGGTAAAACTTATCTGAAAATGCCTTAAGGTCTATTTTGACTGCTGTGAGGTAACGGCAAAGGTGCACGAGCGGTTCCTCATTGATAAAGCCATTTGAAATCATAACGCTCCCGATACCACGCGTTCGACCCTGGCGTGCGCAGTCATACATGTATTCATAAAAGACTACCGGTTCACTGTAGGTATAGGCTATGGTTGCTGCCTGTTTACGTGTTGCTTGCTCTACCAGTGCTGCTGGCGGAAGGTCTATGCTCTCAATTTGTTCAGGACGATATTGTGCAATTTGCCAATTTTGGCAGAAACGGCATTCAAAATTACAGCCGGCTGTCGCAATGGAGTATGCAGTTGAGCCGGGGAGATAGTGGAAGAGCGGTTTTTTTTCGATGGGATCAAGGTGCTGAGAGCAGACACGGCTATAAACAAGACTGTAGTAGATACCACCTCTGTTTTCCTTGTTGCCGCAATAGCCGCGCTCAAGATCAGCAACGCGGCATTTCTTAGGGCATACGGTACATTCAATTTTCTGATCTTCAAGCTTTCGATAAAACATCACCTCTTTGAGCCCGGGCTCGGAGGGAGGTGGTGCTGCGTAGGACAGAGGAATGGTAAGGTTGCGGAATACCGGACAATACCATCCCACGGTTCCTGCAAGAAGGCTTGCAAGGAAGCAGCGTCGTGTCAGCGAAACTGACTGGGCAGACATGCGCTACACCTGAACCTGCGAAATAGCGTTCGTGTTGTCGGTGCCAAGACCCCGCTGGGCAGCAGTGCGAATATGCAGTGGTGGACGGTCTGAATCAGCAAGTGAGGAAAGCCCCTGTTCTTGTCGTTTTTTTTCAATGATCGCTGTGCCGATCGCATCAGCAGCAACAGGATCACGGCTGAGAATAAGCCCAGCATAATGCCACTGCCATTGTTGTTTACAGGAAGGTCCACCGTTGTATTGAGCCCGAAGTCCATCAATAATGGTGAGGCGATGTTTATTTTTAATGTAGGGATGTGTGTTGAGGTCAGCAATAAACGGATCGCAGTGGTTGTCATGGTACTTATTAGGGTTATGGATTGCACCATAAAAGTTTTTGAGACCAAGTGACACGCCTGAGAGATCATGGTCTTTCAGAACAGGGATATTAATCAGTGCATCGCATGAAGCGATAATCCTACTGAAACATGATCCAATCGAGCCAGCGGTCTCTATATTTGTTTCATAATCATTATCAGTTCCAAAACAGCGAATACCCGAGCCACTCCGCTGGATCGTGTATCCTCCGCGTTCAAGTTCGTTGCTCAAGCGGTCCCAGATGACAATATGATGTTCAGGGATGCCCGCATCTGCAAGCTGGCGGGCAATGAGGGAAACAAGCAAAGGATGGGTGCAAATGCCCGGTCCGCCAACTGCATTGACCTTGATGCCAATGATTTCAGAAGGTTTGAACAGGCTGCGCCAAGCCTCAGAGATAACCGAAGCGCCGGTAAGACGACAGAGCGATGAGCTGACCATGGAAGCTAGTATTGTGGTATCAAGTGTCCCATCAGATCTCACTGCACCAGGACGTTGAGCAATGATGACCAGTGCGCTGGTTTGGTGAGCATCTGGTTTTGGGGAAGGTGGTGCTGCAAAGACACGAGAAACTGCCGTGCAGGGTAGTAAGCCGGCAGTTGCTGCCATTAATTTTAAAAACAGACGGCGTTGGATGTCCATACAATGACCCTCCAAAAAAAATAGTACTCTATTTGCACGTCGTTATCAAGATCATCTCACGAGCAAACAAAAAGACCCAAATCGTCACTGGTGTGCATGGTGATGACGATATATGGTTTGCAGTGTAAGAAGGAAGACATGATTGAACAGCATACCGTCTTAAAATATAAGGACGCCACACTCAACTCGCAGCTTCGGTTCATTTGCCTGCGATCAGAGGGACGTTATTGAGTGGTTGCATTATCAGGCTTAGAGGTGAGCAGGTCACGCGGTATATCACGGAGTGATTTTAAAACCTTTAAAACAGGGCCACTCAGTGATTTCAGCGGCATGGGTTTTACCGAAGCATTGTTATAGGGGCCCTTGACGTGAAAATATCCGACAGTAAGCGTTTTATCTTTTCCCGTAATCAGCTCGCCAGCAAACGGGATCGTGCCAATGACATTGCTGATTGCAGTTAAAACCTGTGTGCCGACAATCAGATCAACAGCATCAGTGCGCAGGTCAATATCGCCAACTGCTGAAAGGTTCATCGCGGGACTGCGCACCATGAGGTTCTCGGTTTTCATGATGCCGTTTGCCAGCGAGAAACTTGCGGTAATTTCGTCATAGGGCATACCTTTATCAAAGAGATCGGGAACGTTGAGATGGGCAAGCTGTACAATGTTTATCATAGAGAGAATTTTAGAAAGCACGGTAAACTTTCTGATAACCCCCTTGGTGACCATGGTTTCAAATGTCCCGCGCATGTTATTGCCCAGTTGTTTTATACTTGAAAACCGCGAGGAAATTATTCCGGTGATATTCAGCGTACCGGTGAGCGTTTTTGTCTTCTGCATGCCGGGTATTGCCCACGTAACATCTACCTCAGAGCGTGACAGCGTTATTGTCAGTATACGATCTGAAAAATTTAACAGGTTGTATTCGACAGAACCATCAAGTGTCCCGCCGCCACCGCAAATGGTGATTGCATCCCAGCGCATCACGCCGTTACGAAAGGTAAACTGGCAGGTGCCATGAGAAAAATCCCAGCCCATAAGTTTAAATCGGTCAACCGAGAAATCCATGTCAAGATTTGTCTGGAGCAGGGGATTGCGTGCAGAACCATCTGATTGTGCAAACGGTGCAGGAGACGCAGAGAACGAAGCCACGAGCATCCCCACTGTTGCAAGAAAGTTATCAAGGTCAAAAAGACCTGCTTTGATCATTAGTCTGCCGGTAGGAGGGTTTAGTGTTCTCAATGCTCCCGAGAGGATGCCGTTGGTTACCCCACAGTGCAGGTTTGCCGTGAGCAAAGATACCAAACGTGGTGAAAGCAGTGCATAGCAGTGCAACCCGATGAGCTCATTTCCCGTTTGTTCACTGAGCAGTGAGGCATTATGGACGAGCAAGGTTCCCAGAACAGGAACACCAGAAGGAGCCGAAAGCGGAAAAGCGAACAGACCAGAACCACTCAAGCCTCCGGCAAGGGCAATGCCACGCGGTAGCGTGTTGCCAAAAAGATCAGCAATATCCCATCGGGAAATACTATATGAGCCGATGACAAATGGACGAGCAGCAAGTTGGAGCGAAGAGGTCACGGAAACGGTGTTGTCAAGTTCAGCAGAGATACAAAAAAGCGATTGTGTTGCATTGTCCACAGAAACGTCTCCATGCAGCGCAAGGGTGAAGGGAATACCACGTGCCTTTACCAGCCTGCCTGCATAAAAGAGCAGCTCGGAAAAGTCTGCAGTGAGGTCAATTTCTGCAGTGCGCTGAGTGCCCGTATATACTAGTGATGAGGAAAACAAAGCTTTCCCGTCAGGTGTGGAGAGGCTATCCTGAAGAGAGGGAATCGGAAGAATTTTAAGAAGAGGCGCGATATCAGAAGCTCCAACTTCAGATTGGATTGTACAAAATAATCTATCCAAACTTGCGGTGCTTGAAAAGTTGATGGTGTGCTTGTCGGTTTCAAACAGATGTCCGCGTAACGTGCCTGACAGCCCCTCAGGTACGATATGAATATCAGCAGACGCATCATGCATGGCGGGAAGCCTGTCATGCAATTGTACGGATAGGCTTTCAAGGGACAGTGCAGCATCATATCTCGTGAACCTAACCTGACCGTCATTTTGAATCAACACAGTTCCAGTGCAGGCACGGAGAATCGCTGTACCCTGTTGAATTTTTCTTAAAAATGATTCGTAACGATCTTTTACCAGAGGGATGGTAGACGCAAAGCTACTTGCTTCGAGCAAGTTCCACTCAAATGGTGACACATGAAAGGATACCTGCAACCCCGGATGCTCATCGCTACGGCAGGATGTTGCTGTGATTGAAACAGGGGGAAGTGTCGCAACGGTGAAGGTGCACAAACCCTCTCCCTGACCTCGGCTGTCGAAAGCTGCTCGCAGGTCAAGGGAAAGTGGTCCTAATGCAGCACTCTGACCAGAAGAAGGATCAGACATATAGATGTGGTCAGTGGCAACAGATCCTGTTATGGTCAGGTCGTGATCTGGCGTCAATGCAAGCATGGCAGTGCCGCTGAGGAAAGCGTCAGGCAACGTTTGTCTCGGCAACGTTGTAAAATAAGAGAGTGCTGAAGCAACCGGGACATCAGTGAAGCGTAGCACCATATCGCCTGCAACGGTGTGGAGCGTTTTTGACCGTCCGGCAAACCAGAGCGAGCCGTTGTAGGTTAGGGAGCTGGTGGTTTTGTAGTGTGTGGGTTTGATGGAACCAGAAACACTATAGGTATTCTTTTTTTTATCCCAGACTGCGGCACCCGTAATCCTTTCAATAGTGAAAAAAGTATTAGATGTTGGCTCATGGATACGTATAGCAGCATTTTCCACTGTGATTCTTTTTAAGGAAACAGAGTAATCAAAAACATGTTGCCTCCCGGATACCTCTGAAGATGGCACAGGAAGATTCGGGTAGTGAACGCGCCCGCTGGAGTCTTTCTGGACTGTTATGACAGGATGTTGCAGGGTAATGCGAGAAATAGCGAAGCGCTTTTTTAAGAACGCGCTCAACGAACTTTGCATCGTGATACTGTCACACTTGAAATACGGAAGTGCAGTGCTGTTTTCTGCAATACTCAGATTAAGAATATGCACACCGGCGCCTGCAGCGATGCTCCAGTTAATATCGTCAAACTGAATGTGCAAGCCCGTTGATTTCTCATAGGCGTTCACTACCAGACGCAGGTACTGGGGCAGGTCACGGACAACGTATGATGCAGCCGCAACAAGCAGCGCACCTGCGATGAGGAGTGCCGTGAGAAGATACATGCACAGTGAGAAAAATTTTCTTGTCATTTCCGTGTAAAACTGTTCTTATACTTTACGGATTGTTGTGACCATCACCATGCGAGAAACTGAGGAGATACGATATTTGTGAAAACTTTAGGGTACTCCTCTGATTCTTTTATCGCAAAGGGAGCTGAGAAGGAGGCAGACACCCATAAAGTTCTTTAACAATACCCTCCGATATGCCCGGGTACGCTTACTCCATTATTTGCCCGATCATAAGTTTCATAAGCAATGCTTTATTGTATAACATAGGAACTAATGCTTTAAAACTCTCTTCTCACAAGACCTTGAGTAGCGTGATATCATGGAATTGCGATTGTTGCGAAGCCGTACTCTTGTTTTAGGTAGAGAAGGTATCCCCCTTGCGCTGGCACACAGGCTTGTCAAACAGGGGAGATATCACGACGCAAATCTTCACGCTGGGTATGGAACTGATTCCGTGCTTGAGGAGATTCAGCGCAGGGAGCACGCGCTTGGAACATTGTCAGAGGAGCAGATTGCGCTCCGCATTGCAGCAGATTTTTGCTGTATCTGGCGCTATGACTATCCACAGCGTGTCCATGATTTGTGCGCACGCATTGGTGGCAGACCGGCGCCGGGACTTAGACTACATTATCAGATATGCCCTGATCGGCGCGCAGAACTTATTTCCTATGCAACGGCACTGAAGGGCTGGCTGCAGGAAAAACCAGTCGAGGAATATGAAGAGGGTACCCAGTCAGTCGCACGGCGTGTTTATCAGTATCTTGGCTCAAGAGAGCCTCTTAAAGACATGCTTGTTGAGCGCACCTTTATTGGGCTTTCGCTGCGCGCACTCAACTGTTCTTTTTGGGGAATAGATAATTTTCGTCCCCAAACCCCGCTCTCGCCCTTTCATGCTGCAGAAATTGATGCAAACGCAGTGCACCGTATGACACAGCTTGAACGCCTTATCATGAAGGATATGGGTGCACAAGCACGTGATTTTTTATGTGATGTTGGTGGCACCGCAGAGCCTGCATGTCATTTTAAGTTTACCCGAAGGATTGATATTCTGGTCAGTAGTATCGGTTGTCTGCGATGGCGCGGCAATCTGCCGCCCAAAGACACAGCGGTCTCAGGTCGGCGCGGCTTGACTAAAACCTATCTTGATATCCTTGAACAGTACTGGAACGGGCAAACGTATCGGTTTGACGCGGATGGAGCACGGATACGTGACGAGCTGTTTGAGAGTCTTGGCAAACCCGATGACACAAAGCAGTGGCTTGTCGCGTGTTTATGGAAAAATATCAGTGACCAGACAACCTATCACACCTACCCGATGCGACAGTGGGTTGATTTTGTGCACATCGGGGAGCAATACCTTGACCAGCTTGAGAGTGCCGGGCGTAGCACATAACATGACCATCATGAGGTGACTATGGAGGGATTACGCGAACGGAAGAAAAGAATAAAAAAAGAACGTATCCTCACCGCAGCCATAGATCATTTTACCCGGCGTGGCTTTGAACAGACAAGCATTGATAGTATCACCCGCAGTGCAGGGGTCGCAAAGGGGACATTTTATAATTTTTTTAATCAAAAGGAGGACGTTCTTCTTTACTTTTTAGACAAGGAAATTGCCCAGAGCAGGGAGGAAATTCGGCGGAAGCTTTCTACAAAAAAGACTATCTTTGAGCAGCTTGAACTATTGATTGTTACCTATCTTAAAAACATTTTTAAGAACCGTGAATTTTCAAAGGTGCTGGTGCGAGAGCGGGTCTGTAAAATAGGTACCGGTGAAAACCGCAATGAGCTGGTGCTGATACAGACCATCCATGAGCTTTTGGAAAACGCAAAAAGACGGGGGGAAATCAAGCCATCAGTGGATCTTGGACGACTTGCGGAAATCGTTTTTGCAATTTACACGATGTACACGATCTATTGGCTCAACGGTTTTATCAAATCAAAGAAGCAGTGCGTCGAGCGTATCAGAGAAGTCCTTGAAATTTTTTTTGAGGGTGTAGGCAGTTGACAGATATAAACTTTATTAGGGAGTTGATGAGTGATGGGAACTACAGAACGAAAAAAGATCAATATCGCTCAGCCCACGGGGAAGCTTGGGGTACTTATTCCCGGCATGGGTGCCGTGACAACAACATTTCTTGCAGGACTTGAGTCGCTCAGGCGAGGATTCTATCCTCCCTTCGGATCCCTGACACAAATGGGACACATCAGGCTTGGCAGGCGCGACGCTGGACGGCAACCGCGCATTAAAGATGTCGTGCCGCTTGCACAGCTTGACGATATTGTGTGCGCGGGATGGGATGTTTTCCCTGACAACTGTTATCAGGCAGCACAAAAAGCAGGTGTGCTCACCCAGGAGCAGCTTGCCCAGGTGAAAGATTATCTTATATCACTACGACCGATGCCGGCTGTGTTTGACCGGCGGTTTGTAAAAAAACTTGACGGTCCCAACGTCAAAAAGGCTGCAACCCTCTGGGACAAGCATGTGATGCTTGCAGAGGATATTGAGAAATTCAGGGCACAGAGCGGTGCGCAGCGATTAGTGATGATATGGTGTGGCTCTACTGAAGCATATCTGCAGTTATCAGATGTTCACAAAACCCTTGAGGCATTTGAACAGGGTCTCAAAAAGAATGACCCTGCTATATCCTCGAGCATGGTGTATGCCTATACTGCACTCAAGAACAAAATTCCCTATATCAACGGCGCTCCTCATTTTACAACCGACATTCCTGCACTGCTTGAGCTTGCACAAGAGCGTGGAGTCCCTATTGCCGGAAAGGATTTCAAGACAGGGCAGACGCTTATGAAAACTATTGTTGCGCCCGGACTGAAAGCACGCCTTCTTGGTATTGAAGGTTGGTTTTCTACCAATATCCTCGGAAATCGCGATGGTGAGGTGCTTGAGGATCCTGAATCGTTCAAAAGCAAAGAGGTTTCAAAGCTCTCGGTGCTCGATACGATCTTACAGCCGGATTTATATCCAGAACTCTATAGCAAGCTCCACCACCAAGTGAGAATCAATTATTACCCGCCGCGGGGTGATAATAAGGAGGGGTGGGATAATATTGATATTTTCGGGTGGATGGGCGGTAGGATGCAGATAAAGATAAATTTTCTCTGCCGTGACTCTATTCTTGCAGCGCCGCTGGTTCTTGATCTGGTGCTGTTTACAGATCTTGCGCAGCGGGCAACCATGCCAGGGATACAAGAGTGGCTTTCATTTTATTTTAAATCACCTATGACCGCACCGTCAGTCTATCCTGAACATGATCTTTTCATCCAGCTCACCAAGCTGAAAAACACCCTGCGCTATATTATCGGTGAGGAGCTGATCACCCATTTGGGGATTGAATACTACAATTACTTTGACTGACCGCTTCAGTGTACTGAAGGTTTTCAAAGAATATTGTCACCATTGGCAGGATATGTTATGTTATAAAAAATGCGGTATCCGTAGTATCAGTTTTTATCAGGAAGAGCTCTAAAGGGAGGACGGAAGGCACCCCACACACAGAAGATTCACTCTGATGGAGGCATACTATGGCACGGCTGATTATCCCTACCGCTAATCAGAACGAGAAAGAAATGTTTCGACGTCTGGGCATTACGCTTGTGGATTCTCTCAGCGTCGAGGCGTTTGAGGATAGAGTGATTAACTATTTGAATACACATAACGTGCTCAACCTTGCGACGTGTCGCGACAATGAGCCACGCTGCACAACGCTGGAATATTTTAATAATGGTCTGACAGTGTATATTTTTTCAGAAGGCGGCGGAAAGATTCTCAATATTAAGGAAAATCCAAAAGTATCGTATACCATTAATGACCCCTATCATCCTGAAGAGGATTTTTTTGGTGCAGTCGGGCTCCAGGTATGGGGTACGGCAACGCTGTTCAAACGGTTTGATGATGTCCCGAAAGCTGAAGAAATACGAAAATATTTTCGGGGAGAGGAGGCTTTGCGCAAGCAAGGGCTTGCCGAGATGGCTCAAAAAGTCAATTACAACATTATCACCATCCAGCCGCTTAAAATCCGCTATCTCAATATTCGGCAGGGTTTTAGAAATGTTTTGTGGCAGCGGGATTGAATATTCAATGATGCTGTAAAAGAGGCGGAAGCCGATTTTTGTTTCTTATAATTTTCTGCGGAAAAGGTATTAACCACTTACTTTGGAGGCACTACTATATTTACCAGTTAGGCGATACTCGTCAGCCGCAAAAAAGACCCAAGAGATAATCGTTGCTGGAAGGGGATAAGAAATGATTAACACATGGCAGCGATACATTGATGCATTCAAACAAAATGCACGAAAGTTGGTGCCGCAGAAGAAAACCGTTGTTCAAAGACAATACCGTCGGTTTCCGGTTTGTTTTCCTGCTGAATATGCGTGTGACGAAAGTGTAGCAGGAAAAGGTGAGGTGTGCGACATCAGTCCTGTTGGCATGGCACTGAAACTATATTCAGACAGAGTTTTGGATGGGTATGAGAGCATCCGGCTCACTTTGCAACCGGATCTGATAAAGAAACCCGCAGAGGTACAGCTTAACGTGAGATGGATAAAAGCTCTGGATCATAATTCCCCTTATATCTATATGGCTGGCGGTACGCATACCTTTGCTGATCCAATACTCAAAAATGATTTAATAGAATATGCGTATAACACTTGGTTTCGCAGCGGCACATAAAAATGCCGTCCCGGAAGGGGGGACCGGGACGGCGCGGGGCAGAAAGGAGTGGGAAGAAGTATTTGTTTGTAAATATAGCCGATAATATTTAATGAAATATTAAAAACAGGTTAAAAAAGTCTAATTATCATCCCCTTTTACCACACAGTGCACCGGATGTCGGTGCAAAGCTTGCCGTTCAGGCTTTGTAGTATGGGACTAAAGAATAAAGAAGTCTATTATGAATGTCATAGGTATCGTTTTGTTTTTTTACATATGATGGTTTTGTTTTTAAGCCTCTTCTTTCAAACAGAAAATGTCTCGTGAAGCGTGACTTTGTTTTTTTTACCCCTCCTGAGACGGAGCGGTGCGAGGAGGGTTTTTCTGCCCCTCCCAACCTCCCCCCTCACAGGGAAGACTTACTTTTTGCTTTTCGCCTCAACTCTTTTTCATAAATTCAACATAATTTCAAATGGCTGATAAGGGATGTAAGAATAAACGCCGTTTTTATTATGTGGAGCTGTAGTTAGTTATAACAGCCAGCAATTTCATGTAAGCGACCTTCTTTTACAGCCGTGTATTTCCCCAAAAAGAGATTATCAATTTGTTGCAGGGAAGTGCTTGTTGTTGCCTGTCGGTATCGTGACAGGTGTGCAGGACCACCGTTGTAAGCAGCATACGTTGCACGAGCAAGATTATCAATGCCTCCCGGATAGCTCTCTTCTGACTTTTGAATGGCATAGTCTTTCAGATAATGCAGAAGTATTTCACATCCGGCACGGGCATTATAGGCAATGTCAGCATAAATCCCTTTGATATCATAGACGCCGCGCCAGACCTTTGCATTGATCTGCATAATCCCGACTGAGCCTGCGGAAGAAGTCAGTACCGTTATAGTGTCCCCGTTACGTATAAAATGGCGCCAGCAACTTTCCTGCCATGCTGCGGCAAGAACAATATGGGTGTAGATCTGATGGAACCTGTCAGGAAGTTTGTTTGAGCCAAGTGTTTTTGTAGCTGCATCGTGAAGCAGTCGTTGGATAAGCAGCAGGTAATCAGAAACATCTTGAGCGGATGGCACCCATGAATTCAGACGCTTCAGCTCATTTGGCAGGTTCTCAGCATGTGCAGAGGAAGCAAATCCTTCAGAACATGCATCCCAGAGAAATGCGGCAAGGGTTTGTAAAAGACAGGGCAACGAAAAAGGCAGGTATGCTTGCGGAACAGAAACCGGGCTGTCCTGTGGAATTTCCGGTGGAGGCAGCGGAGGTCCAAATCCTAAAAGTGCGCGAAGTTCAGGGTCTAACTCAAGCGAGTAAAAAAGAGGATCAGGTGCGGTTGCATCAAGCATACGGGCAAGTCGCCGAAGCCCATCAGCGGATATTTCAATGCCGAGATCTGGTCCTGCCCGATCGAGAGCGGCAAGTGCGTCAACTGCGGTTATAAACCCCAAATACGCAAAACCGTTTTGTGATGGAGCTTGACGATACACTGCGCGTACGAGTGGCGCAAGCCGCTCCCACGTTCGCAAAAAAAGCTGCTTGACCGGATCTTCCTTTACTGAAGGTGGCAAGCCAAGTGCTTCAACAATCGCATAGCGTGCATCAAGCAGTACTTCAACAAGGGCATGCTGCAACGCTGCATCGCTGGTACGAGCAAACTGCTTGATGGCAAAGGTCAGAAACGCATCGAGCTGTTCAAGTCTGGTACGAAAAGCAGCGATTTCAGCATCTGAGAGTGCAGGCTCCGGAAGATGGGGGCTATACTGTTCCTGTTCGGGAACGGAAAATGAAACGTGCAGGAGCAATGCATCTTGTGCAAGTACAGGTCTGCTGAAATGCAAAGAGTCAAGTGTTGTGCTGATGACCTGCTGTTGCCAGGGAAGGCTTTGCTCAAGTAATGACCGGAGATTTTCAATCAGCGGTTGAAACGAAATCCTTATGTCGCCAATACGCCGGTACAGAGGTTCTTTGACTACATTCCAGAGTGGTCCGTGTGATAAATTTATTGAACCTGTCTCATCATACAGAGTGAGATTGACGGTATGCAGCACTATCGAGCGGGTTGCGTTATCAAAATATGGTTCCTGGAGTATCTCGATAATATGGTATGTTGGCTGACCGGTTATGCACTGGTCATTAAGGGGAATGCCTGCTAATGCTTCCATTCGTGCAGTGATACAGAGTTTGCCGGACACTGTGGAAAGCCGAATATTTGAGAGTGCAAGGCGCTGACAGGCTTCCTTGTCATCTAAAATAACTGCTGTACCGTCTGGAGCAGCATTAACGTCTGCCAAAAACTGTTGTTTAATAAGATCAAGGTCAAATCTGACCGGTACCGAAATGTTGCGAGCATATACCGGTCGAACCAAGCAGAGACAACAGAAGATAGTGACTACCCATACTGGAACTTTACCAAAGCAAAACATAGCGGCATCCTTTTATGTTCTTTTGTGTCAGCATAAACGATGATGAACGGTACGTGCGTGATATTATTTTACGAATAATCCCAAAGAAAGCAATTAACTGCAAAAGTTTTTTTTGCCTTTTGGGACGAGTTCATTTGTAGTAAACATATGCCTGATGCCTGTCATTTTACGTTAGCTAATGGTGAGAGCGATTCAAAACAACTCAATAAAAGTATCCTTCAGTAACTGGATACCACTAGCCTGTGTGGTCGGGGTCAGCATACTGCTTGCAGCATGCGCTGGGCGAATGCCGCAAGCCCCCTCCTATCCCCGCGGCATACCACCAAGCCAGCGCCCCTATCAGGTGAATGGCGTGTGGTATTATCCGATCCCGTCAGCACAAGGATACGTTGAAAAAGGGATTGCAAGCTGGTATGGGGAAGATTTTCACGGCAAACAGACCTCAAGCGGTGAAATATACGATATGTATGGCATGACCGCTGCCCATAAGATACTTCCGCTGGGAACGCATGTTAAGGTTACCAATCTTCTCAACCAGAGTAGTGTCATTGTTCGGATTAATGATCGCGGTCCATTTGTTGCAGGAAGAATTATTGACCTAGCCTATACCCCGGCACAGCGTCTTGGCATTGTCGGACCCGGAACGGCACCCGTGATTGTCGAAGCTGTACAGGTTGCGACTCCTTATTCTGAAAACGGGAAAACCGTTTGGGACGTTGAGCCAATACGAGACTTCCAGCATGGCAATTTCACCATTCAGATCGGCGCCTTTGAAAATGTTGCAAATGCCCTGAAAGTCCGGGCAGCGATGCGCGAGGAATACAGTGAAGTTCGGATTGTGCCACCATCCTACTATGACCGCGATCGCTATTATCGGGTTCAGGTTGGAAAATTTGATGAGCTGTCAAAAGCACAGAAAGAAGCTGTCAGAATACAGCAAACCCGTTTCCCGGATGCTTTTGTCGTTGCTCGTGAACCTGAGTAACGTCTGAACAGAATGTCTGTCCCGCTACGGCATATTGCGCTGTTTGCAGTATCACAATCCCGTTTTTAATACTGCTGGTCATTCGAGAATTTCCTTGCGTTGTGCAAGAAGCCGGATCTGCTCCTCCCGGTACTGATCAAGTGGCATGGTGAGTCCCTGCAGAATAATCCGGGCAATAAAATCAGCAGCATGGAGTCGTGGAATATAGACAAAATCAGCCCCGTGCTCATAGAGGATGCGCGCTGAGGATATGGTACTCGCTGTCACAATAATACGTGCCTGTGGGCAGATGCGCCTTGTGTGCATGAGCAGCTTTTCATTGGTGGTACCGCGAAGAATTGCATCCGTGAGTGCGCAAACTACAACCTTTGCTGATTCGATATGAGCATGGCGCAGAGTGTCCATGCTGGCGATATCACCGTAGATACTTGAGATCCCCCGAGCTCTCAGCTTGTGATAGACTGAAGGGTTGAAATCAATCACCTTTACCTGCTCTTCCACAAACTGTGCACCATCCGGGTGATGACATTCAAGTTCATGAAAAATAGAGCTTGCCTCACGGAAAAAACCAAGGAAGACAATATTGCGTGACTGCTGACGTTCATGGTCGGCATGTTCATGCCGTCGCACATCAGACAATCCGCATGCTCTCAAGACTTTGGCAAGTGCTTTTTGGATGTGATGATTGTACTGTATCATATAGGTTGCTGTGAGTGCAGTTATTGCAAACACAAACGTGATAAGCGCAACAGTTTCGGAGCTGATGTGTCCAAAGGCGAAGCCGAGCGAGGCAATTACCAAAGAAAACTCACTCATCTGTGAAAGGTTAATGGCAGGCAAAAGCCCTGTTCTCAGACCGCTTCCTAACCAATAGAGAACCGGAAAGATGGAAATGAAACGGGTTGCAATTAAAAACAGAGATGCTGCTGATGCACACCCCAGCAGCGCGAGGGAGGGTAGGGGTATTTGCAACCCGAGTCCGACAAAAAAGAGCGTCACGAAGAAATCCCTGATATTGATAACTTTTGCAATAACATCAATATTATAGGGAAACGCTGACAAACTTACCCCTGCAATAAGCGCTCCCATTTCGCGGGAAAGACCAAGCAGCCCGGCACTGCCACTCAACAGAAAGCACCATGCAATAGCTGTTACCAGCAGTAATTCAGGAACTTTTGCAATAAACGCAAACAACCGTCCCAGAAGATACCGACTTGCAAGCATGCTGCACACGACAAGGGCAGTACCTTTAAAAAACGAGAGCATAATCGCAGGAACCCCGGGCTGTTGCAGCGCAGGTTGGAGGGAAAGGAACAGAATAGCCCAGATATCCTGAAACACCAAAATACCCAGTGTAATCCTGCCGGGGAGCGTTGTCAGCTCGTATTTATCATAGAGCAGTTTCACCACGATCATGGTGCTGCTCAGGGCTATTGCAACGGCAAGATACAGTGCATCAAAGTGGCTATTGGAAAGCGAATAGCCCAAGACCAAAAAAAAGCCGATGCCGAAGGCGGTGCAGACAAGAAACTGAGTTATGCCGGCAATGACAAGCATCCGACCTGCAGCGCGTAGTTTTTTGATATCTATTTCAAGACCAATGATAAAGAGCAGGAGGATTAAGCCGATTTCGGAGATGATATTAATAGCAGCTTCATCACGGATAATGCCAAAGCCAATTTTGGGTCCAAGGATAATACCTGCAACAAGATAGCCGAGAATTAACGGCTGGCGAAGGGCTTTTGCTGCAATTGAACATATTGTCGCTGCAATGATAGCGGAAGCAATGTCAGCTAACAGATCAAATTCATGCATGGATATAACCTTTTTGGTGACATAAAAATGACCGCACAACCGTTATGGCATGTAAAAAAATAATACTTCAGCAATATAAACCGAGGCATTAGCAGCGTCAAACTAAAACAGCTTTTATCTTGACAGCGGCGGGGTAATATCCTATAGCGAGGGATAGGGGTTTGTAGTAAGGGTTGAATTCTTTTTCTATGATTCGATTCAAGGATGAGCAGGAACGGCAGCGCATACTTACAGCGCTTGAGCTGAACATGAACGAGGAGTTCAGGGCGACGCTGCAGTATATCTGCCACCGTATTTCCGCGCGCGGCCTTGATGAAGTTATTGCGGATTCCTTCAAATCAGCAGGGCTTGATGAAATGTCCCACATTCTTTTTTTCTCTGATCTCATTACAAAATGCGGCGGAGTTCCGCATTTCTCAGAATGGAACATTGACCGCAGCACCGACCTTGCAACTATGCTCGCAAAAGATATTGAGCTTGAGCAGGCTGCAAGAGCTCGGTACACAGAACAACTCAAATTTATGGCTGACTACCCAGAATTATGCACGGTGATCCAGAGCGTTCTGCAGGATGAGCAGGACCACGAAGAGACGTTCCAGGCATATCTTGCAAATCTGTAGTAAGGGGTGGGGACTATGGCTGATAGTACCAAAAAAGAAAATGGTAATAAAGCATACCAATCAGCAATACGTCTGCACGAAAGTTTTAATATGCAGCGCTGGTTTGAAGATATTTTTAATCACTCACAGGATGGAATGATGCTGTTTGACGAAAAGGGGAAGGTTATCGCATGGAATAATGCTCTTGAGCGTATCAGCGGTATGACGAGCACTATGCTTGAGGGCAGATATTTTTGGGACATTGCTTTTGACCTTATGCCGGAAGAGAAAAAAAGTCCGGAGATGTATGATTTTATCAAAGATAACCGTGACCTTCTTTTCAGTGAAAAAGCCGATGAAATTGTTTTTATGCAAGAGATAAAAATTCGACGTCCTGACGGCACAACAGCAGATATTCAGCAAATACCGTTTCCTGTGCAACTTGACGACGGATATGGCTTTGTGCTGTTTGTAAAAGATCTTACTGAAGAAAAAAGAAAAGAGCAGGAACTCCATCGCTCTCGTGATTTTCTGCAGACTGTTATTGAAAACAGCCCTGATGGTATAGTGATAGTTGACGCTCTGGGAACGATTATGTCGGTCAACAGCACGGTCGAGAAGTTTTTTGGCTACAGCAGGCAGGAGCTCATTGGCAAACATACCTCTGAGCTTGTTGTACAGGATCCCCATATCCGCAGGCATGTCAGGGAAACAATGCATGAACTTTTAGAAAAAGGGTTTGCCACGTATGAGACAAAGCATGTAGCAAAGGATGGGCGTATCGTTGAAATCGAAAGTACTGCAACAATGCTCAAGGACGAGAAAGGAGAAATAATCGGCGGTGTTGCCATCTTGCGGGATGTGTCAGAACGTAAGCGAGTTGAGCAACAGATTCGGCAGACACAAAAAATGGAGGCGCTTGGCACACTTGCCGGTGGCATTGCCCATGATTTCAATAACATCCTTGCCGCAATCATGGGGTATACCGAACTGTCACTTCAACAACTTGAGCGGAGCAGTAGTGTTTATAACAACCTTGAGCAGATTCTCAAATCCACCCTGCGTGCACGTGATCTTGTGCGACAGATTCTCACCTTTAGTCGCGCGAGCGAGGGAGGTAAAAAGCCCCTAGAACTTTCAACAATCATCACCGAAGCAGTAAAACTTTTGCGGGCTTTGCTTCCGTCAACAATCCAGATTCGGCACCAAAGTAACGTTCAGGAAGCTACGGTGATTGGTGATGCTGTTCAGATAGAACAGGTGCTGATGAACCTTGGCACCAACGCAGGGCACGCGATGCAGGAAACAGGCGGCATACTTGAAATAGGGCTCGACAGAAAGCATATCAGCGCTGATGAGGCTAAAAACTATGCAGATTTAGCTCCGGGAACCTATATCGAGATATCGGTGAAGGATACTGGGACAGGCATTGATAAATCAATACAGCATCGTATCTTTGATCCATTTTTTACCACAAAAGAGGTCGGCAAAGGAACCGGCATGGGGCTTGCTGTTGTGCTGGGGATTGTGAAAAGCCATCATGGTGCAGTCACTGTTGAAAGCGAACTGGGGAAAGGGGCGTTGTTTCGGGTCCTGCTCCCAGAAGCTGAAAAAGATACATTGTTTCAGCTGCAGGATAACGCGCAACTTCCCCACGGTACTGAACGGATACTGTTTGTTGATGATGAGGATTTTATCGTAGAGAGTATCCCTATAATTCTTAAACGGCTCGGCTATACGGTGACTGCATGTCGAAGTGCGGTTGAAGCATTTAATATTTTTTCACACAACCCGGCTGCATTTGACCTGATTATTACCGACCAAACCATGCCGCAGATGACAGGCTTTGAATTGGCAAAAAAAGCACTGGCACTCAGACCGGGAATACCTGTAATTTTGTGTACCGGATTCAGCGAAGTCGTATCTGAGGAGGACGCAAAAAAAGTAGGGATCGCCGAGTTTCTTTTCAAGCCCCTCAATCAGCGGGAACTCGCACACTGCATCAGAAAGGTTTTTCAAAAGAAAACCTAAGATGTGAACCGATTAATCTGATCTGGGACCCTATGCTGGTTTTTCCCTTTCCCTTATCCCTATTCAATTAAAATTTGTATAATGTCTCCTAAATTATGCCCCGGATCACCTGCGTTCGATGGCATTGACACACAAATTACCCCAAGCTATAACTTCTCGTTGAATTTTATTTAGATAAAATGATGTAATGAGCCGTCCTGATAATCTTTCAGACAATGAAAAAAAAGCCCTCAGTGAGTTCAAAGCAGCCCTGTCAGACATGCTGGGCGACAGGTTGGTTGCCGTCAGGCTTTTTGGGTCGCGCGCCAGAGGAGATTATGACCTTAGCTCAGATATAGATATTGCTATTATCGTACGCGACCTCTCAACCAAGCTGAAACATCGCATTCTCGATCTTGCTGCAGATATTGAATTCTTGTTTATCATACCGCTTTCTGTCGTAGTGTTTTCCGAAAATGACTTTAAGGATTTGAAGAAGCGAGGCAGAAGAATCGTTCTTGATATAGGAGCCGAGGGGATAGCCTTATGACTGATGAAAGCAAAAAACAAAATATACAAGAGGAGCTGACACGAGCAGGAGATTTTTTGAAAGCTTCTGAATTTCTGTTCAACCACGGTTTGATAAACGATGCAGTATCCCGTCTGTATTTTTTTTGTTCTTTTCAATATCCGGGCATTGCTTCTTTCAAAGGGTCTTGAACCAAAAAGCCACGAAGGGTCCCCGCGTCTTTTTGCACAGCATTTTGTGAGAGAAAACATTTTCAGGGCACAATCATCCCATATATTTTCAAAACTGATGAAGTATCGCGAAGAAGCAGACTATAATCCTTTTTATTCCTTCACCGGTGAGGATTATACCGAATTCAGAAGGGAAGCTGAACAGTTGGCTGCAGAAGTGCAGGACTACCTTGAAAAAATAGGGTTTTTAATAAGCGCTTAACTACCTCATTGCTTAATCCAAATAGTTTTCTACGCCGTCGTGTTGGGAAGGGCACTATGAAAGGCGTTTTTCTTGCAGAGCGAAACAGCCTGTTCTTGCTCAAAAACTACCTGTCCGTGCATGTCGTCATTGTAAGAAATTCCAGCTTCTTTTCGTTTAACACCCCCTACAATTTCATTCAAAACGCGTACCGAATCATTTAAGCGCTCAGCTTTTCTGTGAAGATCGTCATTTGAGTCAATAAGCCCCTCTGCGCTTGCCACATCCGAACTGTAAACAAAAGTCCAAAAAATATGCTACGTTATCCTATAGTGGCTTGACAATTGATAAAGCAAAGGTGATAGTTATAGTAAGTAATAAAAAGAATAACAACAGATGATGTAAAAAAATGATGGTCAAAGAAACTGCAAGTCAGCACGCTCTTCTACAGGGATATATTGATTGTTTTTTAGAAGCACATCACCAAGAAATACTCAAACAATGGGCTGACAACGGATGGAAAATCAGTGAAGATGAAGAATACGATGAGGCGTGCTTAAAATATATTTCACTTATAATCCTTGACGCCTGTGCTCATAAGGCACAGAAGGTACTGCTTGAAAAGGGATGCCCAGCGATTATCGGTGCGCCTGAAAACTCATATATGTTGCCGGCAGCACCTGAATCTCTTTTAGCCCGTGGGCTTGAAATTGTTCGTGAAATCTGCGGTATCCACGGCAGTCGAGGAAGTGGAACACTTGTGCTGGGGATAGGCAATGATATTCTTGAAATAGAGGTCGAAAAGAATAAGGGATTGCATGTCTTTATGATAAAAATATAAGAATAAATCTCTGTAGTAATTTTAAGCTCAGTTATTTTGAAGTCGCACATTATCAGGCACTTTGTGAGTTTCATTTATATTGACTTTACTAATACTCTTTAATAAAATATCAAATAATTGTTACAGAATGGATGGCTGCAATGACATCCATTCTGTTTTTTTATCGCTAAAAAACGCCCGAATACATTTAAACTTCAAACAGCTCAAGCACTGGGCGTACCTGATACTGTAAGAAGGCTGTTAATATTTATGCGCAGGCTATGGAGCGGTTTTTTGGAGTCAAAAGGAACGTACTGCTATGAGTGACAATATCATGACAAAACAGGGCTACGAAGCTCTCAAGGAAAAATTGCGCAGGCTCAAAGTATATGACCGTCAGGAAGTTATCGAGCAAATGCGCGCTGCTGCTGCACATGGAGATTTATCTGAAAATGCAGAGTACGATGCAGCAAAAGAACGGCAGATGTTTGTCGAGGGTAAAATCAAAGAAATCGAGCAAAAGCTCGCCAACGCGAAAGTGATTGATACCAGTAATGTTTCCACTGATAAAGTTGTGTTTGGTGTAACGGTCAAGCTCATGGATGATGACCGCGGAGAAGAAGTAACCTATCAAATCGTAGGTGTTGATGAAGCCGATGTGGCGCAGGGGAAAATATCAATAAGCTCACCGATTGCACGTGCGCTTATTGGGAAAGAGGAAGGTGACAGCGTCACCGTCAAAGCACCCGGCGGTGTAAGAAATTACACTATTCTTCAAATAATGAATTTGTGATGTCATGAAATACTGTCCACGGTGCGGTGCTGAATATATTGATGAAGCTCTGGTATGTGCAGACTGCAATAAGAAATTGATAGGTGCAGAAGAATGGAACGCCATGCTTGGACAGCACGAGGAAGAGGCACAGGAGCTCTTCATAAAGCTCTGTACCGCTGCTGACCAGTTTGAAGCCGATATTATTCGGGACATGCTTGAAAAAGAAGGTATTCCAGTTCTTTTAAGATTGTATGCTGATACATCATTTGATGGCATTTTTGTCCCGCAAAAAGGATGGGCAGCGATTTTGGTTCCACGCAGTCGGTTTGTTCAGGCAGAGCGAATTATGCTGGAATATCAAAAACAGCAACAGGGTTAAAATCTTCTGCACGGCACATCAATGTTTTCTCAGAGTACCCAGCACTGGCATCGGGGTCTTGGCATTGATCCCGGTCTTGCTCATACCGGCTATGCGATTTTGGGAAGCTTTGAAAAAGGGGGTGAACTGTGCGACTGGGGAAGCATTACAACACCTGCCAGCTCTTCAATCCCTCAGCGTCTTTCCATTCTTTATACAGAAATTGAAAAACTGATTTTGCGCTGGCAACCTGATATACTGGCGCTTGAGGACGTCTATGTGTATACTGTCTATCCCAAGGCTGCTATTCAGCTTGGAGAAGTGCGTGGTATTATTTACATGGCAGCGCATCATTATAACCTTCAGGTGAGTATGATACGACCGACAGAGGTTAAAAGCTGTCTTACGGGCAACGGACGAGCATCAAAGCATGAAGTCCAGCGGTCAATATCACGCATTCTTGATTTACGCAAGCCGATCAAACCCGACCATGCTTCTGACGCTGCAGCACTTGCATTGATTGCGATGTCACGTGCCGGGTACTATCAATGGTGAGCAAGTATTGACACTGCAAGCACGTATGCACCATGAGGGGTCAACATGATTCGTTACCTGAGCGGTAAAATCATAAAAGCAGAGCAGGGGACACTTGTCGTTCTTGCAGGCGGTGTTGGCTATGAAGTTTTGCTTCCCGAGATTGTTTGGCAGGAGGTGGAACGCAAGAAAGCCGATCTAACAAATATAGAACTTCATATATCGTTTCATCAAACCCAGCAGCAGCCAAAACCAGTGCTCATTGGGTTTAATACTGAAATAGAACTTGAATTTTTTGAACAGCTTATTACGGTGAAGGACATCGGACCAGTCACTGCTGCAAAGTGCTTGACGTTACCGGTGCCGGTTATCGCACGAGCAATCGAAGATCGTGATGTGGGAACGGTGATGAAGCTTCGAGGCATTGGCAGAAGAAAGGCTGATATGATTATTTCCGAGCTCCACGGTAAGGTCGGGAAATATGCGTTGCTGAAAAAAGAAGAAATCCAGCCAGCTGCTATAGATCAGGACGTCAGGAAGCAGGTTATCGAGGTGTTGGTCAAACAGCTTGGACATTCCCGTACCGAAGCAATTGCAATGGTTGACAAAGCTCTTGAGCGCAATCCTGCGGTACAGACTCCTGAGGCATTGTTTGAGGAAGTGTATCGAGGGACAAAGGGGTAGGGGGTTTAAAGTTTAAGGTCTAAAGTTCAAGGTTTAAGGTTTACATATTTACATTGGTATGGAAAAAGAAGACGGGCACGAAGGAAAAACGACGAAGCGGCACGGCATACTTGACCTGCGACCAAAGCGCTTTAGCGAATATATTGGGCAGGAACAGGTTGTCACCACCCTGCAGATTGCTGTTGATGCAACACGACAACGGGGTGATGTGCTTGACCATATCCTTTTTTACGGGCCGCCCGGTCTTGGAAAGACAACGCTTGCCCATATCATCGCAAACGAGCTGGATGTGCCACTGGTGCATACCTCAGGCCCTGCGCTCGAAAAAGGCGGTGACCTCATCAGCATTCTTACCCACTTGGGAAACGGCAGTGTACTGTTTATTGATGAAATTCACCGACTGCCCAAAGTTGTTGAGGAATTTTTATATTCTGCAATGGAAGATTTTGCGGTGGATATTATCTTTGACAAAGGAATGAATGCCCGAAGCTACCGCGCAAAAATAGAACCCTTTACACTGGTTGGTGCAACAACACGGGCGGGGCTTCTGTCCCCTCCGCTCAGGGAGCGCTTTGGAATTCAGCGGTCACTTGATTTTTACACCAATGAACAGCTCCATGACGTTATTAAGCGTTCTGCTCTTTTGCTCAATATTGAAATTGATAGTGCTGCTGCTGATGAAATTGCACGGCGTTCCCGTGGTACGCCCCGCATCGCAAATCAGCTCCTTCGCAGGGTACGCGATTATGCGCAGGTCAGGGCGGATGGCGTTATAACGCATCAGGTCAGTATTGAGGCACTTGAGCTTGAAGGCATTGATGAGCTGGGGCTGAATCAACTTGATGTCAGGTTTCTTTTAACCATTATTGAAAATTACAAGGGCGGTCCGGTTGGTATCGAGGCTCTTGCAGCAACTCTTCAGGAAGAGGCGGACACGCTGATTGACATGGTTGAGCCGTTTCTGCTCAAGGCAGGGCTTATCATACGAACCTCATCCGGGCGACGGGCAACCGAGCTTGCCTATACCCATCTTAAAAAATCGGGCTTCAGGAAGCCAACCCACCAACTTTCTCTTCCCTAGCACTCTGCGCCTTTCTGTATAAGGTATAAGATTTGATTTGGCATTAGGTGATCATGCCGGAGTTTTGTACTCCTCCCGCACTTTTTTCTGTATTATTTGACAAGGATTATTTTACATGCTAATTATTTTTTAGTCGAACCGTGTTTTTAATGCAGGGAGAACACTATGATGAATTTTAAAGAGCTTTCAAACCTTTTAATGACTAAGGCAAAAATCAGAGGCAACCCCGTTGCAATAAGTCTTTTCCAGCAATCCATACCAGAAGGGTATGAAGCAATCCAAGACACGCCCTGCGCAATCGTCCGCTATGCAATGGATGAGGGGAAACGGGTTTACTTTGATGCAGGCCACCATGACTGCTATGTCGGTGTTCATCATGCGGGCATTGTTCCGGGAAAGCGAGAAATTGTTGCCGGATTATATCTTTCAAAAACGAGCAGCTTTTTTACTGAAGAAGGGGCAGCACGGCTCAAGGCTGGCACGTATGCACTGCCACCCGGTATGGTAAAAGCCATTGGAGCAGCACCGTTGCATGATGTTCCTGATGGCGTACCGATTGACTGGATTGTTATGGTCTGCAACCCGCATACTGCCTGCATTCTGGGGGGATGCCGCATGTGCCAGGATGGTGTGCAGCCGTATGGCACGTTCGGCACATCGCTATGCGGTGAACTTTTTGCTGTGCCGTGGTACCTAAAAAACGTCATGGTTGTGGGTGGTGATTTTGGCGGTCGGATGCATAACAGAATCAAACAGGATCAGCTTTTTGTCATTATCCCAAGGGAGTTTATGCACCTTATTCCCAATGTGCTCCTGAACATCAAAGTTGACGTCACTGCATCACGGCAGATGACCAAGCCACCGCATTCACCTTTTTGGCAGAAGAAGGGGGCATCACAACAACCAGTAATCGAGCAGCAGACAGAGGATGAAGCTCAGGAGGTATCCTTCAGTATGCCCTGGGATGATGAATCACGTGCGCTGCTCAGTAAGGTTCCTTCAGAAATGCTTGAGATGATTGTCACCAATGCAGAAAACTATGCACGGGACAATGGCTATGCTACGGTGTCCATGAAATCCATCAGGGAGCAGATGACAAAACTCGGTATGGATCTGGATGAGATGATGAATTCTTTATAAGGAGAACCCTATGGCTGCACACCAGGATTACGCAAAAAAACTGAAAGAGCATGAAGGCTATACCCGGGATATCATCGCATTCAAGCACAGCGATGAAAAACCAGCAACCATCCCTTATTATGGTGACGACGTGTCCTTTGAATGTGCCATGATTGCAGAAATATGGGACACAAAAAAGCCATTTTACATCACTAATAAAAACGTGCTGTGCGGCGGCGCGGTGTATTCAGGCATTGGGAATAAGCGGATGACCAAAGAAGATTTTGATGCCGGCATGGTCACCTCAATCGGGAAAAACAAGGCATACGCAAGCCGCGAGGTTATGCGACGGGTCAATCAACAGATTCCCCATCATTTCAAGCACCATACCTATCTTATTGTGGGGAGACTTGAGGATATTGACGATCCTGATATTGTCATGATTGTGGCTGACGCGAACCGGGTGATGCGGCTTTGCAAAGCTTATACGTGGGCAACGGGAGAACTTGTCCATGGTATTTCGGGTACTGCATGGTGTGCAAACTCACTAACGCTGGTGTACCGGAATAAAACCATGACCTTTAATATGGGCGATCCGCCGTCCCGTTTTCTGATGCGTCTTGAGCCGGGAGAGATGTTTTGCTTTATCCACTATTCGCTCTTCCCCTTGATTGTAAAAAACATCGTCAATATTTCAGACGGTAACGTACTTTAGAATGCGAGGAGCGCCATGTATTATATTACGGAAAATTGTATTATTTGCGGGACCTGCTGGGAAATATGTCCCACGCGTTCGATCGTTGAACATGAATGGTATTACCGGATCAATCAGGATACCTGCGTTGCGTGTGGTGCCTGCGCAAAGGTATGCCCCAACGGTGCGATTATCAAGAAAAAAGAGGCTGCATAAATCGCAGCCCCTTGATTGGTCACGCTCTGGCTTGCTGAATGCTTTTTACGAGGCGCTCACCCAGTGCAAATGCCTCAGCGAGTTTTTGCTCCATGACCTTTGGGGGCATGTTTTCAATCCCGCCCACATAGTATTGGTCAACTGTTTCAACCATTTCAATCATCAGGTGCCCTTCGATAGCTTCAAAGCAGGGTGTCCCCATAACTTCGCGGTATTCGTCGGAGCAATTGCCGGTAATGATGATGGAGGCTTTTTTAAGAAAGTGAGCCGGTACCCGCGACTCAGGAAGCTTACCGGTCAGTTCCTTTGGCCGATAGGTCAAGGCGATTTTTCGTTCAAGAAAAGTTTTCATGAGCGCAGTAACATAGACATCATATACGGGCGAGGCAAAAACATAACCGTCTGCTGCGACATACTCTTCAAGGATAGAAGCCATATCGTCTTTGATGGGGCAGTGACCGATTTTAAGTTCGGGTTTTGTCTCAAAGCACGTGCTGCACCCCATACAGTACCTGATATTCCGTTTGACAAGCTCTATTGATTTTGTCGCAGCGCCGCAGGAGGCTGCGCCCTCGAGAGCTTTTTTCAGCAGTTTTGCACAGTGTCCGTTCAGACGTGGACTTCCCAGTATCCCCAGAATCACCATTCCTTATCCTCCCTTGCAGTGATGTTTTCCTAAACTGAGCGATTATGGCACGGCTACAAAGGCAGGAGCTTTGCGCTCATTCTCGGCAGGCGTCCATGCCTGCCTGCGAGGCATGCAGTGCGTTTTACCATCCGGGTAAAACAACCGCACTGCATGAATCCGCGCCAAGCCCCTGCCCTTGTGTGGGGTGATTGAAATTTTGCATACAAGAATTGCTCAGTTTAGGGTTTTGATATATTGGGCAACAACCGTGCTGCTTCTTATACCGCATGTTTTTGCTTGATGAAAGAAAAAAATGTCTATATACTGAACGCATGAGTACACTGGGTGAGGTTGTGTGACGTGCCAGAGACCGTGTTGTGGTTACTACCATGGTTATAGCGTCAATCAGAAAGACAGGCAGATGGGCGATTGAATATTTATGGCGACTTGGCACCTATGGTATTTTTCTCGTCACGAGCCTATTCTGGCTGTTTTCAACGCCGTTAAAGCTCAGACGTGTCATCGAGCAGATCAGTTTTATCGGTGTTAAATCAACACTTATTGTTCTCCTCACCGGTGCCTTTACCGGCATGGTACTTTCCCTTCAGGCATTTTATGCACTCAATAAGTTCGGCGGCGAATCACTCCTCGGTCCAACGGTTGCACTTGCCCTGATCCGCGAGCTTGGTCCTGTGGTCTCCGCGCTTATGGTCACCGGACGGGCAGGTTCTGCTCTGGCGTCAGAGATTGGCATTATGCGGATTACTGAGCAGATTGATGCCATGGAAATCATGGCGGTAAATCCCTACCGGTACATCATTGTTCCTAATCTAGTTGCTGCGGTTATTTCCTTTCCAGTGCTTGGGGCATTTTTTTCGCTCATCGGTATCTGGGGCGGATATCTTGTTGGTGTCCAGATACTGGGGTTGAGTGCTGGAACGTACTTTGGTGAAATGAGCAATTATCTTGACATGCAGGATGTGCGGATGGGTATTTATAAATCATTGAGTTTTGGGCTTATTGTTGCTTGGATTTGCTGCTACAAGGGTTATTTCACCAGTTATGGTGCAAAAGGTGTTGGAAAAGCAACCACGCAGGCAGTGGTCATTTCTTCGGTGCTGATCCTCGTGTGGGACTATTTTGTCACCTCGGTTTTTATTTGATCCCCAATGATTACCCTGTCAAATATCCACAAGAGTTTTAATGGGAATAAAGTACTCCGCGGGCTGAATCTGACAATTCCTGCAGGACAGATGTTTGCCCTGATCGGTCGCAGTGGGATTGGGAAAAGCGTGCTGCTCAAACATATCGTTGGTCTGATCAAGCCTGACCGGGGTGATATTGTGATTGATGGCACAAATATCAACCATCTTCGGGGAAAACAGATTGAAACGATGCGCAGAAAGTTTGGGTTTCTTTTTCAGGAAGGCGCACTTTTTGACTCCTTAACCGTCTATGACAATGTAGCCTTCCCCTTGCGAGAAAAAACAACACTGGCAGAGTCACTCATTAAAGAGAAGGTGTTTACTGAACTTGAGCATATGGGGCTTAAGAACGACGCCTACAAATATCCTGCAGAATTAAGCGGAGGGATGCGGAAGCGTGCTGCACTCGCACGGGCGATGATTATGCAGCCGTCCATCATGCTGTTTGACGAACCTACGACAGGTCTTGATCCGATCATTGGTCAGAGCATATTAAATTATATTCAATTATGTCATCGCCGGGTAGGCTTCACCGGCATTATTGTTACCCATGATGTGCCTCGAGTGTTCAGCATTGTGCAAAAAATTGCCATGTTGCATGAAGGAACGATTATACTGAACGGAACCTATGATGAGATCATGCAGCAGCACAATCCTATTTTTGAACAGTTCATGTCAGGAACCCTAAACGGGCCATTGTCATACTCCTAAAGGAGGCTTACATGAAGCAGGCAGGTCTTGAATTTGTTGTCGGTGTTTTTATTATCGCCGGTATTGTCAGCTTGGGTTTTATTTCAACAAAATATGCGAAAATGGAGGTCGTTGGTGATACCGGCTATCAACTGACAGCAATTTTCCCAAACATTGGAGGATTGAAAAAAGGCGCCCAGGTGGAAATCGCCGGTGTGAAAATCGGGCGGGTGAAAGATATTACCCTTGATAATTATCGTGCCCGTGTCATCGTGACGATCAACAATACCGTTCAAATACCTGATGACGCCATTGCGCGGATTAAGACCAAAGGACTGTTAGGAGAAAAGTATATTGATATTGTCCCCGGCGGATCTGATACTATGCTTGAGAAAAATGATGTTATCCGTGATACGCAGCCGCCTGTTGATATTGAGGATCTTATATCGAAGTTTGTCTTCGGTAAGGTGTAAAAAACTTTCTTCCCAGAGATAAAACTGAATTCATAGATTGCTGTTGATAGGATTTAAGGCTCCATTAGCGTTTACCATTACCAAAAACAAGGAATCGCTCGCCCTGATTATTATGTTTCAGCAGCGAGGGCGATAGAGCAGTTAGGTTTAAGTATCACTCATATAAATAGCTCATTGTTCGCTTAAGTGAACAATGAGCATCAGGATTGCTTTTAAAAAAAATTCAGAGGAATGTTGGTATGAAGCTGCAACGGAAACGAGTGCTGTGGAAGAGAAACGGAGCATTAACTGTGGCATGGGCACTTCTAATAACTTTGTACCCCCCATTGCCGGCGTTAAGTGGAACCATCACCGATGAGATAAAGACCGTTGTTGACAGGATTGTCACTGTCCTTACTGATCCGGCATTTACAGCTCCTGAAAAAAAACAGGAGCGGGACAAACTGCTGCATACAATCGCAAGTGAGCGATTTGATTGGGAAGAAATGGCAAAGCGATCAATCGGCACCACGTGGCGAGGATTAAGTCAAGCACAGCAACAAGAATTTATTGCTGTTTTTGTAGATTTTCTTGAACGGACCTATCTTGCAAAAATAGACCAATTCTTGCAAAAATCAAAAGACTTTTCCTCCCGTAACATAACCTATACTAAAGAGACAGTAGAGGGACGTTATGCACTTATAGAATCCGTGATTAGAATTCAGGATCAACAACTCCCGCTGCACTACAAAATGATTCAGAAAAATAATACCTGGAAGGTGTATGATGTAACCATCGAAGGCATTGGACTTGTTGCCAATTATCGGTCCCAATTTAGTGAAATTCTCGCCAAGGAATCCTTTGAAAGCCTTATGAAACGACTCAGGGAAAAACAGAGCGATGCCGCCCTCGGTGGTAAAGCTTTAGCTCCGCTCTCTGACAGCAACCGGTCTGCACCTTTATGATCTGTTTTTGACTGAATTCATCGTACGCTGCTCAATTACTACGTCGCACACGAAGAGGTGGTTATGTCAAGTGTCTTTGCAAACCTTGAACCTCAGCAGGTTTGGAAGCTTTTTGAGGATATCTGCGCCATCCCGCACGGCTCAAAAAACGAAGCTGAACTGAGGACGTATATCGAAAAAGTAGTGAAAGCCCATGGATGCGTTGTCAAGAAGGATGCAGCTGGCAATCTTTGCATCAGTGTGAGCGCAACACCCGGGTGCGAGCACGCACCTAGTGTGATTTTACAGGCACACCTTGACATGGTATGTGAAAAGAATGAACTGACCCGCCATGATTTTCGACGTGACGGTGTGCGCTGTATCAGGGATGGTGACTGGATTAGAGCTGATGGCACAACGCTCGGTGCTGATAACGGTATCGGCGTAGCAGCGGCTGTGGCACTGGCACTTTCAGAAAATATTTCTCATGGTCCTCTTGAAATACTTTTGACCGTTGACGAGGAGACGGGTCTTACTGGTGCCCTGCACCTGTCGCCTGATCTTATTACAGGAAGTATGATGATTAACCTTGATTCAGAAAACAGTCATGCAGTGTGTATCGGTTGTGCCGGTGGTGGGGGTGTCACCTCAATGTATGAACTTGAGCTTGAAGCGCCGAAAAAAAATTATCTCTGGCGTGATCTTTGGCTGACAGGGCTTCAGGGTGGCCATTCCGGGATGAATATTCATGAAAACCGTGCCAATGCAGTAAAGCTCATGGCGCGACTGTTGCGAACCATAGACAGCGCCTGTGCTATGCGTCTTGCAGACTTCCAGAGTGGTGACAAACATAATGCCATACCGCGTGAAGCACGGGCGTGCATTGGTATTCCCGAAGGCAAGATAAACACCATGCAATCCTGTTTGAGCGATATGTTTGATCGCTTTAAGAATGAATATCCCCATGAACCATTGCTTGAAATTACCGAACAGAGCGTCTCTCTGCCGGCTCACTGTTATACACAGGAAACAACCCGGGTGCTTCTCAACCTGCTGCTTGCGTTCCCTCATGGGGTGCTTGCCATGAGCAGAACGATGTCCGGACTGGTCGAAACATCAAACAATCTTTCCTCAGTGCATCTTAGCGGGAAAAGTTGTACCATTCATAATACGCCACGTTCCTCACGACCTGAACGGCTTGCTGCTGTTATAGAGCAGGTTTGCGCTGTCACAGAGCTTGCCGGCGGGAAAACGATTCAAGAACCTACCTATCCCGGATGGGAGCCAAACCCTGATTCAGAGCTCCTCAGACTTTATGAGCAGGTATATGCGGAGGTATTCGGACACGCGCCGTTTCGGGAAGCAGTGCATGCAGGACTTGAATGCGGCATTATTGGGCAAAAAAAACCAGATCTAGACATGATTGCCATTGGTCCAGATATACGAAACTGTCATTCACCTCATGAAGCAGTGTCTATAACAAGCGTTCAAAAGTTTTGGACAGTACTGGTAAGGCTGCTTGAACGCATTGGAAAGATGAAGGCGGCGTGAGCAGAGACAAAAGAAAGCAAGTTAGAGCACCCAAGAGAAGAGGATGTTTTTGAGAAGTCTCTTCCGTATTGTGCTGAGGTAACTAAGCTCAGCTCCTGCAAAAAGTTACCTTTTTGCTCTTATAACGCCCTTCAGATTTCTTTGCACCCGCACCATAATCTCCTGCAGTAACGGCAGCAAATCTTCCTGATGGTTGAGTGACTGAACTTCAATATAATATTTCCCCGACTGCGCCTGCACATAACCAGTGCCATTACAGGCTAAAAAAGTACCTTCCGACGCTAACTCTGTTGCAGAGCATTTTTTTTGAAAAAGTGCGCGGGCATTCTGCTCACTGCCGAGGTCATACACGTCAACACTCAACCAGACAGACTGATCAGTAGCTGTTTTACAGACCGTGCCATGCAAAAATTGAAAACCGTGTTTGAGGAAAAGATCTGCACCTCCATTGAGGTAAGCATAGAGTGTTTGATTATCGTACACATACGGATTTGAAGAAGCCGCGCATTCTGCGGGGAGGGATGCCTGCAGTGCAGCAGGGACCGAAGGAAAGCGGTGCTGACCATTCAGGGTGTTTGAGAAGGGAGTACAGGAGCAGAGAAGAATCGCAAGGAGCCATCCACGCAGAGACTGGACATACCAGAGAGCACCCTGCAGTTTCATAGCGTACCACAGCACGTTAACCAAAAAATCTTATGCCTCAAACAAGGCATTGACAAAATCGCGGGCATTAAATTCCCTAAGGTCGTCTAACTTTTCCCCTACGCCGATATAGCGGATTGGGATACCAAGCGTTCGGGATATACCAACAATGACACCACCTTTAGCAGTTCCGTCGAGCTTGGTCAGGGCAATGCCGGTAACATTGACTGCCTCTTTAAAGAGCGTTGCTTGAGATATCGCATTTTGCCCTGTTGTTGCATCAAGTACTAACAAGGTTTCGTGTGGTGCGCCGGGATGCTCACGGCTGAGAATTCGGTTGAGCTTTTTAACCTCTTCCATGAGGGGCAGTTTAGTATGGAGACGACCTGCGGTATCAATGATGAGCACCTCAGTGTGCCGGGCGCGGGCGGATTTGAGCGCGTCAAAAGCAACGGCTGATGGGTCTGCGCCCGGCTTGTGCTTTACCAAAGAGCACCCAACACGGTGCGCCCAAACCTCAAGCTGTTCTATTGCCGCAGCTCGAAAGGTATCGGCTGCTGCAAGCATCACCGATCGTCCCTGAGCCTTGAACAGATGGGCGAGCTTTGCAATGGTTGTTGTTTTACCAGTTCCGTTAACGCCAACGGTCAGAATAACAAACGGTTTCTGATCTGCTGGGATGATGAGCGGACACTCGTGCTGCTGCAGAATCGTAAAAAGCTCATGCTTGATTAGGGTTTGAATATGCTCCGCGTCTTCAAGCTCCTTCCGAGCCACCTTCCATTTTATGGTTTCAATCAGCTCGTGCACTGTGGCAGCGCCAAGGTCTGCGGTAATGAGTATTTCTTCAAGACGATCTATTAACTCGGGGCCTATTTCACGTTTGCCAAGCGTCAGCTCTTCAATGCGGCGCACCACACTCTGATGAGTTTTCTTTAACCCCTGTTTCAACCGCTGGAAAAAACCCTGTCGTTCGTGTTCAGCCATGGTGCGTACCACTCCACTCAACCGTTAGTTCAGCGAAACTGAAACAACCTTGGAAACCCCGCGCTCTTCCATGGTGACTCCATAGAGAGAATCAGCAGCCTGCATTGAAAGCTTGTTGTGGGTAACAATAATAAACTGAGATTGCTTTGCCATGTTTTGTAGATGAGAAAGAAAGCGACCGATATTCGTGTCGTCAAGGGGAGCGTCAATCTCATCCATCAGACAGAACGGTGTCGGTTTGGTCAAGAATATCGAGAACAGTATTGCAATCACGGTCAGCGCTCGTTCACCGCCGGAGAGCAGATCAAGACTCTGCAGTTTCTTGCCCGGCGGCTGAGCGAATATATCAACACCGGTTTCAAACAGGTCATTTTCATTAGTCAACTGCAGGTAGGCTTTTCCACCGTTAAAAAGAATCGGAAACAGTTCCTGAAAATTTTTGTTGATGGCGGTAAATGCCTCCATGAATTTTTGCCGCGTCACACGGTTGATTTTGGTAATGACCTTGTGTAACGATTCGATTGCTTGGAGCAGGTCTTGTTCCTGTTGGCAAAGATAGGAATAACGCTTTTCAAGCTCTTCGTATTCGCGCGCAGCCCCTGGGTTTACCTCGCCGATATTATCAAGACGTTTTTGGAGCTGTTCGAGCCGCTGGCGGATATCGGCTTCGTTGAAATCTGCACCAGCATCAACAGAAGGAAGGTTGTCCATGCTGAGCGAGTATTTTTCCTGCAATTCCTTTGCAAGATGTTCAAGATGAACGGTGATGGTAGAAAGCTCACGTTGAATTTCATATTTTTGAGGCTCGCTTTCTTGCTGCTCAGCACGGTACTGTTTACATTTCTCTTCATGTGCCTGAATCTGTTCCGTGCAGGCAGCAAGCTGTTCATGAAGTGTATTCAGAGACTGCTCGTTTGCCTGTGTCTGAAGGGAAAGCTGGTCCATCGCCTCACGCGCCTGCGTGAGTGCCGTTGTCAGACGAGCTACGGTTTCCTGCTGGCGATCCCGTTCATGGAGCAGTGTATCCTTTTTTGCACAGCACACTGCATGCTGTTCCTGAATGCGCTTCAGATTCGCACAGGTGTTTTCATAGGTTGTGCGAGCAGCTGCAAGCGCGATGCGAAGTTCAGTCGCCGCCGATTCTACGGTTTCAAGTTCATGCAGTAGCGAGGACTCCTGCTGGCGCAGTTCGTTGATTTGGGTATTCAGTGATGCTTCAGCATCGCTGAGGGTCTGGATCTTACGAACACCGTCATCACGCTCAGCAGCATAACGCTGGGTGAGAAGTGTTGCCTCATGGATTTCATCAGTGATCGTTGCCGTCTTTTTTTGTTCAATAAGGAGCTCTTTTGCCGTTTGTTCAAGGGCGGCACTTTCCTGAACAATGGCAATGTCAAGCTGCTGCTTTTCTGCTGCAAGGGTTGCGAGTGCATCAGAAAGGCGCTGCAGCTCAGCGGCTGCATTGTCTTTTTCATGTTCAGCAGTCTGAAGTTCCTGCTCAAGACGGGTGATGTCTGCTGCAAGTCCCCTCAGCTCACGGCTGCGAGCAAGTAAACTAACCGATGCGGTACCCGTATCGCCGCCGCCAGTGACAATGCCTGTAGCATCAAGCAGATCACCCTGCGGTGTGACAAAACACGAAGTAACATATCCTTGGTTGCGCAAGCAGAGCGCATGATCAAGCGTCTGGACAAGATAGACACGCTGCAGAACCTGAGCAATAAGATTACGATACGGTTCAGGAACACGCACCAATGAAGACAGGGGGACGGCACCTTCAGGCACCGCTTCCTGGGTATACCCTGAAGGGGTTGCCGCTCCGGTGACCCATGATATTTTACCGCAGGGAGTAGTGCGCAGCATCTGGAGCATCGAGAGCCCCTGCTCCCATGACGTGACAATGAAGGTCTGGAGTTTTTTATCAAGATATGCTTCAAGTGCTCGCTCATAGCTTGGATCTGTTTCAAGAATATCGGTAAACAGACAGGCAATAGCCTGACTAAGGTCAGCGTTTTCAGCCGCCTCGTGCATAAGATATTTGACACCGTCAGCAAAGCCTTCGTAGGAGTCCTGCAGCTCTTTAAGGGACTGATAGCGGGCGCGAATGCTGCCGCAGCGCTCTTTTAAATCCGCAACACGGGCTTCTGCGTCTTTGACATGCACTGACGCACGATCGCGACGCTGCGTCAGGGAAGAGAGGTCTTTTTCATACTGTTCCCGTTTGGCAACAAGCTCATGAACCTTCTTTTCACGCAACGCCTGTTCAGCAGCAAGGTTTGCAGAGCGCTGCTGGCTTGCAGCGTGTTCAGCTTCAAGTTTTTGTGCTTTCAAACGCACTTCTTCAATGAGTCGTTCATTGAGCAGCACAGCATTGTGTGCCTCTGTTTTCTGAAACGAAATCCTGCGTAGCTCTTGATGAGCGTTTTCAATATGGCTCCGGAGGGTGGTGAGGGCTTCTTTTGATGCAGCAACCGATGCAGAGGACAGGGATGCCTTGCTCTCAATATCGGTTATTACCTGAGCAGCCGTACGGGCATGTTCCTGATACTGGGTAATGTCAGCGCCCAGATGCGAAATATCATCCTCAAGGAGTTCAAGGTCGTGCGTTATTTTTCCAATCTGTGTTTCAGCAGTCTGAAGATCATGCACGTATAAGGAGATATTGTTTTCTTCTTTCTGCAGCGCTTCTTTGCTCTGATAGTAGCGCTGCTGTGCCTCAGCAATACTCTTTTGAAGCTGTACCTGATGCAGCCTGTCTTCTTCAAGAAGCGCCTCGCAGGATCGTAGCTGTGTTTCAAGGTGAAGACTGCGGTCCTGACATATCGTGAGCTCCTGCTGAAGACGCTGAGCAGTGGCTTGCAATTCGGCACAGCGTCGTGCAGCAAGCTGCAGATCAAGTTCCCTGATTTCTTCTTTCAGAACGCGGTAGCGTTTCAGCCGTTTGACCTGAAGGTCAAGACCCCGCATTTGCACCTGCAGTTCTGCAATAATATCCTTAAGCCGGGCAAGATTGTTCCGGGTTGATTCCATGCGCGAAAGGGCTTCTTTTTTGCGCGTCCGGTATTTTGATATGCCGGCAGCTTCTTCAATCAGAATACGGCGCTCTTCAGGCTTAAGGCTTAAAATAAAATCAACTTTCCCTTGCTCCATGATTGAATATGATTTTGTTCCAACTCCGCTATCAAGAAACACCTCAACAACATCACGCAAGCGGCAGGGAACCTTATTAATATAATACTCACTTTCGCCGGATCGAAACAGACGACGGGTAATCATCAGCTCTGTTGCCTGTCCCAGTGCAGAGGTGCTGTTGCCATTCCCATTGCCGTTTCCATTACCCTTACCATTGGCGTTGCCGTTTGACAAAACAAGCGAAACCTCTGCCATGCCGGTTGGCTTACGGGTTTCGCTTCCGTTGAAAATGAGGTCTTCCATTTTTGTGCCACGAAGCTGCCGGGCATTATGCTCACCCATAATCCATCGGATTGCATCAATAATGTTGCTTTTTCCACAGCCGTTCGGTCCAACAATGGCTGTTATGCCGGGTCTGAAATTGAGTTTGACCCTGTCAACAAATGATTTGAAGCCGGAAAGTTCAAGTTCTTTTATTTGCATAAAAGCCTCGAATTAAGTGCTTGTTTTTATTTGTACCTGATGTTTTGTGTTTGATTGGTTCAGTAACTTTATCAAATGAGTCTCTACGTGTAAAGGAAAAAAATGTTTTTTTCTACCATATGTTGATAATTGATTTTCAGGGTAATACTATTAGTGGTATTTTAGCATATTATTCAAAAATATAAATATATTTTTTAGTTTTAGATAGTAAATGATCTATAATTATGCTATTTTTATTATAAAAACAATAATTGATTTTGTTTAAAGATCTTTGCACAAGGTTTACAAAAAGGGTAGAGGTGGTAATTGGTTATAAAGTGGTTCTATAAAAACAAAGTTTATTTCCATCACTGCTGAAGCAAGAAAGGAAAAATAAAAAAATGAACGAGCGAGTAGAATTGCTATGTCAGTTGCAGACCATGCTTGGAGAGGAAAAGGTTGTTGCTGATCCTGACATTCTTGAAAAATACGCTCGTGATGAAACGCCCGATATTGTTGCACTGCCAGAAATTGTGGTGCGACCAGAAACGGTCGCAGATGTCAGTCTGACATTGTCGTTTTGTAGCAAGCATGCTCTGCCGATTACGCCACGCGGTGCAGGGACCGGGGTCACCGCAGGTGCGGTACCGGTTGTAGGCGGAATTGTGTTATCGCTTGAGCGATTTAACCGCATTCTTGAGATTGACACCGACAATATGATTGCGGTTGTGGAGCCGGGCGTTATTACCTCAGAAATTCAAAAAGCGGTTGCTGCCTATGGTCTTATGTATCCCCCGGATCCGGCAAGCCTTGACATATGTTCGATTGGCGGTAATGTCGCTGAAAATGCCGGTGGACCCCGAGCAGTAAAGTATGGAACAACAAAAGATTATATCCTTGGACTTGAATTTGTTTTGCCTGATGGCTCGGTTATGCAATCAGGAGGAAAAATAGTAAAAAATGCCGCAGGCTATAACCTTATCGGCATCCTTCTTGGCTCTGAGGGAACGCTTGCGGTAATAACAAAAATATTTCTTCGCTTAATCCCGGCACCTGCGGTAACCCGCGACATTTTGATCCCGTTTGACAGTATTGATCAGGCAATGGAAAGTGTCTGCAGACTTCTCCAGCATCGTATTGTTCCGGCTACGATTGAATTTATGGAAGAGGAAGCGCTCCAGCTGGTGCACCGGCATCTGCACCACGCCATACCATTCCCTGATGCAGGTGCCCATTTGTTGCTGCAACTTGACGGCGCGTCCGATGATATTGTTGCACAGGATATGAAACTGCTGAGTGAGCAGATACACGCAGATCCCGAGCATTTTTATATTGCTGTAACGCCCTCGCAGCGAGAGCGTCTATGGGAGGCACGACGTTCTATTAGAGAAGCGATCCGCAATGAGAGCCCTCTCTTCCTTGCTGAAGACTGTGTCGTGCCACGCTCACGGATTGCTTCTTTTGTGAAAGCGGTCAAACACTATTGCATGCAGCACGAGCTGCGCTCGGTTATGTTTGGGCATGCTGGCGATGGTAATGTCCATATTGACATTCTCAAGGGCGACCGAGAGATGAAAACATGGGAGAACCTGGTTCCACAGATAAAGCGAGCGATTTATCACGAGGCTCTTTCCTGCGGTGGGACCATTACCGGTGAACATGGCATTGGTTACCTCCGGCGCAACTATCTTTCTATGGCGCTTGACCCTGCACAGATTGAGCTCATGCGGCGGATAAAAAGAGCATTTGATCCGCAGGGGATTCTCAATCCGGGAAAGGTCTTTCCAGAGCAGTAGCAGCAATCATTGGAGGACAGCATTTCGGCTTTACAATGCTATGGTTTTTTGCAATGATTGTTACTCTGGAAACATATACCGGTGTCAACCAGTACAGGAGACTGTGCCATGATAAAAAGCATCCTTGTACCAACTGATGGATCGCCGAACAGCAAAACAGCGCTTCGTTATGCACTGTATTGCGCGGAGCTGTTTCGTGCTGAAATAACAGGATTGCACGTTATTGATATCCGGGCACTCGAAGGTCCGTTTCTCAGTGATATATCCGGCTCGCTCGGTTTCAGCCCATACCAAAACTATCTTCCGAAGTTTCAAGAGATTTTAGAGCACCGCGCTGACCTGATTCTTGAAGAGATGCGCGAACAGTGCGCTGCAGACGGCATAACACCAAAACTAAAAAAACAGACGGGTATCATTGCAAATATCATTGCCGAAGAGGCAAAAAAGGTTGATATGATTGTTATCGCGCAGCGCGGTGAGCATGAAAAGTGGTCATCAGGTCTCATGGGTTCAACAACAGAATCTGTGGTGCGGAAATCGCCACGCCCGGTATTGGTAACCCCAAATACGTTTCGAACCTTTACCCGCGTGCTCATTGCATATGACGGCGGTATTGAATCAAACAAAGCACTCAAGACAGCTTGTGAGCTGTTTCGCGAGCCTGCATTTTCACTCAGCGCTGTGTATGTCACGAGCGATGATGAACGTGCAAACGAGTTGCATGCTGAGATTGAAGAATTTTCTCGCCCCTATGGTATGAGCATATCCTGTACACGACTTGACGGCTATCCCGGAAAAGCAATTTTAAACTATGCAGCTGAGCACGCCAGCGATCTCATTATCATGGGCGCGTTTGGTCATACCCGGATTCATGATCTTATTCTTGGTGGCACCACTGCCTACCTGATGCGTCGTGCCGAAATCCCGATCCTTTTGAACCGATGATCGTGTCACTGCTTGATCTCTCGATTTCTTTAATGGGTTATTCTTGTTGCGAGGTTTCTGATGACGTTGTTCCAAGCCCTTATCGTTGCTATTGTTGAAGGCATCACAGAATTTCTCCCGATTTCATCAACCGGACACATGATTCTGACCGAGGCAGTGCTTCGGTTTCCCAGCACGGATTTTACTAAAACCTATATTGTTACCATTCAGTTTGGTGCAATTCTTTCGGTAGTGGTGCTCTACTGGCGCCGTTTTTTGCAATCGGTTCGCTTCTATGCACTCTTGGCTGTTGCGTTTCTGCCTGCTGCTGTTATCGGTTTTCTGTGTAGTGCTGCAATTGACCGCTTGCTTGATAATGTTGTGGTGGTAGCAGTGATGCTCGTTGCAGGAGGGGTTATTTTGATTTTCTGCGATCGGTGGTTTTTATCATCCCGCTGCGAGCAGGTAACATGGCGGACAGCATTTCTCATCGGACTGTTTCAATGTTGTGCAATGGTTCCCGGTGTATCGCGTTCTGCTGCAACAATTATTGGTGGCATGGCTTTAGGACTGAGCAGAAAGCATGCAGCCGAATTTTCATTTTTTCTTGCGGTACCAACCATGCTTGCTGCCAGCGGCTATAAACTGTTAAAAAGCCCGGGGGGGCTGACCGGAACGGAGATTATGCTGCTGATTGTGGGAAATGCGGTTGCATTTATTGTTGCACTGCTTGCAATCAAGGGTTTTATCGCATATCTTACCAACCACGGATTTCGAAATTTTGGCTACTATCGAATTGCGGTGGGAGGAATAATACTTATACTGTTAATCTGTGGCGTTGATTTGCGCATTTTTTAATCCTGCCGCAGATATGATAGTTCAGGTGGCAGCGGCGTAGCGGTTCCCATCGTATCTTCGCCGTAGTTTGCTTCAGCAAGGATTTTTAAATCGCGCACCGCATTTTTGTCACCTCGAAATATGACCTCAGTGATTCCTTCTTTTTTTATCATGCCCCCTGCCCACATGATATCAATCACACTTCCGGCATCGAATTCCTTGTCATTGACCAGCATACTGACCTTCGAGCCGTAGTGGTTCACCACTTTTGCAACGAGCGTTGACGGTCTAAGATGAAACCCTAGTCCTCGGGGTACCGGTACGGTCACCGTTTCCAGAATAGTAAAGTCCTGCAGAAGTTTTTCGGCAATGACGTGACCGTCTCTCAGGAAGAGCGTGAAATAATAGAGCGAGAAGTTTACAATGCCATTGAGCACTTTTGTTTTCGGCACAATTTTTGTGATTTTCTGGCGGGAGGTTTCGTGCCTGACTGAAAGTTCGTGGCGCTCAAAAAAGTGACTCAGCTCCCGAGCAATGCCAAGCAGGTGGAGGGTGATGGAAATATGCCCACGGAACCGGGGAAGTAATTCATTTTCTGACTCAATCGGCGTTTTCTGGATATAGGTATCATACATTGACTGTGCATTGTGCATATGGGCTTCATAGTTGCGCAGCGTCTCCTCATTGATTGTTCCGGGCACCAAATCAGAGGTGATGCTGCTCACGGGCACTTTTTTTTCAATGAGTACCGAACGACACGAGCTTGAGACAGTAATAAATTCGGTAGCCACACGGATAATTGATTCATGCATATCTGCAGCGTCTTCAGTATCTATGTTCTGCGGGAGCATGTGGGTGATAATAGCGTCTTGAAAAGAATCTTCTGAAATGCTGGCAGTCGGAATCGTCAGCCCCCGACAGGCTGCTTCGTTCATAACTTGCGTGAACAATGCGTGTAGCGAGGTGTGCAAGAAGTTGAGTATGTTGTTTGCGTCTCTGCTGAATGCTACGGTACGTTTTGGGTCAAGGTGGTAGAACTTGATTCTACTCAAAATATGGGTGATCAAATAGGCAGTGCTCGCAATGTTTCTGATTGAGGCAATCAGTTCACCAAAAAAGAGCCACTGCTTATTGTTGCGCGCACCATGGTCATCAAGAAAATCCTCAAGTTCAGTCGCTTCCTTGACGCAGGCAACATACAAGCGCTTGCTGATTGTTATGTTTTTATGCTGTACTAAATACGCACCGAAGGCAAGCAGAGAACGAGCCGCATCATTGGCGCGTGGGACGAATTCTTCCTCAGAAATTATTTCCACAACAAATTGCACGGCTTTTTACTCCTCTTCACAGCGGGAATGGTCAGAAAACTCAGTGTCAGCACTGATAATCGTGTTTTCACGAGGGTGTAGCATGTCATTGAACTGGTTTGCTGCAGGTTCAACAGATACCGACACGGTGGTGATCGCGCCGGCGTTGACCGAGACAGGCAGTGTTTTTGGGATGAACTGATCGCCGGTTATCGTTAGGTATGAGGTGCAGGTGCTGGTATAGATCTTAAACCGACCAGCGCTATCGGTAAAGCTTATCGCACCGGTGTTTGAAATGATTTTTACGTTTTCGCAGGGCATCCCATCATGAGCGTTGAGCACCGTGCCGCGGACAAGACCAAAACCATTTTTTGACGGAAGCAAGTTTAACGATACAATCGGGGGAATGATATATCCGGTAAAGGTAACGGCGCGCATGCCGTATTGAAAGCCGGGTGCTGATGCGATAAGCATTGAGGGACCGGTTTCAAGGGGAAGAGAAAAGGTGCCATTTTTATCAGAGACAGCCGTGCCAGTGAAGGAAAAGAGCCGTGCCGAAGCAAGCTTTTCGCCGGAGCACTGATTTTTGACAAGCCCGGTAGCAGTCATGGTGTCAGAACGCTTTTTTTTGAGATAGATAATCACCCGTTCTGTATGCCCCGGACGAAGTGCAAGCGATTGCGTGATTTTGGTTGCATACCCTGCTGCGCCGACCGTAAATGATGCAGTGCCTGAGGGAACAATCATTGAAAAATATCCATCAGCGTCTGTCGTTGCTGCACCGCCAAGGTCAGCGGCAATAATGCCATCAGCAATCGGGCTGAACGACGATGCATCGCAGAGTTTACCTTCTACAATACAGGTTGGGGTTGACGAAGGCACGAGCCAAAGCGTGACCAGTGCTGTTGAACCCGGTGTCGCACGAATTCCGCCAAGAAAGTTGGTGGTGTACCCAGGTGCTTCGCAGATGAAATTATAGACTCCGGGTGGTACCCGCAGGGTGAAGGTTCCAGCGACGGTTCGATACGTAAGCCCTGTCGTGGTTTTGATAACAGCATTATAGATCAGAGAGTTGTCAAAGGCACTGAACACTGCTCCATTGACATACGCCGGCTGCAGCGCAGGAGAGGGCGTTGCATACAGCAGCGCTATGCCCAGCAGTGTTACAAGAGGAAGGAGCTGTGCCGCAGCGTAACGTGTCAAACGTGGCTGCAGTGCAGCAAGGTATGCACTGATACGTTGTGTGCTGGTGCTGCGGCAAGTGTGGTAGCGCATACCGTACACCGCATACCCAAGAGAGCTTACTGAGAACCGCCGGAGGATGCAGTGTCCTGCGGCAGTACGGGTGGTGCTGTTTTTAGAGTTTTTCTCTTTTGCAACAGCTTGAGCGGTTCATGGTAGATATCAACAGCTTCGTACTTGTCTCGTTTATCAGGTAGCTGCTTTGCCAATTCCTTGAGATACTTTTCTTGCTGTGCTTGGTCTAATCGGTTCAGCAGTCGTTTGTCATACATAGTCATATAGGTCATGAACTCCTCCTACAACAATGCTTCATGGTCGCAGCATATCGGAAAGCTGCTTCAACTGATCGCGGACTTCTTTGAGCAAAACCTTATACTGATCGTTGGGAAAATTAAGGGCAAGCTGCCCGGTATGCGCTGAATCCTCTTTGAGTTGTTTTTTGGCACCTGCTATCGTGAATTTTTTTTCGTACAGCATCTCTTTAATTTTAAGGATTGAGAGCAAATCCTTCTTCCGGTAGAGCCGCTGATTTGTTTTCGTCCGAATCGGTTTAATCAAATTGAACTCAGATTCCCAGTACCGGAGAATATAAGGCTCGATGCCGGTCAGTTCACTGACCTCACCAATTTTAAAATAGAGCTTATCCGGGATGTTCGGTGCCATAGCCATATCCATCTGTATACCGTAAGGTAGGGCTGGCAAAAGCTCATACGCTTACGAGTTTAAAGCTTTTTTGAGCACTGGGCTTGCTTTAAATGTCAGCACGCTCCGTGCAGAAATTTTTATCTCTTCACCGGTTTGTGGATTGCGGCCACGGCGTACTTTTTTGGAACGGACGTTGAAATTGCCGAATCCGGAAATTTTTACTTTTTCGCCTTTTTCAAGAGCCTTCCGGATGGTTTCAAAAATTATCTCTACGAGTTCGCTTGATTCTTTTTTCGACAAGCCAACTTTTTCGTAGAGCGCCCCGATAAGGTCTGCTTTGGTCATGGCACCCTCCCTCTGCTGCAGTGTCGTGGGTTATTGCCGAAGCGCAGCTCCCGTTTCCTTGGTCAGGAAGGAGAGCAGTCGCTGTTGTATGGTATTAACCTCAGTATCGGTCAGCGTACGATCAGGAGATTGAAACTTCAGCCGGATCGCGATGCTCTTTTGCCCCCGGGGCAACGTGCCACCGCGAAAGATATCAAACACTGCCACATCGCTGATCAGGTTATTTTTAAATGATGAAATCGCTTCACACAGCCTACCGGTTGGAACGTTTTCAGGTACCAGGAGCGCAATATCCCGGTATATTGCCGGCTGTCGTGAAAAAGGCGCAAAACGCACCTGACGGAAAGCATATGACGAGAAACGATTAAAATCAAGCTCAAATACGTAGACAGGCTTCTGAAACTCAAAAAACTCACTGATATCAGGATGCACAAGTCCTGCGGCGCCAATCAGCTCCTGCTCAAGGTACAGTGACAGACTCATGACAGGATGCAAAAAGAGTTCATGGGAGCCGGCAACCATGCGAAGAGGGGCGGTATGCAATTTGGTGCAGAGCATGCTGAGTGCGCCTTTGAGATCAAAAATATCATGCTCTGATGGCGCCTCGTGACATGTTACCGGATGGCGGTTACCTGTAATCGCACCGGACAGCATCATGATTTCGCGTGGTTGCGGTGCGCTCGATGATGCAAGGAACACGTTGCCCAACTCAAAAAGTCTCAGTGATGTAGCACCGTTGTTGGTATTACTGCGGATTGTCGCGAGCAGTTCCGGGAGCAGGGTTGTGCGCAGTACTGACTGGGATTGGGAAAGCGGGTTGCGCAGCGCGACCGGCTGTGAACGGGGATCATCAGCAGGAAACCGCAGCGCAGCAATCAGCTCAGGGGAGGTGAAGCTATAGTGAATGGTCTCAAAAAACCCCCCTGCATGGAGCACATCACGTGCAGCCTCAGCACACAACTGTTTTGTGTCACGTTGAGGTGACTGCATTTCGATGACGGGAAGGGTAACAGGTATACGATTATATCCACTGATGCGGGCGACTTCTTCGACAAAGTCAATCGGTTCATTCAGGTCGTAGCGGAAAGAGGGAGCCGTAACCATAAGGCTGTCATCATTTTCACTGCTGACCTGACAGTGGAGATTTTGGAGTAGCGAAGCTATCTCGGTATGTGACAGACGAGTGCCTGCAATACGGTTTATTTTTGAGACCCTGACCATAACTGGACGACGTGGCGGCAGCGTGCGCACGTACTGATCAACACAACCAGCAGTCACCTTGCCGCCTGCGAGTTGCTGCATGAGCGCTGCTGCGCGGTTCAGCGAGCTAATAACGCCATCGCAATCAATACCCTTTTCAAAACGCTGCGATGCTTCGGTTTTAAGGTTCATGCGCCGGCTGGTATGATTGATCGTGCGCGGCAGAAAATAGGCGCTTTCAATAAGAACATCGCGTGTCTCAGAAGACACCCCTGACTGCAGACCGCCCATAATGCCAGCAATCGCAACAGGCTCCGAACCGTCACAAATAAGCAGGGCATCTTCAGGCAACTGGCGCTCTACACCGTCAAGGGTCACAAACTTTTCGCCCGGACGTGAACGCCGCACCACAATGCGCGCATCGCTGATGCGTGCGAGGTCAAACGCATGCAGCGGCTGCCCCCGTTCCAGCATGACATAATTGGTAACATCCACAATCGCATTGATTGGTCTCATACCGCAGGCAATAAGGCGACGCTGCATCCAGAGTGGCGATGGTCTCATGGTCACCTGACGGACAATGCGGGCTGCATACCGGGGGCACTGTTCAGGAGTATCAATCTGGACGGCAATACTTGAGGACGTGTGCTCATCGCTTTCGATGAGCGATGTCTGTGGTATGGTGTAGGAAACGTTGTACAGGGCAGCAAGTTCGCGGGCGATGCCGAGAATACTCATGCAGTCGGGACGATTTGGGGTGATGCTAATGTCCAGTATGGTGTCGCGAAGCTGTAAATAGTCTGCAAGCGCTGCACCAACAGGAGCATTAGACGGGAGGACCATAATCCCACTGGTATCAGTACCAAGCCCGAGCTCTGTTTCGGAACAAATCATGCCCTCGGAAACCTGTCCGCGGATTTTTGTTTTTTTGATAGCTATGCCGCTTGGCAATAGCGCGCCCTCAAGAGCCAGTGGTATTTTTTGACCCTCACGGATGTTCGGAGCACCGCACACAATAGCATAGGTGCGATCACCTGTGGCTACCGTTGCAAGCGATAGTTTGTCTGCATTAGGGTGTTTGGTAATGGTGAGAATTTCGCCAACAACCACATTATCCCATTCTGAGCCGAGCGACTGAATGGCTTCCACCTCGAAACCGGACATGGTCAGGCGGTCAGCAATGGCGGGTGCAGCGTCATCAAGGGGAACGAATTCCTTTAACCAGTTAAGACTGATAAGCATAAACAGAGCGAAATTATATGAATTGTGAGAGAAAGCGGATATCGTTTTCAAAAAACAGACGAATGTCGTTGATGCCGAACTTTAACATGGCAATGCGCTCAACACCGAGTCCAAATGCAAATCCAGTAACCTCCTCAGGGTCATAGCCGACGTTACGAAATACCGCAGGATGCACCATGCCGCATCCTAAAATTTCAAGCCAACCACTGCCTGAGCAGACGCGACATCCTGCGCCGTTGCACATGACGCAGCCGATATCAACCTCTGCACTGGGTTCTGTGAACGGAAAAAAACTTGGGCGAAAACGAACCGGTGTGCGCTCATTAAAGATACGGTGCAAAAATTGAATCAGCACGCCTTTTAGATCGCTTAGTGAAACATCATGGTCAACCAAAAGCCCTTCTACCTGATGGAACATCGGCGTATGGGATACATCAGAATCACAGCGGTAAACCTTACCGGGGCAGATAATACGGAGCGGCGGTTTGCGATGCTGCATTGTCCTGATTTGCACGGGCGAGGTATGGGTTCGCAGCAGAACTTCGTCGTCAAGATAGAACGTATCATGCATATCCCGTGCTGGATGGTCTTTGGGAATATTCAAAGCCTCGAAGTTAAAAAAATCCAGTTCAATTTCAGGACCATCAACAGCAGTAAACCCTAGGGAAGAAAAAATTGCATCGATTTCACGGGTTACCACCGTAATCGGATGCAGGGCGCCAAGCAGCGGCATTCTGGCAGGCAAGGTTACATCAATATCTGTTTCCTGCAACATTTGTTGCTTTTTGGCTTCAGCAATTTTCCGCAGACGGTGTTCAATGGCTTCCTCGGCATCGCGTTTCAGACTGTTGAGCACTTGACCGGCAGCAGCACGCTTCTCAGGGGGGAGTTTACCGAGCTGTTTTACCAATTGGGTTATAGAACCGTTTTTCCCTAAATACTTACTTTTGCACTGATAGACCTGCTGTTCCGAGTTTGCATCGGCAAGGTCGGCAAGCAGGGTGGCACGGATGTGTTCACAGTTTTGATGCATAGCTTACCTAAGAGGCTGCAGACAGTCTGCTCTGCCCAAGGGTCATCAGAGATCAGCCGATATTGTCTTTTGCGATTGCTACCAGTTTGGTGAACGACGGGAAATCACTAATTGCCATTTCAGAAAGCATTTTGCGATTAACCGCAACATTGGCACGGCGAAGTCCCAGCATGAGCTGACTATAGCTGATATCACAGGAACGTGCTGCGGCATTAATCCGGGCAATCCAGAGCCTTCTGAAATCCCGCTTCCGTGCACGGCGGTCCCGATATGCAAACTTTAGGGCACGGTCAACGGATTCTTTCGCAAGGCGGAACAGATTACCTCTGCCCGAACGAAAGCCTTTTGCAAGTTTGAACAGTCGCTTGCGCCGTCTGCGCAATTTAAAACCTCGTTTAACTCGTGGCATGGTTTGTCCTCTCTCTCATAGAGCGTGTCATGTACAACAGTTCCACTTGTGAACGCGCTGTCCTATCCGTACGGAAGAAGACGACGTATATTTTTTTTCTCAACGGCAGACACCAAGGAACTTTTTCTGAGATTGCGTTTTCGTTTGGTGCTTTTTGATGTCAGAATATGACTTTTATATGCCTTGGCACGCTTTATTTTGCCGGTTTTGGTCACTGTAAAGCGTTTTGCTGCACCGCGCTTTGTTTTAACTTTTGGCATTGATTCCGTTCTCCTGTTGTGAAAAACTTATTTTTGTTTCGGCGGTCCGACCATCATGACCATATTGCGTCCTTCCACCGTCATGTCCTTCTCTATGATTCCCTGTTCACCGATTGCCTCGATAATGCGTCTGAGCATTGCTTCGCCATGCTCTTTGTACTGGAGCTCACGTCCTCGGAACATCAGCGTTATTTTTACCTTATTGCCCTTCTCAAGAAATTCAAGGATATGCCTGAGTTTTACCTCAAGGTCATGATCGCCGGTAAACGGCCGCACCTTGATTTCTTTGATATGTACCTGATGGTGCGATTTTTGTTTCTGTAATTTTTTGCTCTGTTGGTACTTATACTTGCCGTAGTCCATGAAACGGCAGACAGGCGGCTGCGCGGTAGGAGAAACTTCTACCAGATCATAACCCTGATCATTTGCGAGCTCGATAGCCTTGCGGGTATCAAGAATACCGATCTGTTTGCCGTCAGCATCAATAACACGAACCTGCGGAACGCGTATCTCTGTGTTCACCCTTAATTCATTTGTCTTTTCGATAGCGCAACTCCTCCTGAAAAGGTAATCATGTATGGTATGGAGCCAGATGTTTAAGTTCTGTGGCACACGTTTCGCGTATATGACGTATGCAGTTGCCAAGCGGCATACTGCCTAAATTTTGACCGTCTCTGAGGCGAGGAGAAACATGCTGCTGCTCTGCTTCGCGAGCGCCAACAATCAGCATGTAGGGTATTTTCTGAAGCTGTGCCTCCCGAATTTTAAAATTAAGGCTTTCGTTACGAAGATCAATGTGAGCACGAATGTTTGCCTTATGTAATGCACTTACTACTGAGGTGCTGAATTCATGCTGCTGCTCGGTAATGGGAAGCACCATCGCCTGTACCGGGCAAAGCCAGACCGGAAATGCTCCTGCGTAGTGTTCGATGAGAACGCCCAGAAAACGCTCAAGCGACCCTAAGATGACCCGGTGCAGCATTACCGGACGATGCTTTGCGCCATCTTCACCGATATAGGTTAAATCAAACCGCTCCGGGAGTGCAAAATCGCATTGTATCGTAGCACATTGCCAAGATCGTTTCAAGCAATCCTTGAGCTTGAAATCTATCTTTGGTCCATAAAAAGCACCATCGCCTTCATTGACTTCATAGGAAAAGTTACTCTGCTCAAGTGCCCTGCGCAGTGCACTGGTTGCGCGTTCCCAGGAAAGGTCATCACCGATTGATTTTTCAGGTCGGGTGCTCAGCTCCACGGTAAAGTCAAAATCAAACACTGACATCACATCTTTGACAAAATCAATAATAGCGGTAATTTCATCGCCAAGCTGCTGTGGCGTGCAGAGTATGTGTGCATCGTCTTGGGTAAACTCACGCACTCTGGTCAGACCGTGCAGCACGCCTGATTTTTCATGCCGGTCTACCGTGCCCAGCTCGAAATATCGCACCGGCAGGTCGCGATAGCTATGGAGCCGGGATTTGTAAATCAGCATATGCGCAACACAGTTCATAGGCTTAAGCCCGTAGCGAGTTCCCTCAACCTCTGTGAAGTACATATTTTCAGCGTAATTTTGCAAATGACCTGATTTTTCCCAAAGATCCACCTTGAGAATTTGTGGTCCTTTGACCATCTGGTAGCCTCGTCGGAGATGCTCTCTGACTTCAAAGTCCTCAAGGATTCTGCGAATCAGGGCACCGCGTGGATGGTAAATAATGAGACCTGCACCTGCCTCATCGTAGATGGAGAAAAGGTCAAGTTCTTTGCCTAGTTTTCGGTGGTCGCGTTTTTTTGCCTCTTCAAGAAATGCAAGATGCTGTTTTAGGGATTTTTTGTCAGCAAAGGCAGTGCCATAAATGCGCTGAAGCATTTTATTGTGCTCACACCCTCGCCAGTAGGCACCCGCAGTATTCAAAAGTTTAAAGGCGGTTACCGAGCCGGTTGACGGCACATGGGGACCACGGCAGAGATCAACAAAATCACCGTTGCGATAGATACTGACCGTTGCATCAGTAATTTCATTGATGAGCTCAATTTTATAATCTTCGCCACGCTGCTGAAAAAGCGCGATTGCCTGCTCTTTTGGCAACTCCTGTCGTTCAAATGGTTGATTGCGGGCAACAATTTCCTCCATGCGTTTTTCAATTTTCGCCAAATCTTCAGGGGTGAAGGTGCCGTCATAGTCAAAATCATAATAAAAACCGTCTTCTATAGCAGGACCGATAGTGATTTTTACGCCGGGATACAGCTCCTTGACTGCCTGCGCCATAATATGGGACGTGCTATGGCGGAGGATCTCAAGACCTTCGGGCGAGGCTGGATCAATAAACGACACCGTTGCATCAGTGACTGCCGGAGTCGAAAGATCTACAGCGGTGCCGTTCATCACTGCGGCAACAGGCTTGAACTTCAGCTTCAAGCCTGCTGCAAGGTCATGCAGCGTCGTTCCTGCTTCAACATCACATGTTGTGCCGTCAGGCAGGTGGAGATGTAGTGCAGCCATGGTCAGATCAATAAAACGGGCAAAAATAAATAAAAAGGCACCACAAATCTCTTATGATGCCTTCTCACAAGAGTACCACGTTTAACGCCGTGTTGTTTCTGCAACTGTGTATAATGAAAAAAATGGTAGGCGCGGGCGGTTTCGAACCGCCGACTTCTACCGCGTCAAGGTAGCGCTCTCCCGCTGAGCTACGCGCCTCTGTAGTGAAAATAGGTTTTCTTTGATAACAGATACCCACTAATTTTGTCAAGAAAATTATTTAGTTAGCTTAGTAAAAGTCCTGTGTAATATCACGGAAACAATATATGATGAAGAAAAGAACAACCAATCTTTTTTACAAAACTCTTGGTAAAGAAGGGAAAAGTTATGCTGCGACAGACCATACTCAGTGCAATGATACTGACGGCAGTTGCTGCTGTGTCTGCTGAAGCATCGTTGTCATCATGGTCGGGCGATCCGGTGGTTACTACGCTGTATGGCAAGGTTCAGGGTTTTGAGGATAATGCAAGCACCTTCGTCTGGAAGGCAATTCCTTATGCAGCGCCGCCGGTCGGCGGGCTGCGCTGGAAATCGCCGCAGAATCCCGATCCATGGAGCGGGGTTCGCGAGGAGACGGATTTTTGCAGTAATTGTCCGCAAGTTGCCTCTTTCTTGAACCCCGGCACCAATCAAGGTGAAATGATCGGAAGCGAAGACTGCCTGTATTTAAACATCTGGCGACCAAATTCACCTGAAACCGAATTGCCTGTTTATCTCTGGATTCATGGTGGCAGTAATGTACAGGGGTCTGCTGACCCGTATAGCGGAGCCCAGATTGCAAGCCGTTCAAATATGGTCGTGGTTACCATCAACTATAGGCTCGGGATTCTTGGGTGGCTGACCCATCCGGCACTGCGGGAAGGGGAGGATGTTTTCACCGCTTCAGGCAATTTCGGCACGCTGGATATTATCAAGGCGCTTGAATGGGTTCGGGACAATATCGAGGCTTTTGGCGGCAACCCCCAGAATGTCACCATAGCTGGGCAGTCTGCGGGAGGGATTAACACCCTGTCTCTGATGATTTCCCCGGCTGCAGCAGGGCTTTTTCACCGCGTTATCTCGCAGAGCGGTTCACTGCAGCCTGCCTCAGTTGAAGACGGAGACACGTATGCGAATCAACTCCTTGCTGCACTGCTGATTCAGGATGGCACCCCACCGGACATGGTTGATGACGTGATTGCTGCGATGAATAATGCAGAAATAAAATCATACCTTTATGGGAAAACAACCCAAGAGCTTTTTAAAGCAATCAGCGGCATGCGCTCAAACCCCACGGTGTTTGCTGATGGGACGGTGCTCCGCTCAGAGGGCGTACGTGCATTTGAGAATCCGCAGACCTATCATCAGGTGCCGGTCATCATTGGCAGTACTGCCGAGGAGGGCAAGCTCTTCATGTATCTTATGGGGCTTCATGAAAAATGGGGACCAGTGCTGTATCAGGGCTTTGGCAGACGTGCGACACAGCTTGGTCGCAAGTTTAACCTTGATAAAATTGCCGACAGTCTTGCATCCCATCCAACCCAACCGGGTGTTTATTGTTATCTCTTTCAGTTCGGTATGTATCGGATGAATGGTTATAATGCATGGCCACTTGACGAAGGTCCCAATAACCGAATGAGCTGGGCAGTGGCACTGGGGTCATTTCATGGCATTGATATTCCTTTTACCTTTGGCATGATCGCAAAGTTCCCCTTGTTTCTCCCGATTACTAACAAGCTTTTCCGAGAGGATACCCGGCAGGGATATGAGGCGCTTTCCAGTGCGATGATAGACTATTTTGCTGCGTTTGCCCGCACCGGTAAGCCTGATGCTAGGGGACTGACTGAATGGACGGCATGGACCGGTCGAGCACAACCGCAGGGACGAAGATTTATGTTGTTTGACGCTGATGCAGCGCAAGCTGTTCTGCGCATGGGATATGAGGCGCACTAACACTGGTTGGTGCATATGATGTATAGGTCTGGCAAAGGTTTTGTGCGCTACCGGCTGGTGCTCGTTTTTTTGCCGATTATTGTTTCAGCCGCTGCCTTCATGAGTCTGCGGTCACTGTGCATTGCCACACACTTTGAAGAATTCATACCCCAAAAACATCCCTACACGTTGATACACCACGAGCTTGAAAGCATCTTTGGCGGTCTCAACCATGTATCACTGGTGATTCAGGCAAAAAAAGGAACTATCTTTCAGTCTGATATTCTCCAGCACGTCTTTACCGCGACAGAGCATTTGTATCTTCTTGAAGGCGTCAATATTGCCAGTATTGAAGGCATTGCAGCACGAAAGACACGAAGAGTTGAACCCGGACCAAACGGTTTTAGTGTCCGTAGGCTGATGGCAAAGCCACAGCTCTCAGAAGAAGAGATCCGGGAGCTTAAAAATTACGTGCGTGGGAATCCTCTTTTTGAGGGAGTGCTTATTTCAAAAGACAAACGTGCAACACTGATTCAGGCTGATTTTTTTCCTGAAGTGCCGTCACAAGCTATTTTTAATGAAATAAAAAATCTTGCTGACAGTATCACACATACAGACATCGAGGTCTATTACGCTGGCAAACCTATTTTGGAAGGGTGGCTTGATTACTACTTGCCACAGATGGGTAGTATTTTCGCTATTTCGGCAGGTTGTATCGGGCTTCTGCTCTATGTATCCTTCAGAAATGTTTGGGCAGTCGTGATCCCCTGTGGCGTATCAATGATGGCTGCACTCTGGGGGCTTGCAGGTATTTTCTTGCTCGGGTTTACTTTAACCCCGTCAACGGTGCTCGTACCGTTTTTGGTCTTTGCACTTGGCATTTGCCACAGTGTGCAGTTTATGAAACGTTATAGCGACCGGGTGCAATGCGGTGCAGATAATACTACGGTAGCACAGGATGTTTTTCATGACCTCGCAAAACCAGCCTCGATTTCACTCCTGACAGACGGCGTTGGATTTTTGTCGCTCATGTTCATACCCTTAGGGATTATGCAGAAAATGGCGCTTGCTGCTGTTATTGGGCTTGGCAGTCTTTTCTATTGTGTTGTTTTTTTTATACCGGCACTGCTTTCGTATCTCCCGCCTTCTGTTTTCATCCGCAGCAGGGCTGAAAAATACCGCTCTCCCGTTGAGCGATTGTTGCCGGCGCTGGCGACGGTTATTGTTTCCCACCACAGACTCGTTATGGTTCTTTTTGCTGGTGTTTTTTTGATCGGGCTTGGAGGTGTCCGCAAGCTTACAATTGGCGATGATGGCTCGGGCAGTTCCGTGCTGTCTGCTGATGCGCACTATAACCGGAGTGAGCGGGTGATCACAGAACTCTTTAACGGTGCACACCCTTTTTATGTACTGGTACGAGGCAACGTTGAGGAGGCACTGATCAATGCTCAGGTGCTTTGCGACATGGAATCGTTGCAGGAATATATTCTGAAGAAGGTGCCAGAAGCCGGCAGAGCTCGCTCGCTTGTTGAGTATATCAAAGGATTCAACATGGTGTTTAACGGTTTTGATCCGGCGTTTTTTAAGATTCCCGATCAAGATGCAACCATTGGGGAATATCTCTTTCTCTATTCAATAGCAGGTTACCCCGGTGATTTTGATTTTCTTTGCGACAGAGACTTCAAGAACGCTAATATTAAAATTGATCTTCGTGACAGCTCGCAGGAGACTGTGTATGCTGTGATGCGAGCAATTTCCGAATGGAGTGCTGCACACAGACAATCACGCAATGTTAAGTTTCTCTATCCCGGCGGTGCTGCCGGACTGCAGACAGCGGTGCAGGAAACGCTCCGCCTGCAAATTCCTCTGACGATATTTGCCGTAGGAGTAATGTTGTTTCTGTGTGTGTTGATGTATATGCGGGACATGACCATGACTTTGATGCTGATGCTGCCGCTTTTTGTGAGCATTACCATTACCTATGGCATTATGGGTTATCTGCAGATACCGATCACCATTGAGACCTTACCACTTGCATCACTTGGCATGGGTCTTGGCATTGACTATGGTATCTATATTGCCGCACGACTTAAAAAAAAAGATTTAACCAAACAGGTTGTTGTAGAAAGTCTTGCTACGTCAGGAAAGGCGGTTGTATTTGGTGCTGCGGCAGTGTCGCTTTCGGTTCTTCTTTGGATCTTTTCACCGGTGAGCATGGAAGCAAGACTTGGCAAATGCCTGTCACTGCTATTGTTTGTAAACATGGTGTCAGCGATTATTTTTCTCCCTGCGCTGTTTGTTGAAAAAAATCAAAGGCAGTTTAAGGTGTTAAAGGTGAAGTGATACTTCACCACTTCTGTTACAAATTCTGAACTGCAAAGGGGTATCTATTGTGATTTGTAGCTCGGGGAACGTGATGCGTATTTAGTATTTGACATGGTACGAATCACAATACACGAAAAATATCACCCTCACCTCAATCCTCTCCCATCGAGGGCGAGAAAGCTGCCGAATTGCCCATAACGGGCAACGATTATGACACCGGCTCACAACTGAAGGACGAAGACTATGAAAAACATTCTCTATGCTTTACTGTTTTTAGCTGTTGCTGACGTTCTGAATACGGCAGGTGCTGAAGTCCTGCAGCCCAAAGAGGACATGACTGCTGAACAGCTCATGTCGCTGTGGTATGACATTGAGTACACACGGTTTGCCCGTGATTATAAAAATTACAATACCTTTATACTCATTGACCGAAACGGCAGCCACAGAGAACGAAAAGCGTTTCGTTCACGGATAACCGTGCAACGAAATGGTTTTGACTATAAGGACTTTGCAGTATTTCTTTCACCTGCTTCAATCAAAGGGGTTGCTATGTTGACGTGGGTCTATCGTGATCCGCAGAAAGAACGGGAGCAGTGGTTTTATCTTCCCTCAATGAAAAAAGCACGGCGCTCCTCACCTGCCGAGGACGATGACAATACGATGGGTACGGTGTTGACAGTCGAGGAAATGAGCTCATGGCGACCTGAACATGAACGGTACCAGTTGCTCGGGGTTCGGAATTATAGCGGCTATGTATCGTTCATGGACGGAAAAAAATACGAGGAAGGGCGAATTTGCTTTCTGGTTGAAGCATTTCCCAAACGGCAACGAGCACTTCATGCAAAACGGCGATACTGGCTCAGAAAAGATGATGGTTGTTGTATTCTGGTAGAGGTGTTTGACCACAGCGATAAGCTGTTCAAGACTATTTTTAGACAGTTTGATAAGCTCGGTGAGAAGCGCTATCCTGCTGTTGTGTATCTTGAAGCACAAGATTTGCGAACTAGTGAGAAGACGGTCATACGTGGGGACAAAATTATGTTTGACAGCGGCATTGATGAGTCACAGTTTACCATTGAATATTTGCAGCGGTCACAGTGGTAGCTATGCATTGTTTTAGTAACCTGCATCCGATGGAAGCACCAATCGCTCAGTTTAAGATAAAAATATTACCACTTATATTTTTGGTAGCCGTTGCTTTGCCTCCAGCAGCATTTGGGTGGGACAACGGTCGCGGCTCGCTCCATTGGTACTGGAACACCGAGATCGGCAGCCACACTGATGACCTCTCTGACCTCATGAAAGCTTACAACAGTTTGCAGGTCAAGGGCACGTATGTTTTAAGTTCAACGATTTCTTGTTTTGCCACTATCAAGAAGTTTTATGACAGCGTTTATGACATCGCCGGCGAATATCGAGCTGGATCGCATAAAACAGCCAAAGACACTGGCACAATGTGGCTTCGAGAGGTCTTTTTGGATTATGACCACAAGCCGTTGTTTGTGCGAATCGGCAAACAGCAGGTTGTTTGGGGTTCCTCTGATGGTGTTCGAGCGCTTGACAGCATTAATCCCGGTGACAGCAGGTACGCATACCTTGATGATGCCGCTGATTATCGTATCCCGTTGTGGATGCTGCGGCTTGAGGCGAGTATGAAAACCGACGCAACGCTGCAGGTTCTGGTGATTCCTGATTATGAGCCTCATTATAGTGCCGATGCTGGGGATGTTTTTGTTTTTCGACCAGCAAAGCTGTCTGCCAAGCGCCTTGAGGGATTGCCGTCATTTATTACGGTCAAAGAAAAAAGGAGATACCCACCTTCAAGCCTTCATAACAGCACGGTTGCACTTCGGTGGCAACAGGTACTTGAAGGCTGGGAGATAACCCTCAACTACAAGTATGGCTATGAATTTTATCCGCAAGCACAGGGTGGTTTTAAGCTGCGCGATGGTCGGATACCGACCGTGCTTTTGGAAAAAGATTTCAGGAAGCATATTAACATATTCGGCGCATCTTTTACCAAAGCAATTCCTACAGGTGCGTTGCGCGGGTTTACGTTTCGAGGTGAGTTTTTATGTACCCGGGGAAAACCATACCCTTACGGAAAGCAGGGTAGTGTTGTGGGCAATACTTCAATGACTGCCTATGCTGCGATTCTTGGCCTTGACAAGATTTTTTTCACTGATACGCTGATTAGTATGCAACTTGTTCAGTTTCTTCATCCGCGCACAACCTGCAAAGGGCAGGATATATTTTATTTACCCACTTTTGCGCCACTGCGGCGTAGTGAGACCATGATGACCTTCAGAGTATCAACTGATTTTTTTGCTGAACGACTGAAGCCGGAGATGTTGGTGATTGGAGACGAACACCGCGACTGGCGTCTGAGCCCCAAGATAAGCTATGAGGTAAATAATCACCTGTGGGTCTATGCAGGGCTGCATCTGTTTTCCGGACCGCGGGATTCTTTCTATGGTCAGTTCAAAGATGACAAAATGATCTATGTTGGTCAGACAATGAGCTTTTAAACCACTGCTTTTTGGGAGGGTTATTTTATGAAACTTTCACTCCCCTGTAACTGGGACCTTGACCTTATTGAAGCGACCCGCGACCTTCCGGTCCATGATTTTTACGGTGCTATGAATACAACACCGGTTGGACATGCCCGGTCTGCCTTTATTATTCCTGAGGTGGCAGAAGACAGGGTAGTTGCCTTTATACAGCGAGCACACGAGCTTGGTCGTGAATTTTCCTATGTGCTCAATGCACCGAACATGGCAAATCTTGAGTTTGACCCACAGGTGCATAGAAAACTTCTTGATTATTTTCAATGGCTGGTTGACATCGGTGTTGATGGCGTTCATGTCGCAAACCCCTATCTTATGGAGGTCATCATCGAGCAGTTCCCGAAGCTCAAGGTCAATGCTTCAGTGATTTGCGGGATCTGCACGCCAGAAATGGCAAAGGCTTACGAAAGGATAGGGGTATCGTCATTGAATGTGGGGCTTGAGGTGAACCGCGATTTTGCAGCTCTGCGCGCAATCCGAAATGCAGTATCCTTACCGATCATTCTGATTCCCAATCTGGCTGATCTGCGACAGTGTCCGTATAGAAACTATCACTACAGCATGCTTGGTTACACAACTCAGAGCGCTGCACCTGAAAAAGCATGGCGCTCATGGGCGATGGATCCTTGTACCATGCAGTGCAATGAGCGCAAGATCACCACTCCGGTTGAGCTCATTAAATCATGTTTTGTGCGACCTGAAGATCTCCACTACTATGATCCCTTTGTGGATATTTATAAACTGTCAGGCAGACACCAGAACACGGCGTGGATAACCCGTACGGCAACTGCTTACGCTTCGCGTCGCTACCCAGGAAATCTTGTTGACATCCTTGATACGGTGATCATGAACACCAACCATATTGAACAGCTCCACCTGGAGTTTATCGGCAAGACCGATCCAGAAATATTGAGCGTGAAACCATTTCTTGCATGGGCGGGAATTAACTACAAGGTTTCAGATATGGTAGCTATTGACAGCACAAAGCTCGATGGGTTTATCGAGCATTTTGTGAGGGAGGGCTGTAATCCACGACGATGGTGTGAAGAGTGTGGCTATTGCCAGCCGTGGGCAGAAAAGGCAGTAACTATAAATCAAGAGATTGCTTCTGTTTACCTCAAAGCCATCCGCGAACACCGCAAGGCTTTACGCACCAGTGCTTTTGCTGCGGGGAAGTAGGAGGGGGTATTATACTGCATCGGGATAATCAAAATGCCGATTTCAAAATTTAAAAGATAACCAAGGAGCTTCAATAAAATGACTATTGAAGATAAATCTGCCGATCTGACGCACCAGGTCAAGCGCAGCAGCGATATCGCCGAAGGATAGCACACCCGCCTCCATTGCCACGGCAAGAGCGCAACCGGTGTTCATGGGATCAATGCCCACGTCATCGCACAGATAATCAAACGGTGCGATCGCATCGCAAGTCCCGCAGAGCGGGAGGTGGGGATCTCGAATTTAAACGACATTGTTTGCAACTACATCTTGTATGTACCCATGAAAATGTCTGATGCGCCCTTTATTACTCAACCCGAATTTCAATGTGCTTTTTTGAGTGTGTGATTTCAAAACAAGCAGTTTCAAACGGTGGTGAGCCGTAACGCGGACGAACCCCTTGTGAAAAACCATAAAGTTCGACAGGAATGCCAAGTGCATTTTTATCAAGCTCACCGTTATTATTTTCATCATGAAAGACTTTGATAGCGTAGGTGCTGCAGGGGACGTTCTGAACTACATATTCAACCTTTTTGTTTTTTATCGGAAGGGTGGCGCTGCGGAAGGGTTTTTTTTGGTTTAGCCACTGACGCTCATCAGAACAGATGGCTAGGTGCATTGTGCCCGTGTCTGTCTCAATGCCGGTGATGACAACAATAAGCTCAGCGCTGCAGGCCTTGTGCGCCGGGTTTGCCGGTGCAGGCACAAGAAACGGAAGAAAAAGAAAAGAGAGTGCAAGACAGCATGCGGTAAAGAAGCGAATGAAAAAAATATTTTTAACAAGAAACATCGCACAAGTTTTGGAGCGTACACGACCTTGCTTGCGCACTAAACAGAACAGAGAAGCAGTTATGATGCCTTGGGCTGCTCTCCGGTCCAACAATACAGACAGAGATTTTCTCTCGGTAAACCGATTGCAGCAACCATGTCGTCAATGGTTTGGTACCGTAGTGTTGTCACACCGAGTTCCCGGGCAATAAAATCAACCATTTTTTTATACTGAGGTGTTGAGGGATCGGTATAGGCACTGACATCCTGAATGTTTTTGCCCTCAATTTTTGCAATTGCCCGTCGAGCGGCAAGCTCGTTGATGTCCCGCGTTGAATAGATAAATTTGCAGGGAAACATCAGCGGTGGACAGGCAAGACGAATATGAATTGCTTTTGCTCCGTTATCCATAAGCTTTTTTATGGTAAAGTTTTTAAGCTGGGTACCGCGCACGAGCGAATCATCACAGACAATGATTCTCTGCCCCTGAATAATGTCTCGAATCGGAATGAGCTTCATTTTTGCGATGAGGTCACGCGTTTCCTGTGAAGGTGGAGTATAGCTACGACCATATCCGGGAGTGTATTTTACCAGAGGTCTCCTGAACGGTATTCCTGAAGCCATAGCATACCCGATGGCATGAGACGTTCCAGAATCAGGTACACCACATACAACATCAGCTTCAATATCGTGGTCACGTTTTGCCAGATAAGCACCACAGCGTTCACGGACCACCTCGATATTTATACCGTCATAATTTGACGCTGGAAATCCAGTATAGATCCACATGAACGAACAGGTCTGCCGCTTGCTTGTAGGCGGGAGCACTTGACGAATACCCTGTTTGTTGAGAAGGACAATTTCACCGGGATCAAGATATCTCACCACTTCAAAATCATTGTTGACAAATGCAAGAGTCTCATTGGCAACGGCTAAATCACTTCCTCGCCGACCGATGACAAGCTGGGTATAACCGAAACGGTCACGGGCAGCATAAATACCATCATTGTTGAGCAGAAGGAGGGACGTTGACCCTTCAATGCGACTGAACATCTTTTGAATGCCATCAATAAGATTATTTCCCTGAATAATAAGCTTTGCAATAAGCTCGGTCAGGTTGATACCTTTTTTGCTTACTTCACTGAAGGTGATGCTCTGTTCCATAAGTGTTCGGGCAAGATGGGCGCTGTTTTCAATAAAGCCGTCGGTGGCGATGCAAAACTGCCCAAAACGTGAATTTTGATAGATCGGCTGTTCATCAAGAGCACTGATGACACCGATACCCATGTGGCCATTGAGTTTGCGGAATTCCTCGGCAAACTTTGCTTTGAACTGGCTCTGGCTGATATTGTGAATACACCGCATAAAGCTGTCACCAAGCACCGCCATACCAGCGTATTCAGTACCTAAGTGGGAGTGGTAATCAATACCGTAAAAAAGAGTAGAAGCACAATCTTCTTGGGAAATTACACCAAACATTCCGCTCATGGCATACTCCGCGATCAGATAAAAAATTTACAGTATGATTTTTGCCTCATAGTAGTACTTCTTGTTTTGTATTGCAATGGGTTATCGTATCACACATCAGGTAATTTCACGGTGATACTCTTGAAGAGATTTCACTTCACCAGAGCCGTTTCTGAATGCTTCAATGCCCTTTAGTGCTGCACGGGCTGCTGCTATTGTCGTTATGTAGGGAATTTTGTGCTTCACTGCAGCTTTGCGGATATAGGAATCATCTGACTTGCTCCAGCGTCCGCTTGGCGTATTGATGATGAGCTGAACGCGACCGTTTGCAATCATATCCGCAATATTTGGTCTGCCTTCATGCACTTTCAGAACTTTTTCGCACGAAATCTGATGCGCACTGAGAAAGGCATGAGTTCCTGAAGTCGCAAAAACCGAGAATCCCAGACGGGCAAAACCTGCAGCAACCTCAACGAGCTGTTCCTTATCTCGGTCAGCGACGGTAATTAGCACTGTTCCGGTAGTCGGCAGATGCTGCTGTGCAGCCTCTTGGGCTTTGTAAAATGCAAGACCAAAAGAATCAGCCAACCCAAGCACTTCACCGGTCGAGCGCATTTCAGGTCCGAGCACAGGATCTACTTCGGGGAACATGTTAAATGGGAAAACCGATTCTTTGACTCCAAAATGTCGTAATGTTCCCCGTTTGAGATTCATCTCAGACAGCTTCTTCCCCAGCATGAGCTGAGTGGCAATGCGTGCCATGGAAATGTTGCAGACTTTTGAAACAAGCGGCACGGTGCGGGAGGCGCGCGGGTTTGCCTCCAAAATATAGACCGTGTCGTCAGCAATAGCATACTGAATGTTGATTAACCCCACGACGCCAAGCTCAAGCGCTATATTCCGGGTATATTTTTCGATGGTTTGTAAATGTTTCTGCGGAATGGTAACCGGTGGGATGACACATGCTGAATCTCCTGAATGTATGCCGGCAAGCTCAATATGCTCCATGACCGCAGGAACAAAAGCATCAACACCGTCGCACAGTGCATCTGCTTCACATTCGATAGCATTCTGCAAAAACCGGTCAATCAGAATCGGACGTTCAGGAGAAACATCAACTGCTGCAGCAACATACTGGCGCAGCATATCTTCATCATACACAATCTCCATAGCTCTACCGCTCAGGACATACGAGGGGCGTACCATCAGGGGATAGCCGATTTCATGGGCAACGGCAATTGCTTCTTCAAGCGTACTTGCCATGCCTGATGCAGGCTGTGGCACGCCGAGTTTTTGCATCATTTTACGAAAGCGGTCTCTGTCTTCAGCAAGGTCAATAATATCAGGAGTGGTGCCGAGAATTTTTACCCCGCTTCGTTCAAGTTCAGCAGCGATATTCAGAGGGGTCTGACCGCCGAACTGCACGATAACACCTTCGGGACGCTCACGGTTATAGATACTCAGAACATCTTCGACGGTCAGCGGCTCAAAATAGAGCTTGTTTGAAGTATCATAGTCGGTTGAAACAGTTTCAGGATTGCAATTGACCATGATTGATTCGTACCCTTCATCTCTGAGGGCAAATGCCGCATGGACCGCACAGTAATCAAACTCAATACCTTGTCCAATGCGGTTGGGACCACCACCGAGCACCATGATTTTTTTTCGCGGGCTGATAGTGTTATGGTCAGCCCCGTGGTAATTTGAGTAGTAATAGGATGCATTTTCAACACCGCTCACCGGAACCGCATCCCAGGTCTGAACAACACCAAGGCTGACACGACGCTCACGAATGTCTCGTTCAGGTACTTCAAGCAACTGTGCAAGATAGCGGTCGGAAAAACCGTCTTTTTTTGCTTGGATAAGCAGTGCATCCGGTACGGTATTGCCTTTGCAGGAAAGAATCTTTTCCTCAAGTTCAACCAGCTCTTTCATCTGCTGGATGAACCATGGTTTGATATACGTTTTTGCATAAAGGTCATCAATGCGTGCTCCTTTGCGCAATGCTTCATACATGATAAACTGACGCTCGCTGGTAGGAACGGCAAGCATGCTCATAAGTTCTTCAAGAGAGCGTTTGTTGAAATCTTTTGCGAACCCAAGCCCGTATCTGCCGGTTTCCATGGAGCGGATTGCTTTTTGAAACGCCTCTTTATACGTTTTGCCAATGCTCATGGCTTCACCGACCGCGCGCATTTGGGTTCCCAGTTGGTCAATGACACCCGGAAATTTTTCAAATGCCCAGCGGCAGAATTTTACGACCACGTATTCACCAGAAGGCGTGTATTTTTCAAGTGTGCCGTCGCGCCAGTACGGTATTTCATCCATTGTCAGACCACCGGCAAGCATGGATGAGACCAGAGCAATTGGAAAACCAGTTGCTTTTGACGCAAGGGCAGAGGATCGAGAGGTTCGGGGATTGATTTCAATGACAACAACACGTCCGGTTTTGGGATTGTGAGCAAACTGAATATTGGTACCGCCGATAACACCAATAGCTTCAACGATATCATAGGAATGTTTTTGGAGCCGTTGCTGCAATTCGGGTGCGATGGTGAGCATTGGTGCAACGCAATAGGAATCGCCGGTATGGACTCCCATAGCATCAACGTTTTCAATAAAGCAGACCGTAATGATCTGGTTTTTTGCGTCGCGGACAACCTCAAGCTCAAGCTCTTCCCAGCCAAGCACTGATTCTTCAATCAGGATTTGACCAATACGGCTTGCAGAAATGCCCCGGGACGCTACGACCCGGAGCTCATCAACATTGTATACCAGCCCACCGCCGGTGCCGCCCATCGTGTATGCAGGGCGAATGACCACCGGATATCCAAGCCGATCAGCAACGCGTTCAGCATCTTCCACACTGTAAACTGCTTCACTTTCTGGCAGGTCAATGCCAAGTCGCTTCATGGTCTCCTTGAATGCAATGCGGTCTTCACCACGCTCGATTGCATCAACATTGACACCAATGACCTGCACATCGTATTTGTCAAGTACGCCGCTTTTATAGAGCTCAGAGGACAGATTCAATCCATTTTGACCACCGAGGTTCGGCAGGAGTGCATCCGGTCGCTCTTTTGCAATTATTTTTTCAAGTACCGAAGCGGTCAGTGGCTCTATATAGGTGCGGTCAGCCATACCCGGATCGGTCATGATCGTAGCAGGGTTTGAGTTGACGAGCACAATTTCATAGCCGAGTTTTCTCAGCGCTTTGCATGCTTGGGTGCCGGAATAATCAAATTCACATGCCTGCCCAATCACGATTGGGCCCGAACCAATAATCATTACTTTGTTGATGTCAGTGCGTCGTGGCATATACTGTTCTCCAAAAAAAAATTAAAAGCTGTGTTCAAGACCTGTTGAGAGTGGATAGTGTTTATTCAGATATAGCGTAGGCAACCGTTTTTCACGAGAGCTTGTCATCGCTAAGGCACTATCCGAGAGCTTTTTTTACCACTGCGGCAAGCTCGGTGCAGTATTTTTCTGTAACCGCATGCGTTGGTCCCTCAACCATGATACGGCACATGTTTTGTGTACCAGAATAGCGGATGAGCACGCGGCCCTGATCTTTGAGCTCTGCCTCGACCTGTTGTATTGCATCAACAATGGCTGGGACCGTAGCGATATCGGGTTTTCGTTGCACTTCGACATTAATAAGTTTTTGTGGCAGCACGTCCATGAGTCGGGCAAGTTCAGAGAGGGGCTTCCCTTTAGACAGCATTGCCGCAATAAGTTGCAGTGCGGTCAAAATGCCGTCACCGGTTGTATGGTAGTCGAGAAAAATCGTATGACCAGAATTTTCTCCACCGACGACAGCTCCGAGCCGCAGCATGTCTTCAAGAACATACCGATCACCAACTTTTGCAGCATGAAAGCGCAGCCCAAATTTCTTACAGGCAAGGGTAAGACCGAGATTGCTCATAACCGTGCTGACAATAAGGTTATTCTTGAGTTTTGCTTTATCCTTCAGCATGAGAGCACAAATAAGGAGAATTTGATCGCCCGTGATTTCATTTCCTTTTTCATCAACTGCTATCAACCTATCGCCGTCTCCGTCAAAGGCAAGTCCAATAGCAGCACCGCTTTCAAGCACCTGACGTCGTAACGAATCAGTATATTGGGAACCGCACTGGTCATTAATGTTAAGTCCGTTGGGTGCATTGTTAATGACGGTGAGATGGGCGCCAAGTTCAGTGAATGCTTCAGGAGCAACGGTATAGGTTGCACCGTTGGCAACATCCATGACTATTTTCATCCCTTCCATAGAAAGGGAGCGGGGAAAGGTATTCTTAAGGAACACGATGTACCGTCCGTGAACATCGTTAAGACGGTACGCGTGACCGATGTCTTTTGGCGGTGGCACCAGCTCGGGAAGTTTGCCGCTGAAAATAAGTTGCTCAATTTCGTTTTCCTGCTCGTCGGAGAGCTTAAATCCATTGCCGGAAAATATTTTGATGCCATTGTCCTGAAACGGGTTATGCGATGCTGAGACCACGATACCCGCATCAGCGCGCATACTTTCGGTGATAAAGGCAATACCCGGCGTTGGCAGCACGCCAACCAAGTATGGTTCGCCGCCCATCGAGGTAATACCTGATTCAAGAGCACTTTCAAGCATGTACCCGGAAATACGGGTATCTTTACCGATGATGATTTTGGTGCGGTGATTTTTTTTTCGTAAGACATAGGTAACCGCCTGACCGACCGCAAATGCCATAGGCGCGTCCATGGGATATCGGTTTGCCTCCCCCCTGATACCGTCAGTGCCAAACAGCCTTCCCATATGCCGAACTCCTCATGTTAACAGGACTACACATGGTTATATCCAAAAACCTCTGTTCTGAAAAAATTAATCAACGCTTTCTTGCGATGATATTCTTGTGCTTGATGGGGAATGAGCTTTTGTGCCGGGAGATGCAAGATCGCCATTTCATTTTCCATGATCGGCGCTGCCGCAGCATCGAGATACCAAGCATACATCAAACCAAACAGGAGCCCCGGTGGCAAGAAACCGTCATCATTATTGAGTGTAATGCCATAGACATGGTGCCGCGACGGATGCGGGACCATTCGGGCAAGCATGAGATAACGGTGAAGCTGCTGTGCCGATAAAAAACAGACGCGTTGCCTGTCAGGACGCAGGGTAATTTCATAGCGCCGGACCCCCCACGCGGACAGGGGAGTGGAGGTTACCCAGCGGCGCCGGGCAATGTAATTGCCAAGCAGGGATTCGCCGAGTGCAATTAGGATTGTATGACGGAGGCGATCAGGATCCTTCAAGAGCCGACTGTGAACAAGGATACGCTGCTGCTCAGGATCATAATAGCCAAGCACATTATCCCATGCAGTACTTCGCTGCCATGAGGCAGCGGGCACAGCGTGTAGTGATGAAAACAAGGAAAGATGTGCAGCGCAGATATCACGGTGATGCCAGACAAGTTCTGAGAGGATGTCTTTTAAAACTGCTGGCTTATACCGTTTTTCAGCAATCTTTTTTTGCACCGTTTTCCAAAAATGGCACAGTGGCATACTCAGGTTCTGAACCCCAGAAAGGGAAAGGGAAGGGGAAGATGATGTTTTACTGATCCGAGGCTTTTTGCGCTGGTGTTGCCATGCAAAGAGTAGCGTACGGACGGCAAGGGCGAACTGGACTGGGTCATGCTGCACAACACCATGCGCCAGTGCATTTTCTTTTGAAAAAATGGTTGCCTCAACCGGAATGACATTCAGAGCGGTAACTTTTTCTCGGTCAAGATACAGTGGTCGTTTGCCCTCAAGGGCATAGTTACGCAGGATTGTTGCCGGCATGTTATCGAGGTTTGCGCTCAGGACAAACTGAAACAATCCATTTCTGCCACCGGGCACATTACGCTCATAGGCATCGCACAATTCTGAAACCCGAAAACCACGGCGACGGTCAGCATGGGTAAGGTCTGTTTCTCCTTCTTCGTTCCAAAAATTTGCGCCAAGAATTTTCAGCGCATGGCAATTAGCCCTTATTGCTTCAGCAATACCGGGAACCTGAAGTACCGGTATGCTGCTGGTATAGAGACTGCCGGGCGCAATGATGATCACATCGGCACTGCGAATTGCTTGGAGCAGTTCTGGTGAAACTTCCGGACGTGCAGTAAATTGAGTATATACACGATTGACGGGAAAGCCACGTCGCGCTGTAAGGGCTTTTCTTTGACCGCATACGGTAACACCGTGTGTGTACTGGAAAACAAGCTGCGCTGGTGTTGCGGTTGCAGGATGCAGCCGGACAGGTGGAGCTCCAATAGCGCACGCTACTCGGTCAATTCCTGATCTTAATTGCGCCAGCGAAGGGGGCTGGCTGAAACTGCCAGTTTCCAGAAAAATGGAAGCAGTGAGCAGGAGATTGCCAAGGCAATGTCCTGAAAGCGGCAGCTTCATTTCAAGACTGTGGGAAGAAAAAAACGATCCAAGAGTCACCAAGACTTCGTGCAAAGGTTTTGGACAGACGTTGCGCAGCATTGGCGGTGCAGCAAGAAGGGGATTGTTCAGGACACGGATGTCGGGATGCGCAGCAGGGAAACGATAATTGAAAATGGTCTGTATCAGACGGACCAGAAGCAGTATTTTATCTTGAGATATACGGTACTGATGTTGCACATTATCATGCAGTATCATCGCAAGGCAAAGTTTGCGCACGTCGCCGATGCCGATCATAGGGAGATGCTTCAGTAAGCCGCCGGTTGAACCACCGTCATCAGTAGTACACACAACAACATCAAGACAGGAAAATACTGTTTTTAAACCAACGAAAGGATTTTTATGCCATTCATGGAGCTGTGCATTACCACCTACCACGGTAGACAGTCCAGTGCCGCCGCCAAAAACAACAACCCGAACCTGGTCGGTCGGGAAGTTAAGAATAGTGTCTATTAGACGATTTGAAGACCGTAGGCGGTATCCCGGAGAAGCGTAGCGGTTCAAAACAGCTTCTATGGTGTATTCAATATCAAATTTCTTTGAGTTTTTTTTGAAAGCCTGTCTGTCCTGCACGCGTCTCTGTCTCGGTGGAAGCTTCAGATTTATACCTGTAGTAGTTGTATCTATAGCTCTGAGGGAAATGAGTGGCAAAGCTAAAAAACATCATATCATATGCATACCTGTTCGGAAAGACAAAAAAAGGGGTGCGTTGCCGCACCCCTCGGTGAAGGTTATGACTTTAATATTTTCTTTGCGCTTTCATCTTGCGCTTCGGTAATGAAACGAATGCCGGTAACCTGTTCGGTTTCGCGGTTTGCTGAGAAAAGATCATCGCGTGAGATTTCAGAGAGATTGAATTTTCTGGCACCAGCCATGAGCTGTTGAAGTCCTGCGGCGAGTTTGTCAGCAAGTGTCCACATGGCAATCGCACCAAAAGGAATGTTTTTCATTTCATCGGCACCGACCTTTTTCTGGACATCATAGTAGCCTGCAAAGATTTCCTCTGCCGTACTGCCCAGCTCTTCGACTGCAGGAGCAAGTTTGTCCCACATGCCGTTGACTTTTTCTTTCCGCTCAGGGCTGATAACACCTTCGATATTGGAGCCCAGAAATCCAGGAATCATAACCGCTCTGCCCATGCACACAAGCTTTGTATAGGGTGCGCCAAGCGCGAGTGCCTTGAAGATATGATCTTCACGGGCAAGACCGCCAGCAAATGCCATGTCAACAACCCGGCTGCCGTGTGCTGCAAGTATCGAGGCATATTCATATGCTTTTGCATGGAGGTAAATGGAGGGCACACCCCACGACTGCATCATGTTCCATGGGCTCATGCCCGTACCGCCGCCAGAACCATCAATGGTCAAAAGATCAAGCTGGGCGTCGGTCGCAAATTTGATTGCCATGGCAAGAGCTTCCATGCCGTAGGATCCGGTTTTCAGAGAGATTCTTTTATACCCGATCTTCCGCAAATATTCGACTGACTGCATAAAAGCTTCCCTGACGTTCTCATATGAAGACATATCGGTGTAGCCGAGTCTGCTGTGGCGGGCAAATGACTTAATGGCTCCTGCTTTGAAGGCTTTTTTAACTTCTGCCTTGGTAGGATCGGGGTCAACAACATAGCCGCGCTCTTTGAGGAACTGAGCATATTCGATGCTGGTGACCTGAATTTCTCCACCGATATCTTTTGCCCCTTGTCCCCATTTGAGTTCGATAATAACTTTGTCGCCGTATTTATCAATGACATATTCGGCAACGCCATTGCGGGTATCTTCAACGTTCATTTGGACAATAATTGCACCATAGCCGTCAAAATACTTCAGAAAGGTACTAATGCGGCGATCAAGCTCAGGAGCTTTTTTAATTTTGCCCTTTGAGATTTCAGCTTGACGGTCAATGCCCACGACATTTTCGCCGACAACGATGGGGAAACCCACGAGTGCCGCACCGGTCGCAAACGATTCCCAATATTTTGCGGCAACAAACGTCGAACCGAGCGCTCCTGACATAATAGGAATTCTAAATTTGGTCTTTACTTTCGCACCGAACTCACCCTGAATGTTGACATTGGGGAAGATACAATCATCGGCTGAGTTGGATAACCCCTTGGGAACACCTTGTGCTCCATACAAATACCCTTGAATCCGGAGATTGTTGTAAGCAACACCGATATGACAGGTGTTTGAGCTCCCAGCGGTTACGATGCCAAAGTCGCGAGGATAGAGCATCTTTCTGCCGCGAAGGCTTGACATCCAGGTTTCACATTTGCCTTTACAGTCCGCTCGGCATAGCGTACACAGCCCTGATTCACACGGATTGCCGCGGTTAACCGTACCGAGTACATCATTTGATTTAGTCCATTCAATCATCGTAGCTCCTTCCTTTGGTTAGTGTTAATAGGATTTGATTTCGGCAAACAATTGCCAATTTGCTGCATGGCGGATAGAAACATTTATAGGAGCATTTTAAATTATCTCTATATTTTGTCAATAAAAAAGTCTATAAGAGCATAAGTAAAAACCGAGCGCAAAGAAATAATAAATTTATAAATGGCAATATTGCCGAAATAATGGTAGGACTTGATGGGCAAAGAGCAGTAATCCGCATCTATATTATTGAAGTGCAGCGGCAATGAGAGCAAAAATTTCCTTTTATTAATTTCACCAAACAGAAAAGAAAAGGAGCTGGTCGTATGCTTGAAAAGAGCAAAAAGAAGAAAATTGCAATTTTAAATGTGTTACGTAATGCAGATTCCGGGTTGCGAAGCTCACAGATTTTTGATGAGCTTGTGAACCAAGGTTATGATGTGAGTGAACGGAGTTTGCGGATGTATTTGCAGGATTTAAAAGATGAGGGGGTCACTGAAGCGATTGAAAAACGTCGCTATCGTATCACCGAACGAGGCATCCATGAATTCGAGGCAACAACAATCTATGAACGGGTTGGTTTTTTATCAGCACGTATTGATCAAATGACCTATCGTATGAGCTTTGACCTTGCAGCGCTCTCAGGTACCGTTGTTTTTAATGTGACGGTGGTTGAACCAAAAGTGCTGATGCGCTATCTCAGCCACGTCATAAAGGTATATGCAGATGGATACAGTATGGGACGCCTTGCAGCATTACTGCAGCCGGGTGAACGCTGTGGACACATAACTATTCCAAACGGAATGATTGGCTTGGGGACGGTGTGTTCAATTACCATCAATGGTGTGCTTTTGCATCATGGAATTCCAACGGTATCACGGTTTGGCGGGCTTCTGGAACTTCACGAACGGAAACCACGTCGTTTTGTGGAAATTATCATGTATGAGGGTACCAGTATTGATCCGCTTGAGGTTTTTATTAGAAGCGGCATGACCAACTATCGGGGAGCCATTACCTCCGGCAATGGACGCATCGGCGCAAGTTTTCGAGAATTCCCTGCAGCAAGCAGGGAAAAAGTTGCAGAGCTTGCTCAGCAGATGGATAACATAGGGCTCGGTGGTTTTATGCGGATCGGGCGTCCCGGACAGCCGTTACTTGATATTCCGGTTAATGAAGGCAGGGTTGGTGCCATTGTTATCGGTGGGCTCAACCCTGTTGCCATTCTTGAAGAATGCGGTGTGCGTGTCCACTCCCGTGCGCTTGCGGGGCTTATTGATTTCAAGAGACTTTTTCACTATGAAGAACTTGAAAAGCGGGTTCGCGAATATCTTTAGTGGTTGTCATAGGACGTGCATAGTGAAAAACAGTATCGTGAGAAAATCCTAAAAGCACCTGATAAGAAGAAGCCGGGTATACACCAGCCTAACGCTCAGTGGTGTTTTACCTGCCAATGTCAGATCCGCACCGTAATTGCTTCAACGTATTTCCAGCGGCTTGGTTTTTGTTCTGGTAGTCCAAAATGACGGAGCCATGTCAATTTCCATGCATTATTGCCGGTAAGCAGTGCAAGGTCTGAACAGATACGGTCAACGCAGATTCCTGCTGCTTCAAGCGATATGGTTTTCAGAGCTGGTGTTTTACACGGTTGATTCAAGAGGCAGTATTGTTGGGCACACGCAGTGCATGGACCTGAGCCAAATTTTCCAGTAACAACATTTGCCCCACACGCTTTTTCAATATCACGAGCAAGCCGGTGCAGTACATCAAACTTCCATTTCACCTGCCAACGTTCTTGCAAAAGCTTTGTCTGCAAAACGATCATATGCGTTGAGGTGTTCAGAATAGTGTACACCTTTTCAATGGGGAGCGCCTGTGGTGGACAGCCCGGGAGCCACCCATATCCCGGACAGCGGTCAAAGCGACGATACACGTGTCCTTTGCCGTCGCTGTACATTGTCCAATAGGGCAGACAGCATAGGTTTTGAAACCTGTGGTCAGCGATGACAAGCGGCGTGGGCAGGATACCGATTCGGGCAAAATAACGAGCGCCCGATATTGGTAATCTATGGATATAGGTACACGAAAGAAGGGTGGTGAGGTTTGGATACCGCGCAAGGGTATCGAGCGCCTTATGGTACAATGCGCGTTTTTGGGAAAAAGAAAAACGGTGCGCTGTGGGAATGTCATTGAGAAGTGAGGCGATAATATTTTTGATGGAATAGTTAACCGGCACTTTTTTTGTTTTTGGATTCCGGGTCATCGCTTTACAAAAGGTGGTTAAAAATCGCCCTGCTCACGAAAACTATAGTAGCCATTCTTGCCAATAATAATATGATCATGTACCGTGATGCCCAACGGTTCAATAGCTGCACGGAGTGTTCTGGTCAGGTCTCGGTCTTGAGCCGATGGCAGGGGGTCGCCACTGGGATGGTTATGGATAAAAATGAGCGCTTTTGCATTATGGCGTAACGATTGTTCGGCAAGTGTCCGGGGGTAAATTGCAATGTGGTCAATAGTTCCCTGTTGAAGAATTTCATCAGCAATGACCCTGTTTTTTGCCGTGAGATAGATTACGCGAAACTGTTCATTCGGACAGTGCGCCATGGAAGCAGTGCAGTAGCGTAGCAGTGCTTGGGGCGAATTGATGCAATCAGTCGCGAACAGATGCTGTCGCAAGTAGTGTTCCAAACAGTCGCGGATCAATTTTATGAGAATTGCAGAATGAAGACCCATACCGCGGATTTTAACAAGTTCCTGTACCGGCGCATCAAAGACACCGGAAAGGGTTTTAAAACGCTGGATCAAATCTTTTGCAACCGGCTTGACATCTTTGCGAAGAATCGCGTAGGTAAGAACAAACTCTAAAATTTCATAGTCATAAAACGCGCTCAGTCCGTTTTTAAGATAGCGGCTCTTAATGCGCTGCCGGTGATCGGTATAGCTTAGTTTCTCATTCATTTTTGTTCCCTCCTTTTTGCCGGTACAACCTACCATAGCAATTTCATGATGCTTGTTCAAGAGGTTTACTGCATGCAGCGGAATTGATTTGTAGTTTCCAGGCAATGTTTCTATAATACAGTAAAAGGATACTCGTGCTTGTTATCATAAAAGCAGCGGGGGTGAGCTGACGCAGATTGATTCCTGATCAGTTTTTTAAAGTGTACCTGCATTGATCAAGTGGCGATCCCTGAAAGTGCATGCAGTCAATGGCGTTGAGCGGATTCATGCGGTGCGCTCTATTCACCCGGATGGTGAATCGCACCGCATGCCGCACAGGCAGGCACGGACGCCTGCCGAGCATGAGCGAAAACGCCATTGCCTATATGCGATGGAAGCAACAATCGCTCAATTGAGGGTGCAGTTTATCAATACGGAGGTGAAAGGTCATAAACAATGCGTTTTTTGGTACTGGGAGCAGGGGCGATTGGATCGGTGTTTGGAGGTTTTCTTGCAAAGGCAGGTCATAGCGTAACGCTGATCGGAAGAAAGGCTCATATGGATGCCATTGCCCGAGACGGTCTTGTGATTGACGGCATTTGGGGCAGGCATCTCATTACACAGGGAATTACCCCTGCTACTGAGCTGACTGAGACCCTCAGAGAAGCTCTGCCTCCATTTGATCTCTGCCTTTTGACGGTGAAGTCCTATGATACTGCAGAAGCAGTGAGGATGCTTCACAACAGCTTTGATGATCCGCCAACCGTACTTTCACTGCAAAACGGGCTCGGAAACCTCGAGATAATTGCAGAACGTATCGAAGCACATAAGACAATCGGCGGTAGGGTCATTTTTGGTGTTGAACACCGTCAAGCCGGTAAGGTAACGGTGACTGTTTCAGCAGATGTAACCCGTATCGGTGCGTATAAAAATGTCATTCCATGGCAAGAGGTTGCCTATCTTTCCACGGTTTTTCAGCAGGCAGGTCTTCCGACAGAGCCAACCGACGACATTGAACGCTTTGTCTGGGGTAAGGTACTGTATAATTGTGCTCTCAATGCTCTTGCAACACTTTTGAATGTCAACTATGGCATGCTGCTGGCAAGCGAGGCTACGAAGGATATTATGCGGGAAATTGTTGCTGAGATATTTACCGTTGCACAGCACCTTTCAGTACGGCTTGACTGGGAAAATCCGCAGCAGTACCTATCCATTCTTTTCAATGAGCTGATACCAAAAACCTTTGACCACCATCCTTCAATGCTGCAAGATGTTCTCAACGGGAAAAGGACAGAGATTGACGCTCTCAATGGTGCCATTGCTGAACTTGGAAAACAACACGGATGTGCCGTGCCCTACAATAGTATGCTGCGCAATCTTATCAAGGCTACCGAGAACCTATGCAGGGTAAAAAAGCATCCCATAACGTAATTGATCGGTTTTATGCCTATCTTGTCGCTGAACGACGGCTGTCTGCCAACACGGTCGCTGCATACAGCAGCGATGTTCAGCGCTATGACGAGTATATTGAGCGGCAGGGGAAAGAAATACTGTCGTGCGGGCAGGTTGAGGTGCTGAGTTTTTTGCATGAACAGAAAAAAAGAGGGCTTGCAACTCGATCTCTTGCGCGGATGCTTTCAAGCATACGAGGATTTTATGACTGTATGGTCAGTGAAGGGCTCATAGCACACAATCCGCTTGCTGATGTGCAGTCACCGCATCCTGTTCATAAGTTGCCGGATGTTCTTGATCATGAAGAAATCGTTCGGTTGCTTGCCGTTCCGAACACCGCAACAGCGATTGGTCTGCGAGATCGGGCACTCCTCGAATTGTTGTATGCGACTGGTTTGCGGGTTTCAGAGCTTGTGACGCTTAAAACTGACAACGTTAATCTTGAAGCAGGATTTCTGCTGGTGAGCGGTAAAGGGTCAAAGGAGCGGGTTGTTCCCATCGGTGAAGTTGCAACACTGTGGTTGAGGCGATATTTGACTGAAGCGCGCAGATATATTGCGGCTGACGACCGGAGCCCTTATCTGTTCATAACCGGAACCGGCACCTGTATGACACGGCAAGGCTTCTGGAAACTGTTAAAAAAGTATGCTCGTGCTGCCGGAATTACAAAAAAGCTGTCTCCCCATACGGTCAGACATTCATTTGCAACGCATCTGCTTGAAGGTGGGGCTGATCTTCGTTCAGTACAAATTATGCTGGGACATGCAGATATTGCCACAACACAGATTTATACGCATGTAACCGGAAAGGCGCTCAAAAGGACTCATGAAAAATATCATCCCCGTGGATAATCAGAGCGTCACCTCAAGTGCTCTGGACATTATCACAACGCATACGAATGCTGATTTTGATGCACTTGCCTCAATGATCGCTGCCCGTAAATTGTATCCCGATGCTCTTTTGGTTTTTCCGGGTGGTCAGGAAAAAAGTATTCGTGATTTTTTGCTCCGCTCTGCCTTGTATGTACTCGACAGTCACCGCGCCCGCGACGTTACTATGGCAGCAGTCAGACGACTGATTTTAGTGGATATTCGCCAGGCGAGCAGAATTGGAAAATTTGCTGCGCTCTGCTCATCAGGATCATGTGAGGTTCATATTTTCGATCACCATCCGCCGTCTGATGACGATATCCGGGGATCGTACGAAGTGATCAAGCCGTATGGTTCAACCACAGCGCTTCTGTGCGAGATATTGCAAGAAAAGATGGTGGAAATAACCCCTGAGGAAGCAACGGTCATGATGCTCGGAATATATGAAGATACCGGCAATCTGAGCTTTTCCTCTACCACACAGCAGGATTATCATGCTGCTGCGTATCTTTTGTCACAAGGTGCAAATCTCAATGTGGTCGCTGATATGGCAATCAAGGAACTGACGGCTGATCAAGTGTCTCTGCTGAATGAACTGATAGAGAACGCTGTCGTCCGCAGCATCAATAACGTTGAGGTGATGATTACCAAAGTCTCAACCGAGTCGTATCTGAGCGATTTTGCCGTACTGGTGCATAAATTAAAGAACATTGAGAATGCTGATGCACTATTCGCACTGGCATGTATGGATGACCGGGTGTACATCGTCGGACGAAGCAGAATTAAGGAAGTCAATGCAGGCGAGATACTTGCAGAGTTTAGTGGAGGCGGACATGCGACTGCTGCGTCAGCAACCGTCCACACCATGACCCTTGCGCAAGCAGAACAGCGGCTGCTTGAGGTGCTCCACCAGAAGATACGACCGATCAGGACTGCACGGGATGTTATGACGACACCAATAAAAACAATTGATGCAAACGCTTCTCTTGACTATGCCAGTGGTCTGCTGACCCGTTACAATATCAATGTTCTTCCGGTGACCAAAGGGAAAACGGTGGTAGGGCTTATTTCTCGACAGATTATTGAAAAAGCAAAATACCACGGGTTGAGCACCGCGCTGGTGAGAGATTATATGACCTCTGAGTTTGCAAGCGTCCACCCTTCATCGAGCCTGTCAGAAGTGAAGCACCATATCATTAATGGTAATCAGCGTTTTTTGCCGGTGGTGTCAGGGAAAAGCGTTGTCGGGGCGATCACCAGGACGGATTTGCTGAGAGTGTTGCACCTGGAGGTTCCGGAACAAAATCAGGCAGCGGTGCGCCAGGAATCGAAGAAATTGTCTATGAAAACACTCCTCGCCGAGCGGCTTCCACGCAGCGTGGTAGCGCTTCTGAAAGATATCGGTGCAATTGCAGCAGCTATGGGATATACCGCTTATGCCGTGGGCGGTTTTGTACGGGACATTCTGCTGCGATATGAAAATTATGATATTGATATTGTCATTGAAGGCAATGGAATTGCGTTTGCAAAGAGGTTTGCAAAGGAACGCGGTCTTCCTTGTAAAGTTTATCAAAAATTTGGCACTGCCGTTATCACCCAGCCTGACGGAAGTAAAATTGATATTGCTTCGTCACGTTTTGAGTATTATGAAAAGCCTGCGGCGCTTCCCAAGGTTGAATGGAGCTCGATCAAACACGATCTCTATCGGAGGGATTTTACCATCAATACCCTTGCGGTGCGGCTTGATCCTGAGCGGTTTGGCGAATTATTAGACTTTTTTGGGGCACGTCGTGATCTCAAGGAAAAGACCATTCGTGTGCTCCATAACCTGAGCTTTGTTGAGGATCCCTCCCGAATTTATCGGGCAGTACGATTTGAGCAGCGTTTTGATTTTCACCTCAGCAAACTGACCCTACAATTGATTAACCATGCCGTCAAAATGGATCTGCTCCGCAATTTAAGCGGGAAGCGGATATTCTCAGAATTGTCGCTTCTGCTGAGCGAGGAGAAGATACCCGGCATAATCAAACGACTCCATGAACTGAAGATACTATCTTCTCTGCACCCAAGCATTCAGTATGATCAGCCGCTCAAGTCACTTTTAAAAAACATTGCGGAGGTGCTCTCATGGTTTCGGCTGCTTTACCTTGACAAGAGGTATGAAACATGGTTTGTTTACTTCCTTGCGCTCTTTGACCGCGTATCAGCCGATGAGGCAGTGGCGCTCTGTAAAAAGTTTTCGGTGAGAAAAAAATATGTCCAGGCAATCACTGCAGCCAAGACTGAGGGTAATGCGGTGCTCTATCGCATGGCACGAGCGACCCGTCTTTCTAATGCAGAACTCTACACCTTGCTGCATGGATTGCCCATTGAAGTATGCCTTTTCTTAATGGCGAAAACAAACCGGGCTGCCACAAAAAAATATTTTTCACATTATTTCACCAAACTTTCTTCTGCTACGATTCATGTCACCGGCGACGATCTCATCCGTTTGGGAATTCCACCGGGCCGCATTTATAAGAAGATACTCAACAACGTGCTGCAGGAAGTTTTGAACGGGAACATCAGAGGGAAACAGGAAGAGCTTAACTTTATTCGACAGACCTATCTGAAACACACCGCCTGATATGGATGCGCTCATCATTATACCAATACTGTTGCTGTCGGTGATTATCCACGAAGTGGCTCACGGGTATGTCGCCTACCGGTGTGGTGATCCAACCGCGTATTACCAAGGCAGGCTGACCCTCAACCCGTTGCCGCATATTGATCTTATGGGTACGGTCATTTTGCCGGCACTGCTCATTATAACAAATGCTCCGCTTTTGATTGGATGGGCAAAGCCTGTGCCCGTCAATCCCTATAATTTTCGGAACACCAAGCGGGATCATCTTCTGGTTTCACTTGCTGGAATTGGTGCCAATATTTGCCTGGCACTTTTATGTACGATCGCCTATGGGCTGTACATGAACCTGTTCCCCAATCTACCGGCACGCGATGCCGTAGTCATCTTGTTCAATTACGGAATACGCATTAATGTTCTCCTTGCTGTTTTTAATTGTATGCCTATCCCGCCGCTGGATGGCTCGTGGGTTCTCTACCACCTGTTGCCTGCACCACTTGCAGCAGCCTATCGCAGACTGTATCCGTTTGGGTTCATTCTCTTAGTAGTGCTTCTTGTTAGCAATGTGCTACAACTGGTGATGGTACCCGTTTACAAGGGTATTATTGGTTTGCTGCAACAAGTGTTGCAGGCAGTCATTGCGTAAGCCATGGGACACCAGTACACCGTGAAACTTGACAATTTTGAAGGACCGCTCGATCTACTCCTCTATTTGGTCCGCAAGAATGAGATTGATATCGAACATATTCCCATTGTCACCATAACGCAGCAGTATCTGGAGTATTTGGAATTGATGAAGGCGCTCAACCTTGATATTGCTGGTGAGTTTTTAGTGATGGCTTCAACGCTCCTGTATCTGAAATCGCGTGCGCTCCTTCCTGCTCAGGACGACGAGGTTGACGAGGAAGAACAAACAACACTTGAAGATTTAAAACGACAGTTACTTGAATATCAGCAGTACAAGGAAGCAGCACAGCATCTAAGAGATCAAAATATACTTGAAAAAGATGTCTTTACCCGTGGCGCGCAGGAAGTGAGCGTTGGTGGTCAGAGCGAGCCGGTACTCCAGGAGGCAAGCATTTTTGACCTTCTTGCAGCATTACAGAAGGTTTTTGAACGCACGGGAAACCGTTCTGATCTCATGGAGGTTGCCGCAGAGGAACTATCGGTCAAGGACAAGATCAATGAACTCCTCGACCGATTGCAAACCTGTACGAGCCATCTGAGGTTTGAGGAACTCTTTCCGCCACACGCCAGTCGTCTTGAAATCATCACGCTGTTTCTGGCACTGCTCGAACTGATTAGGTTGCAGGCAGTCCGCATCTATCAAAACAACCCTTTTGGCAGTATTTCCATTTATCCGGTTTCCCCACCTGCTGGCAATGAGGGTACCGGAAGTCTTACGACCGAATGATACGTCATTAACAGACGAGGCGGTATGAACAAAAACGATCTTATCCCGATTATTGATGCGCTTATTTTTGCTGCAGAAGCCCCCCTGAGCATCCACAAGATAAAACAGATTCTTGATGAAGGCGAGGGAGGACCTGTAGACCTCAAGGACATCCGTGAGGCTGTTGAATCCCTCAGTCGCGACAACCGCGAGCAGCAGCGAGGGTTTTATTTGCAGGAGGTTGCTGGTGGGTATCAATACCGTACGCGACCAGCGTATGCTTCATGGATAAAACGACTGAAAAAGGTTCGGCAATTCCGTCTCACCCAATCAACCTTAGAAACACTTGCCATTATTGCGTATAAACAGCCTATTATCAGAGCTGAAATTGAAAAAATCAGAGGGGTTGACAGTGGAGGGGTTTTAAAAAATCTGCTTGAGCGAGGGCTTATCAAAATAACCGGGAGGAAAAATATTCCCGGACGACCATTCATGTTTGGAACGACGAATCGTTTTCTTGAAGTGTTTGGGCTTGAAAAGCTTGCAGACCTACCGCCGCTCAAGGACTTTGAAGCCTTTGATGAAGGGCAGTTGCCGACGATGCTCCGTCAACAGGCAGGTGAAGAACTGTACATTGATGAGGACGGAACGGAAGAAGATGCTGCAACAACGACCGTAACCGATGATGATTTGGAGAGCCTTGCAGCTGATCGCGGGTTTTCAGAACATGAAACTACACCTGAGCATCTTCCTGAGCAGGGCACGGTTCCTCAGCAGGATGATCCAGAAGCGTAGTAAAACCTATCCAAAGATATTTGAAATTTTGCTTTTATGCCCCCTCCACACCTCCCCCTCACCGGGGGGCTTTTAAGTCCCCTCCTTGGCAAGGAGGGGTATGGGGAGGTCTCAAGCAAGGCAACAATTTTCTGAGAGATATATTCTCAGACTTTTATATGTAAGAATCTATGAAACAACGGCTGCAAAAAATTATTGCCCAGGCAGGTATTGCATCCCGTCGGGCGGCTGAAAAGATGATCGAGCAAGGACGGGTAAGCCTCAATGGAATTACGGTTACCCGACTTGGCACAACGGCAGATCCTTGGTGCGACCGTGTTGAAGTTGACGGAACGCCCGTTCATATTCCCTCGGCAAAACTCTATATCATGCTCCATAAACCACCGGGATGTGTGACAACCGTACAGGATCCGGAGGGCAGACCGACCGTCATGAAGTTTTTTGAGGACATCAGCGAGCGTATATATCCGGTGGGAAGACTGGATTATGATACCGAAGGACTCTTAGTGCTTACCAATGATGGTGAGTTTGCACATCTGCTCATGCACCCACGATTCGGATTGCACCGGACCTATGCAGTGAAAGTGCACGGTATGCTGTCTCGCACGGATATTGACCGACTCTCCACCGGTATCAGGATGAACGGTGTTCCCATGACAGCACAGAGTGTGACTCTTATCAGAACAACGGGGAAAAACACATGGCTTGAGCTTATTCTTGGGGAAGGACGCAACCACCAAATAAAGAAAATGTTTGAAGCAATCGGTTACCGAACCATGAGAATCATCCGAGTAGGATTTGGTCCATTGCAGCTGGGGACGTTACCACCCGGCAGTTGGCGTCGGCTGACAAAACAAGAGGTCAGCAAAGTAAAAGCGGCTGCAGGAGCTTCTCCTATAGTTCGAAGGTGATGTAATAACCATACAAACCACGCTGCACGAGCACCACGATCGAATCCTGATAGATGTTTTTGAGAACCTGGTTATAAAAATCTCTGACATCATGGAGGGGCACTCCTTGGGCTTGTACCACAATATCACCCGGATGCAAGCCAATACGCGCTGCCTGACTGTTGGGTGCTATTTTAGTTATCACTAGACCCGTGGAGCTTCTGAGAGCATAGCGACGGGCAATCTGGGCATTGTTGGAGATTAGTTCAATACCCATGTGAACTGCAACAATACGCTCAAGATACTGGTGGGGAACTTCTGCGGCAACAATTGTACGGGTTGTTGCCGCTCCATGATGAAACAGCTCTATTTTAAGGCTTGAATTGGGCGTGTACCTGCTGATAACACGCTTATAGAGCGCAGGGGATTTGATCTTTTGATCACCGATGGAAATAATGATATCGGAGGGCTGGATGCCGTTAACCGCTGCAGGGCTCTGGGGAAAAACATCAGTTACCAGCACGCCGGATCCCCCCTGATAGCCAAGCTGCTCGGCAGTTGAACGCGGCAGCGTCTGTACTGACACCCCAACCCATGCAGGACGCACCTCCCCGTATCGCAGCAGATCATCCACGATGCGCATTGCGGTATTAACCGGTATGGCAAATCCAATTCCCTGTGCCTCACCATAGATGGCAGTATTGATGCCAATAAGTTCACCATTGATATTCAGAAGCGGCCCGCCGCTATTGCCCGGGTTGATAGAAGCATCGGTTTGGATAAAATCCTCATAGGTTTGCTCACCTGATTTGATTGAACGGTGCAGGGCACTGACGACACCGGTCGTGACAGTGTGCGAGAGCCCAAACGGGTTGCCAATCGCAATAACCGTTTCCCCAATCAAAAGGGTATCAGAGTCTGCAATGGGCAACGCTGTGAACGGCTCCGAGGTATTAATTTTCAAAACAGCAAGGTCACTTTTTTGATCAGCAGCAATAATTGTTGCGGAATATTCTTTTTCATCGCTGGTCGTTATGGTTATTGATGATGCTCTGCTGACGACATGCCAGTTGGTTACGACATACCCTTGAGGTTTAATGATCACACCAGAGCCTAAATGCGTGCGGACTGTTTCCTGCTGGAGGCGGTTATCGTACAGTTCATTAAAAAATCGGTCAAAAAAGGGATCATGGCTGAAAGAACTAAAGGGGTTAACACGTTCATAGACCCGTTCATAGGTGCTGATGCTGACGACTGAGCCTTTAGCGTTTTCAACTGCTTGGACAATTGGTGTTCGTCTGAGAGCTTCGTTGGCTGCATGCACAAGAGGAGGGCGAAATCCCGCGATGCAGTATAGCAAAAGGAGCGCTGATAAGAATATGTGGGTTTTGAAATACTGAGTTCCAAAAAACATAGAAAAAAATCAAAAAATTATTTACATTATGATAAGCGTATAGTAAAAAAAAATAATTTTTGCAAACAAAAATGGAGAAGATTATATATGGAAAGCGATCCATATAGTTATCGCTGATATCTGGAGGCATGTCACTCTGCTCACTGCCCCGATTTCTGACAGCCTCCAGCTCAACCGCGGGGAGGCATAGCATGAAAAATCCATTGTTGGTACCAGAGCTGCGTGATATGCTCGCCTCGAGCAATATCGAGGAGATTCGGGACTTTTGCATTTCAACACCCCCCTCAATTGCTGCTGAGTTTCTTGGCGCTCTTTCCCCTCAAGAGCAAGGGGATATCCTCCATAACCTTTCCCCAGAGCTGCGGAGCCTTATTTTTTCATCCTTTGACGATGACGTTAAACTGGCACTTATAGACTATCTGAGCGATCAGGATATCACTGATTTGATCATGCATCTTCCGGAGGAGGAACGTGATCAGTTTTTTTGTCTGGTCAGTCGTGACAAACTTATTGAGTTCAGATCATTGCTGCAGCAGGCAGAAGACGAACGACTGCACCCTATTATTGACCGGCTTTCGCACTTCATTGCTGAGGGTATTCCTGAAGAGGAAGAGCTGACCGCAGAAGAAATCGCAAGTGAAATAAGCCAAGAAATTGAGGTGTATAAAATTATTGACGGCAGGATTGAGCGGATTAACCGTATTGAAAAAGGATGCTGGATCAATGTGGTTAATCCATCAAAGGACAGCCTACCCCTGATCGCACAACATTTTAATATCCCGCTTGATTTTTTAACCTCGTCACTTGATATTGATGAAATTGCACGCGTTGAGGTGGAGGATAATGCAACACTCATAATTGTCAAGGTGCCGTACTATGATGCTGAGAATCCGGATGTCATGTATTATACCATCCCCATTGGAATTATCCTGTTTAACAGTACACTCATGACGGTGTGTGGAAAAGAGACACCGATTATCAGCGATATTATTGAACGTAAAGCACGCAATATAGCAACGCTGTACGGTCAAAAGTTTATACTCCAGATTATGCTCCGCGCAACGGTTCTCTATTTGCAGTATCTGAAACAGCTCAACAATGCTGCAAATATTATTCAAAAAAAACTTGAACAGGAATCTAAAAACAAACAGCTCATAAAGCTATTGAATATCGAGAAAAGTCTTGTCTTTTTCACGACATCACTCAAGACAAATGCTTTAATGCTTGAGCGTTTGCAGCGCCTGCATATTTTGGATATGGATGAAGAGACTGAGAATCTATTTGAAGACATTGTCATCGAAAGTAAGCAGGCTCTTGAGATGGCAAATATTTACAGCGACATTTTAAGTGGCATGATGGATGCGTTCGCTTCGGTTATATCGAATAATCTGAATATCGTTATGAAAATCCTAACCTCGATTACGATCATCATGACCATCCCGGTGCTGGTCACCAGCTTTTACGGTATGAATGTTCCGTTGCCTTTTCAGGAAACACCCTATGCAACGCTTATTGTTATCGTCATATCAGTGATGCTTTCATTGATTGCCGTATTCTTTTTTATTAAAAAAAAATGGCTTGTACCCTAACTGCAAAATGGTGTACATACACAGCAGGGACGGTTCATTTTTTTGCTCCTGCATATTAAAATAAAACGTAAAGGGAGATACGACTATGCACAAAAAAACACGACAGATACTGAACATTCTCTTGAGCCTTGTGGGGTGTGCGGTACTTCTGTACGGAACAACGTGTTATGCTGCACCAGCACGCATTCTGCAGCTTCAGCGCACGGATGGTTTTACGCGAGGTGTGCTGATTACCGAGAAAAACGGGAACTCTGTTGTGATTGGTTTTACTGATACCGTATTTGATGACAAACTGTTTCTTGTGCAGCGTGATGGTAGTGAAGCGATCTTTCAAGTTCAGGAAGACGGAGGCGTGTCTTTGATATCGGGGCAGCAGATTGATCTCAGATATATTTTGTGTATCGCTGACGCTGTGCTGCTCCTTGTTGACAGTGCACGGTCATGTGAAGCAGGCAATAACATTTGTTATGCACGAGCTATTCTCAGCTTTATCGTTAAAGTACTCAATTGCAGCGAACCGGCGACAACACTCTCATCAAAGACAAACGCTCCCTCCCAAAGATGACAGAGCGCAGGCACTGCGGTAGGCACCTCACCTGCAGTGTACGTGACAGTAGTGTGGCGGGGTTGTGCCTGAAAGGAAAAATTCTCGCTGTTGATTTGAACAGTTCTGACAGGAACGACTTCCACTCTCCGTACAGATGACCACCTCCTCAATGCCTTCAGGTTTTTGGTACCAGCTGCCTGAAAGCCGATGCGCTACTGCCTTCATAACCTGTGCCCAGAGCGGTACCGCTGCTGACGCACCGGTCAAGGGCGTTGGACGGGCATCGTCATATCCAACCCATACAAGGCACAGCAGCTCTGGTGTATAGCCAATGAACCAAGCATCACGTCCGTCATTAGTCGTTCCTGTTTTCCCTGCTACCGGGAACGTAATACCGAAGTCACGAAGGGAACGAGCAGTGCCATCGGTTACAACGCTCCGCAGTAGCGAGTTCATAATGAACGCTTTTTCAGGAGAAAGCACACGGCGTGCGGTGGGATGATGAACCTTTACTTCTCTCCCCTGTTGGTCCAACACTTTTTTGATGACCGTCGGCTCATGCAAAATCCCTCCATTTGCAAACACAGTATATGCGTAGGCGAGTTCAAGGGGTATGACATCGCTGGCACCGATCGCCAGTGACGGATAGGGATAGAGCGGCGTGGTAAAGCCAAACAGCCGTGCCGTTTCCACTATCTGTGGTAGCCCATAGCGAAGGGCAAGATCAATTGCAGCAAGATTTACTGACCGCGAAAGCATGGTGCGCACCGTGATACTCTCTGCATCAATGGGTTCATAGTTATGCGGAGTCCATTGCTGCCCATTAATCCGATAAGATCGCTGACGATTTGAAAGTAGTGATGCAGGGGTAAAGCGGTCAAGAGCGCTAGCGACCACAAACGGTTTAAACGCACTTCCCGGTTGTCGTTTTGCCTGCGTAATACGATTGAACTGACTCTCAGCATAGGAGCGACCACCGACCATTGCGCGAATGGCACCACTGTGGGGCTCTACAATAAGGACTGCAGCCTGAAGGCGCTGGTGCGGGACCGTGCTACGAGTAGTGCGACAGCGTTCTTCAATGCGTTGCAGCTCCTGGTTCAGTGACTGTTCAGCAGCAGCTTGCATATCAAGATCAAGGGTCGTATAAAAGGACATCCCCATTTGCGACAGGGCGTCAACGGGGAACAGTGCCTTCACCTGATGATAGACATAATCGGTGAAGTATGGCGCACGGTTGCGGACGATGCCGGGTTGTGCCAGGACAATATCACGCTCACTGGCTTCAGTCATTTCACGTTCAGAGATAAAACCGCATTCAAACATTTGTCGCAGCACACTGTTGCGGCGTTCACGACATTGTTCCAGAGCCGTAAAAGGACTGAAGGTATTCGGTGCCTTTATAAGACCTGCAATGAGAGCACTTTCAGCCAGCGAAAGATCTGCAGGATCTTTCCCAAAATAAAAAGCAGCAGCCTCACGAATCCCGTTAAGCGACAGCGTTCCTTTCTGACCAAAATAAATTTCATTGAGGTAGAGTTCAAGAATAGCATCCTTTGAATAGCGAAGTTCGATCATGAGTGCCATAATGGCTTCGGCTATCTTCCTTGATAAACTTTTTTCATGGGAAAGAAAGACATTTTTGACAAGTTGCTGCGTAATCGTAGAACCACCTTGCTGGATAGATCCGTACCGTGCGTTCACAATCAAAGCACGTGCCATACTGCGCAGATCAATGCCATGGTGCTGATAAAAGTGCCTGTCTTCTGCAGCCAGAACTGCTGGAATAACATAGCGAGAAAGGCTGCGCAGTGAAACGGGATAGCGTCGTTCTCCCTCTGAACCTACTGACTGGGTTATTTCCTCAGGTTCAAGCTCAAGGTGGTGTAACTGTTTCTGGGTAGTGCTGTGCACGAGTGACCGGAGCGTACTGCCTTGAAAAAAGATACTGATTGGAACTGGTTCTGTTGACCCTTGCCGTAAAGAACCGCGAAGCACTACGTCTATTCTGTTAGTGGTTACGTGATATTCGCCTGCGTGTTTGGGTGTGGTCTCAAGGGCTCGATAGCCAAGCCGGGATAGTTTTTCAGAAACGTACTGAACTCCTAAAGACTTGCCGGGCTGAAGCAGTGTAGTATCTGAGTAAAAACGTGAAGGAATATTCCACAGACGCTGCGAAAAGCGATCCTCAATTTTTAGATAAAGATAAAGGAGGTACCCTGCAGCACCAAGAAACGCTATAAGCACCACAGCAAGCAGCAATCGTATTTGTCGCGCTCTTCGTTGAGAGGTCTTTTTTTTGGAGAAAGCTATTTTGTTTTTTCGTTTTTTCACTAAACTCTTGGTGCGGCAGTGCACGTAGTTAATCGTCGTTTCAAGAATGTCAAAATAGTATATTATTTATGTTCAATTTTTAATTGCTGGTTCCGAAAAAAAGGAATAAAAGACCTTGTCATAAAAGAACGCAGGCTGCGGCTCGGTCGTGCTGCTAGGCATTACCTATGAACACAGAAAAAATTAAAAATATCATACTTGACAAGGCAAATGCAATTCCGACCATCCCGCACGTCATTCGGCGTCTTATCCCACTTCTGCAAAATGAAAACATTCCCATTGACGACATTCAGCAGATTATCGAATCTGATATTGCAATTTCAACGCGGCTCTTGAAGGTTGCGAATTCTGCCTACTATGGCCTCATGCGAAAGGTAACAACAGTTCGGCAGGCAATAAACGTACTTGGGATGCGTCAGGTAAAAAGTCTTGCGCTCGGTATTACTGTGTTACTCAAGTTGACTGACTTTTTTGAGGGTGAGAACGAGAAAACATAAAAGGAGATAGGCAATCGCGTCGATAGAATATTTGGCAAAAAACAATCGACAGGAGATTGCCTATCCATGTTTAAGATCGTT
>Ga0209162_1000066_pt1 | contig 99863 bp, 90 predicted proteins | sample YNPNPMetaG_FD_187121 | JGI IMG/M metagenome (GOLD analysis project Ga0209162, IMG submission 187121) | Anoxygenic and chlorotrophic microbial mat microbial communities from Yellowstone National Park, USA - YNP NP MetaG (SPAdes) (version 2) ...
TTTTTACACCGCTATCCCCACAAGTTTTGTCTCTAGATATTCGGCGATACCCTGCCGCGCTCCTTCTCTGCCAAGACCGCTTTCTTTCATGCCGCCAAACGGTGCTGCAGCAGCCGTAGGGTTGATATCATTGATGCCGACAATAGCAAACTCAAGCCCCTCGTACATTCTAAATGCCCGCGCCAGGTCGCGCGTGTAAACATAGGAAGCAAGACCATAGGTCGTGTCATTTGCCAGAGCAAGCACCTCCTGCTCAGTATCAAAGGCAATGACGGGAAGTACTGGACCAAAAGTTTCTTCTCTGCAAATCAGCATCTCGCTGGTCACCGCATCCAGCACCGTCGGTGCGTAGAAATACCCTTGGTCAAGGGGTTCGCCGGTCAGCCGCGCACCGCCAGTTACCACCGCAGCGCCGTGTGCAACCGCATCCTGCACCTGCCGCTCAACTTTCGCAAGCGCTGCCTCGCTGACGAGCGGCCCAATGCTGACGCTGTCATCAAGCCCATTGCCAGCCTTCAGCTTTGAAACCCTGTTTTTCAGCTCCTCGACAAACTTCCCGACAATGCTCCGTTGGACATAAACCCGGTTGGGACTGATGCAGGTCTGTCCGGCATTGAGAAACTTCACGAGCGATGCACCTCGTGCAGCATGGATCGGATCAGCGTCATCAAAAACAATAAAGGGCGCATGTCCACCAAGCTCCATAGATACTCGCTTGATCTGATCAGCAGCACCACGCGCCAGCAGCTTCCCGACCTCGGTTGAACCGGTAAACGTGATCTTCCTGACCATGCGGTTTTCGACAAACTCCCTTCCAATGGGCTCAGGGTCACGGGCGGTTACCAGATTGACCACACCTGCAGGAATGCCTGCCTCGTGGAATATTTTGAAAAGCTCCACTGCACACAGTGGCGTTTCTTCAGAAGGTTTCAGCACCAGAGTACAGCCTGCGGCAAGCGCTGGTGCAACCTTCCGGGTAATCATGGAAATAGGATAATTCCACGGTGTGATTGCTCCCACCACCCCCACCGGCTGGTAAAGCACAAAAAAACGCTGATCCGGTCGTGCTGAGGGAATTGTTTCACCATAGACGCGTTTTGCCTCTTCGGCAAACCACAGCAAAAAATCAGCTCCATACTGAACTTCGTTGCGGGCTGCACGCAGGGGTTTTCCCTGTTCGGTTGTCATCAGCCGTGCCAGCTGCTCCTTGCGCTCAACCATGAGCTGATATGCCCGGTATAAAAACGCAGCGCGCTGATAGGCGGTCAACCGTGACCATGCAGGGAATGCTTGTGCCGCAGCCTCAATCGCCCGTGCAGCATCCTCACGAGTCCCATCAGGCACCTTGCCAATTTTTTCGCCGGTTGCTGGATTAAATACATCAAAGGTTTTTTGTGCTGCTGCCTCAGTCCACTGCCCATTAATATACATTCGCGTGTCCTCCTGTTAGCGGCCGCTCACTTCCTCCCATGCCTTCTCAAGCACCGGCTTAATAATCCCTGCCATAATCCGATATGCCTCAGGTCTCAGATGCAGACCGTCCTCAGCATACAGTTCCAGCCGGGGCGTTTGCCTTTGGTCAAAAAACGCCGGATTGACATCAAGAAAAGAGACCCGGCGCGCTGTATCACAATACTGCTTGATCATAGTGTTTGCCGCGTCAATAATATCCCATTTTTCCTGTTTCTGGGGAGCCTTGATGATTGAGACAAAAATAATCTGTGTGAAGGGCAGCGTCGCATGCACCCTGCTGACAAATGTTGCAAACCGGTCTCTAATGTCGCGGGCAGGGACACCGCAGTGTATATCATTACTGCCGCAGTAGTAGACGATGATGCGGGGAGCATACGGGAATACAATCTTCTCCATATAGTGGAGCACTTCCCACGTACGTGCGCCACCGAATGCCCGGTTGAGCACGGGAAGGGGAAGCATATCACGGGCAAGCGTTGACCAAAGACGAAAAATGCTGCTCCCAATAAAAAGAATGCCGCCCCGGGGTGGCGGTGCAAGGACATCCTGAGCTGCAAACGCTTCGATTTCTTTCTGGTAATAGATCTGGTGTTCGATGGTGTGGGACATGGTGTCAGCTGCAAGACCATCGTAGCAGGGGAGCATGAGCATGAAAAAGGCTGTAAAAACGAGCGCGGGCAAACCGACAACCCATCCGGCAACCCAAGGTGCAGACCAGCGCAGCACCTTCAGGCTCGCAGTGTTTTTGGACATGCCTACTCGCAGTATGCGCGCGCAAATTATTTCCAGTAGGTCTCCTTGTATTCGTCAACGATTGTTTTTTTCCGATTTGCAGGATTGTACCGAGACTTTTTCCAGAGCTTTTCAAGTCGCCAGACAACGTATATGGTATCAACGATCAGCGCCAGCGCAATAATAATTCCCCACAAGATTGTCTTCCAGCTCATACACGATTCGTGCAGTCTCAGTAATCAATTCCCAATTTTCGCTCGAGTTCCTTCTGAGCTATTTCTTGCTGACCTTTTTTAAAGCCTTCTCTACGGGCTTCCCGTTCCTTTTCCGTTCGAAAAATATTCATCACATCAGCAAGCGATTCGGCAAATTGCTTTCCACTCAGCGCTCGTTCATATCCCTTCTTGAATTCTTCTTCTAAAAAGGACTGCATAGGCTCCCTCCCCGATAATAGGTTACCTTTATATCCCTGTTTATCCAGGAATAATGCGGTGCACTCCTGGAAGAACAGTAGTACGAGTATCGCTTGAGTTTTGCGGTCTTACCTTATAATATAAACAAAACAGAAAAAAGTCGCCAGAAAAATTTAAGAATATCTAGAACAAAAAACAACAGCATACCAGCCAAAAAGACAACCTGCTGCTCAGCTAAGGTTCTCTATGCACACAACACCTGTAGCGAACAGACTCCATATCGGCATTTTCGGGAAGCGCAATGTTGGGAAGTCCTCGTTCATTAACCAGTTGACTGGTCAACACATTGCCATTGTTTCAGACACCCCCGGCACCACCACGGATCCGGTTGGAAAGGCTATGGAGATCCACGGTATTGGGCCAGTCTATCTCTATGACACCGCCGGCATTGATGACAGTGGCGAGCTAGGGAAGCAGCGCGTTGCCCGCACGCTTCAAATCCTCAAAAAAATAAATCTTGCACTCCTGGTGACCACAGCGGATAGTTTTGACAGCACTGACATAAATCTTATTGAGGAGCTGCGTTCGCAGCAACGCGAGGTTATACTTATCATCAACAAAACAGACATCAACCAGCCTGATGACACCCTGCTGGCAATGGTCTCCTCGCACAGCATTCCGTGGGTATGCGTAAGCTGCCGAACCGGGGAGGGCTTTGATGCGGCAAAAAAAATCATTGTCGAGCGCTCACAGCGGTTATGGGTAGAGCAGGACAGTCTTCTTGGCGACATCATCGCTCAGGGTGATGTCGTGCTGCTGGTTGTCCCGATTGACCTTGGTGCCCCAAAGGGCAGATTGATTTTGCCGCAGGTGCAAGTTATCCGCGATATCCTTGATCATAGCGCCGTTGCCGTTACCGTTAAAGAACATGATCTCCCCAGCATGCTGCGTCTCCTCACCAAGCCTCCCTCACTTGCGGTCTGTGATTCGCAGGTTGTCAAAACGGTTGCTGACGCCGTTCCTCCGGAAATCAAGCTCACGACGTTTTCTATTCTCCTCTCACGACAAAAAGGAGAGCTCGCCACGTTTGTTAAAAACGTGCAGCATATCAGCCGACTTGGCGATGGTGATAGGGTTCTCATTCTGGAAGCCTGCACGCATCATCCCCTGCCTGACGATATCGGCAGGGTAAAACTGCCGCGATGGATCAGACAGTTCACCGGTAAAAACATTCAGTTTGAAATCAATGCAGGTCCTTTTCTTGATAAAAATCTTTCCAGCTACCAGTTGATCATAAGCTGCGGTGGATGCATGATCAACCGTCAGGAAATGCTCTCCCGGATCAGGGCAGCAGAAAACGTGAAGGTCCCCATAACAAACTACGGCATTGCTATTTCCTATGTTCATGGCATACTGAAGCGTGTCCTTTCACCCTTTCCCGCAGTGCAGGCAACCCTTGCGGAAAACACCGGGGATTGCAGGCTACCGTAATATCATCCAGAGATGTGGTCTGCGGCATGAGCGGTTACCAGATGTTGATGGCTCGTTGCATCCTTTACCACGATGGTATAGTATAATATAAACAGCACTCCTAACTTTTCAGAGGGTTTGTCATGCACTATTCTGGATTGATGATAATGTGCATATTGTTCACTGTCGCGGTGCCACTCTCCAGTGCACGTGCCGGCTGTATTGAAGGCAACTGCGTCAATGGTAAGGGTACCTATGTCTGGAACAACGGCAATCGCTATGAAGGCGAATGGGTGCATGGTCGTCGTAACGGTCGCGGCACGTTTCTGTTTGCCAACGGCGAAAAATACGAAGGTGAGTTTAAAGATGACACGTTTCACGGCACCGGTACCTACACCTTTAAAAATGGTGATGTCTATACCGGACAGTGGCACAAGGGGAAACAAGAAGGTCATGGTGTCCACATCAGCAGTGATGGCACCCGGGTTGAAGGAACGTTTCGGGATGGTATTTTGGTGCAGTATTTTGATATGAGTACAGAAGACATGCCTGAACAAGCGACGGCGCCTGCACCTACTCCTGAGCACCGGAGTGAATCCTCCAAGCACAGCAAGCCTGCTCAAAAATCTGCTGACAAGCCGGCTCCTGCGGTGCAGCCTCCTGAGCAAGCACCCCGACCATCGCGCCGCGATCACGACATCATCAAGCCACCATCACACTAAACGGTTATGAAATACCCTGCACGTATCCTGTATTATGGTGCTGTCCTTTTGTGGTGCCTGCTCCTTGCCGGATGTTCTCAGCAGAAAACACCAGACAACTCGGTGCGCCTTGGCTATCTACAAAACGATTTACATCACCTGCCAGCCTTTGTTGCACTGGAAAAAAAGTTTTTCAAGGATGAAGGTTTAAACGTCACGGTTGCCGGTGTGTTTAAGGCAGGCCCTGAGCTGATGAGCGCATTCGGTTCCGGCGACCTTGATTGCGGCTACGTCGGCCAGGCGCCGGCAACTGCTGCGGTGCTCAATAATGTGGCTAAGGTAAAGTTCATCGCCCAGGTAAACCGCGAAGGCTCGGCGCTTGTCATCCAAAGCGATGACCCAGCCGCGTCGTTTGCAGACCTTCAGGGGAAGAGCGTTGCCATACCTGGGCATGCAACCATGCAGGATTTTCTTCTTCGCCGGGCAGCCCGTACTTCTGGTATTTCATTTGAAACGCTGCGCATTATCGTACTCAAGCCCCCTGAAATGCTGCAGGCGCTTTCGCAAAAGCAGATCGCAGCATTTATTTCGTGGGAGCCCTATCCTGCGCAAGCGGTTTCCGACAACAACGGCAAAATCCTCCTTACCTCATCGCAGATCTGGCCCAGCCACCCCTGCTGCGTGTTGGTGGCATCAGAAACACTATGCCGCACCTGGCCTGCAACCGTCAGAAAAATTCTGGCAGCACATCAAAGAGCATGCGCTTTTATCAGTGATAATCCTGAAGCAGCAATCAGTATCGGCATGCAGTATACTGGCATGGCGCGTGCTACCGTTGCAGCGGCGCTGAAACATATCGTGTTTGATCCTGCGCTTGACCGTGAAAAAGCAGGGGAATTCGTTGAATTTTTAAAAGACTTACGCTATATACAATCACACGCTCCTGAAAAATCACTCAATGATGTTTTATATGACTAGGGCTGCAACGCTGGCACCCGAGCATTGTTGCACACACGCACTGCATGACAGCATATCGCACCAACATATCGTTTCTGTTTCCCCTTATCCTTTGTATCATCTGGGAACTGTGCAGCAGGGTTGGTTTATTGCCGCAAACCATCATCCCGTCGCCAACCCGCATCCTAATTGCACTGTATGAGCTTACCCGTGACGGATTACCGCGTGGCAATACCCTGCTCATGCACGCCCTGTACAGTCTGATGCGGGTCGCCTGCGGCTTTCTGCTTGCCGTTGTCATTGGCGTACCACTGGGCATTTTGTGCGGCTGGTCAAAGACCCTGCGCGATATGCTGACCCCGATTATCGAGACCCTGCGTCCGATTCCACCGCTTGCGTGGATACCGCTTGCAATCCTGTGGTTTGGCATCGGACTCCGTTCAGCAGCGTTTATCATTTTCCTTGGATGTCTGTTTCCGATCCTGTTGAGCACTGTTTCAGGGGTGCTGTCGGTTGATGCGATTCTCATCAATGCCGCACGGACGCTGGGAGCTGATGACCGACAGATATTTTTGAAAGTGCTCTTGCCCGGCGCAACACCTGCGATTTACACCGGGCTGCGCATTGGGCTCGGTATCGGGTGGATGACGCTTGTTGCTGCTGAATTCACCGGCGTAAAAAGTGGCTATGGGCTTGGGTATATGATCATGACCGCCCGCGATATCCAGCGACCGGATATGGTTCTGGCAGGTATGGTAATCATTGGCTTGACGGGTTTTTTGCTCGACTGCGGCATTCGGCTGATGGAGGCACGCGCACTCAGGTGGCGATGAAGCAAAGAGATTTTCTGAAACGCGTGGAATAGCTTATTGACAACGCATGCAGAACTCACCAGATAGCATGGTGAGCCTCACAAGGGTACATCCGCACAACAACTATGTCACTTCATATTGAGCATCTTTCCAAAACCTTTTATGACCCTGAACAGGGAGGCTCCGTAACTGCGCTGGAAGACATCACCTTATCGGTTACTAATGGTGAGTTTGTTTCCCTCATTGGTCCAAGTGGCTGTGGCAAAACAACCTTGTTGCGCATTATCGCAGGACTTGAAACACCAAGCTCAGGGCAGGTGTGTATCAACGGCAGTGTACCTGAACGACCGTGGCAGCACGTCGGGTTTGTCTTTCAGGAATATGCCCTGTTCCCGTGGCGCACGGTTCTTGACAATATCGCTTTTGGTCTTGAAATGAAAAACGTACCAAAGCACGAGCGTCACAAGAAAGCGCTGCACTATTGCAAACGGTTTGGCATTGACGGTTTTGAACACCGCTATCCGCGGGAACTTTCCGGCGGAATGCGGCAGCGGGTTGCCATTGCCCGCACCCTAATCAATGAGCCTGATATTGTGCTCATGGATGAGCCGTTCGGAGCGCTTGATTCCCAGACCCGAAGCCACCTGCAAACATTTCTCTTGCAGGTATGGCAGCAGTCCAAAACAACCATTCTGTTCATCACCCATAACATAGATGAAGCAGTCTTTTTGAGTCAGCGCGTGGTGGGTCTTTCCCGCCGGCCTGGCACCATAGCACTCTCTCTTGCAATTCATCTTGACTATCCCCGAGACATCACCAGTGATGCATTCAATCACTACCGTCGTGAAATTATTACCTTTTTAGACAAACAATACTGACCACACCGCACCCCGTTGCCCCTATGGACCTGAAACAGCTTATTGTTGATCTCCAAAGCCTTGGCGTTCAGATGCCTAAGCCTCTGCCGAGTCGCCGAGGCGGTGCCGGTCCCGCAGAAGGCACTACCATCATCCTTCACGGATGGTGCTGTAATGTTCCTACGGCAAGCTGGTATGTTGCTTCCTCACCATACCAGATGAGAGCAGTACCGGACGGCTACCGCCTCTATCACCATGACCTGCTGGTCGGTGAAATTAACATTCCGCCACGGCCACAGTACTATGACCTTGTTACACCCGACGGAACACGCCTTGAGCACATCGCACTTATGCACGGTAGCGATTGTCTTGCCTCAACGGTGTATCAGGATTGCATCTACTGGAATACACCGCACCAGTGCCGTTTTTGCGGAATCGGTCTCTCGCTCAAACAGGGGTTGACGACCCTCTCAAAATCACCTGCTGATCTTGCCCGTGCTGCTGAATCAGCATACCGAACTGACAATGCACGGCATGTCACCCTCACCACCGGTGCATGGCAGGATGAGAAGGCAGGTGCTGCTCATCTTGCCGCGTGTGTTCAGGCAATCAAACATGCTGCACCCCTCCCCGTCCATGTTCAGCTCTGCCCGCCACAGCGCCTTGATCTCATTGACCTGCTCAAGCAGGCTGGCGCAGACAGCATCGGGATTCATCTTGATGTGCCTGATGAAACTGCTCGTCAGCGCCTTGCACCGGGCAAAGCACTAGTGTCCGTAGAAGCCTATCGTCGCTGCTGGGAACACGCCGTCAGTGTGTTTGGCAAAAATCAGGTCAGCAGTTTTCTCATCGCAGGGTTGGGAGAAGATTTTGAAACCATGACTGCCTGTATAGAGCTTTTATGCAGCAGCGGGGTTTTCCCCTATGTTGTACCGTTTCGTCCTATTCCCGGAACGCCGCTCAGCACAGCTCGACCGCCAGCGCCTGAACTTATGAGAGAACTCTATACCCGAACAGCACGGATTCTGAAAAACTATGGGCTTGCGTCCGCTGCTTCAAAAGCTGGCTGCGTTCGCTGCGGCGCATGCTCAGCCCTTGCCTTGTTTGAACATACAGAAGAACATTGTCAGGAGATACGGTATACTGATTTTTGATCTCTCTTAACGCTGCGTTGAGCGGATTTATGCGGTGCGCTCTATTCACCCGGAAGGTGAACTGCACCGTATGCCGCGCAGGCAGGGGCGCCTGCTGAACATGAGCAAAAACGCCATTGCCTGCATGCGAAGGAACAACAATCGCTCAGGTTAGGTTCACTTTTTTAAACGTTGTGCTTTCACATGGCTGATATCATTTGCCGCCCTGTTAAAAATCAAGCTGAATGCGATACATGTTTTGCCATACGGCGTAAGGTATTTGTTGAAGAGCAGGGTCTGTTTCATGAAACAGACCGCGACGAGCACGATGACGCTGCTGTGCATATTGCTGCTTTCTGTTCAGACCGGATCATCGGCACGGTACGCGTCTATCCAGACCGCGACGACCTCTGGTGGGGCGGCAGGCTTGCGGTACTCAAAGGATATCGCGGCAAAGCCGGCAAACTGCTCGTGCGCGCAGCAACGGAGGTTGTCAAACAAAACCGGGCACGTTCATTCCGGGCATATGTACAACTGGAAAATGTAGCGTTTTTTAAAACGCTCGGCTGGACATCAGTTGGCAAAATCTGTGAGTATCACGGTAAACCGCATCAACTGATGGAGGCGCGTCTTACCTGACCATATTTTTCATACCAGCATCCAAGGGAAGCAATAATCGCTCAGGTTAGGTCATAGAAAGGTGTCTGATGAACGTAGGGAATATCGGCAGTATGCTTGAACAAGAAACCGAAGGTGTGGTGCTGGGTAGAGAAATCAGCAAAAAATATTGCGTTGATTTTGATGAGGACTGCGTTGACGTTCCTGATAAATTTTGGTGCAGACTCTATGACTTGACAACCGGCAAATGTCCGTATCTCAAGCACCGCTTTCTGTAAATGCATCGCCAAAGCAGCCCCAGCACTTGAAGCGAGGAGCGTGACTCGGGGCTCGTGGTGCGTTAATAGTTAATAGATCAGAATGGTACCATCGTCCCAAAGAGGGAGAGGGTTAGGGTGAGGGGGAAGTTTGATCACCCTCACCTCAATCCTCTCCCATCGAAGAAGAAGCCCCCTTTTCTTTTAAGTGCAACAATTACGACACAATCTCTGAGGGAGGGATGCGGGGAGGACTTATGTCAGCCCCTCTGTCGCAGATCCCGCCTTGGCGGGGCAGGGAGGGGTAAGGGGAGGGTTTATGTCAGCCCCCACCTAACCTCCCCCTCACAGGGGAGACATGTTTTTTCAGCCCCTCTGTCGCAGATCCCGCCTTGGCGGGGCAGGGAGGGGTAAAGGGAGGACTTATGTCAGCCCCCCTCCTAACCTCCCCCTCACAGGGGAGACATGTTTTTTCAGCCCCTCTGTCGCAGATCCCGCCTTGGCGGGGCAGGGAGGGGTAAAGGGAGGGTTTATGTCAGCCCCCACCTAACCTCCCCCTCACAGGGGAGGCTTACTGAAATGGCAGATAGGGGGTCAAAAGAATAAATACCCTTTTTTATGTTGAGCTGCACTTAAGATTTGGTCGTATCAAAAAGGTTCAAGAGCTCATGAGCTGCTGCCGGCGGCGTTGTGCCGTGCTGAACCTCTCGAGAGATTTTGGATAGAAGTTTTTTAACTGACGGGCTCCTGCTGAACCGTTCTTTTAATCCATTTTCAATGATGCTCCACATCCATTCAAGTGCCTGTCGCTGACGTTTTTCTGCGAGCTCTCCGGTAGTGATCATTTTTTTTCGGTGTTCAAGCACTGTTGCCCAGATGGTGTCAATACCCTTCATTTCAAGTGCGCTGCAGGTCAGCACCGGCGGCGTCCACGTCGGGCTTGAAGGCATCAGAAATTGCAAGGCAGACGTATAGGCGCGCTGTGCCTGCTGCGCTCTCACCACATTATCACCGTCAGCCTTGTTGATGACAATAGCGTCAACCAGCTCCAGTATCCCTTTTTTTATCCCCTGCAATTCATCACCTGCACCGGCAATTAACAGCAGGAGAAAAAAATCAACCATCGCAGCCACTGCAGTCTCTGACTGTCCAACCCCTACCGTTTCAATGATCACAACGTCAAACCCAGCAGCTTCACAGACCAGCGCGCTTTCGCGCGTTTTCAGCGCCACGCCACCCAATGTCCCTCCTGACGGAGAGGGTCTGATAAACGCAGCGGGGTTTGCCGCAAGCTTTTCCATGCGGGTCTTATCTGCAAGTACACTCCCGCCGCTTCGTTTGCTGCTCGGGTCAACAGCAAGCACCGCAACCCGATGCCCTTGCTCAATGAGCATCATGCCCAGTGTTTCGATAAAGGTACTTTTACCAGCACCCGGTACGCCACTGATACCCATGCGGAGTGCTTTACCAGTGTGCGGAAGCAACTGGTCAAGGATATGACGGCTGAGCTCCTGATGGCTTGGCAGGGAGCTTTCGATGAGGGTGATTGTTTTTGCAAGAAGACGGCGGTCCCCGGCACGTACGCCACGGATAAACTGTTCAGGGTCAGGTGAGGAAGGCATGATATGCGTGCGTAAACAATGGGATACGCTAAACTGTCTGTCCCAAAATATTCAAAACTTGGTTTGCCGAATCGGTAACAATAGTACCGGGACCAAAAATAGCAGCAACACCCGCTTGTTTCAAAAAGTCATAATCTGCAGGGGGAATAATGCCGCCGACAACTACTTTGATATCAGATGCTCCGAGCTTTTTAAGCTCTACAATAAGCTCAGGCACCAGTGCTTTATGTCCGGCTGCAAGGCTTGAAATGCCCACGACATGAACGTCGTTTTCAACGGCAATTTTTGCCACTTCCTCCGGGGTCTGGAACATTGGGCTGACATCAACATCAAAACCAATGTCTGCATAGGCACTTGCAATCATTTTGAAACCCCGGTCGTGTCCATCCTGTCCCATTTTTGCGACAAGAATACGTGGTCGGCGACCATGTTTTTCTTTAAACTCTTCACAGCGCTTGCGCAGCGAGGCGATAATCTCGCTATCGCCGTATTCAGCAGCAAAAGCACCTGAAATGCACTGGGTCGTGGCAACATACCTGCCAAATACCTTTTCAAGGGCTTCGGAAATTTCACCCACCGTGGCACGAGCACGCACCGCAGGGATTGTTGCCTCAAGCAGATTACCGCCCTGTGCAGCACAGTTGGTGAGTGCTTCAAGTGCACGGGCAACGGCAGCACTATCGCGCTTTGCTTTTATTTCTTTGAGGCGCGCTATCTGTTCTTCACGCACAGCACTTGAAATTTCGCGCACTTCGATCGGGAAGTCGTCTTTGATTTTATATTTATTCACGCCTACGATAATATCTTTCCCCTGATCAATGCGCGCCTGTTTGCGGGCTGCAGCTTCTTCAATCCGCATCTTGGGCATGCCTGCCATAATGGCTTTGGTCATCCCCCCCATCTCTTCGACCTCCTGAATGATTTTGCGCGCTTCATTGATGATAGATTGGGTTAATGACTCAATATAATACGAACCGCCCAGTGGATCAACAACCCGGCAAATCTGCGTTTCTTCCTGCAGAATAAGCTGGGTGTTACGGGCAATCCGCGCAGAAACGTCGGTGGGCAAGCTCACTGCTTCGTCAAAAGCATTGGTGTGCAGCGACTGGGTTCCGCCGAGCACTGCTGCGAGCGCTTCAAGTGTGGTACGAATGATGTTGTTGTAGGGGTCTTGCTGCGTGAGGCTCCAGCCCGAGGTTTGACAATGGGTGCGGAGCATTCGGGAGGAATTTTTTTTGGGGTTGAATCTGCCGACGATTTCATTCCACAGAAACCGTGCTGCCCGCAGCATGGCAATGTCCATAAAAAAGTTCATGCCGATTCCAAAGAAGAACGACAGCCGACCCGCAAACGTGTCAATGTCAAGCCCGGCATTGAGGGCGGCTTTGATATATTCAAGACCATCGGCAAGGGTAAACGCGAGTTGCAAAACCGAATTTGCACCTGCTTCCATCATATGGTAGCCGCTGATGCTGATGGTGTTGTACTTTGGCATATAGCGGGAACAATAGCCTATGATGTCTGAAACGATGCGCATTGAAGGTTCGGGTGGGTAGATGTAGGTGTTCCGTGTGAGATATTCTTTGAGGATATCGTTTTGAATCGTACCCTCCAGTTTTTCCTGCGGCACACCCTGTTCTTCAGCAGCGACGATATAGCCGGCAAGAATGGGCAGCACGGCGCCGTTCATGGTCATGGAAACCGACATCTGATCGAGCGGTATCTGATCAAAAAGGATTTTCATATCTTCAACCGTATCAACTGCCACGCCTGCCTTGCCGACATCACCGGCGACACGAGGGTGGTCGGAATCATAGCCGCGGTGGGTGGCAAGGTCGAACGCAACCGATAACCCCTTTTGCCCGCCGGCAAGGCATTTTCGGTAAAACTCATTGGACTCACGGGCGGTTGAAAAACCGGCGTACTGTCTGATGGTCCATGGCCGTTGTGCGTACATGGTTGCACGCACACCACGCACAAACGGCGGCAGACCCGGTAGGGTATTGACACACTCAAGCGCTTCAAGGTCTTCCGCTGTGTAGAGAGGTTTTATTGGTATGCCTTCGGGGCATATCCACGTGAGTGATTCCAGCGGTTTGTCTTTCAACTCTTTTTGTGCAAGTTCGCGCCATTGGTTCAGATCAGGGTGTTGTGCCATAATCGTCTCCCGTATTTTTTAACCTTGAACCTTGATCCTACCTATGCTCATCACGTTGCGAAAGCTCAACCAAAATCCCACCGGTTGCTTTTGGATGGAGAAACGCAATCCTGGCACCGCCAGCACCACGGCGAGGCTGTCCGTCAATGAGCGGTATGCCTTTTGCTTTCAGTTCAGCAAGGGCTGCGTCTATATCATCAACGCGAAAAGCGATATGCTGAATACCCTCGCCCCGCTTTTCAATAAATTTCCCGATAGGGCCATCAAGCGATGTTGACTCAAGCAGTTCTACTTCGCTTTCACCGACCGGTAGAAATGCGGTGGTTACCTTTTGCTCGGCAACAGTTTCGGTACCGGTAAGCGGAAGCCCAAGGACATCTGCCCAAAAATTTTTGCGATTCTCGATGCTGCTGACCGCAATCCCAATGTGATCAATTTTCAGTATCTTCATACCTCGTCACCTTTCTTCAAAACTTTTTGTGAGCTGAACTGTATCGAAGGTGCACCGCACCACAATACCGGCAGAGCATCACATACTATGATTCGGTTTCTAAAACAGCAGGGGCAGTATAAAAGAAGAGCGTAGCACTGTCAACGGGAAAAGCCTGAAGGCACAGCCATCACTATGCTGTGCTGAGCCAAGTTCCCGGCCTTACTTTCCCGCAGCAGCGGTCTTGCGCGGCAGTGCGGCAAGCAGGTCATACTGCACGCTGTACTGAGCGTCCATGAGCACAACCTGTCGGGCACGCATGGTGTGCGGATTGATCACGATAGGTCCAAGCAAATTTGCTGTTACTGATGCGCCGCCTTCGCCAATGGTCACAATGCAGAGGACAGCCGTTGTCTCGGGATTGCTGATGCCGAGCGCCTCTGCATCCTCTTTGCTTATCTCAACGCGATAGTCAGGGAGAAAACAGAGCGGATCAACCAGCACAAAAGCAAGCTCACCATTATCAAGAGACTGCAGCCATTTAAAGGGCGAACCGGTATCGCGCTCAAGGAGCACGTAGCGCAGATTATCGGGGAAACCGAGAATGCCTTCAGTAAAGGTGATGATACGTGAGGCATCAATGTCAAGTTCACCAAAGCGGGATGTTTTGATCTTCACCACAACCTCCGTTTCTTCCGAACAGCGCCCCTTTTCCCGACAGCTCACCTTGCCGCCGGTATGTCCGGTAACTGTTCCTGAGGGTTCACTTCCGCACCATCGGTGCGGACTACCGTCATTTGTTCGCGAGCAGATCCTTCACCCGGTCAAAATCCGTGAGGTCAACCTGAGCAGCATTGATGTTTTCCTGCCGAATGCGCTGATAAATTTCCTCACGGTGTACCTTGACCTGTGCGGGAGCTTCAATGCCCACACGCACCTGCTTGCCCTTAATTTCCATGATGGTGATGCTGATGTCATCACCGATCTGGATCCTCTCGCCGACTTTGCGCGTCAGAACAAGCACACGTGCTCCACGGTTGGTTGTGTCTGTTAGACAAAATGAACCAGTGAGAGCTGCGTAATCATCGCGGTGCTTTTCAATGACGCTTCGTAGACCATCTGCCGTTCTGCAAGCTTGGTAACTGCATCAGCAATGTCAGTGTCTTCAGTGTCGGACAGGAGTTTCTCAGCGTTCAGCTTTACGTCATCCAGAACCGATGCAGTAGCTTCAAGCTCTTTGAGCGAGGTGCCTACGTATGCCCGAACCTTTTGGATCTGGTTCATGGCGTCATCAATCCGGGGGAGGATGCTGCCGATGGCAGCCTGATCATTTTCCCGGAGCGCGGTACGCAGATCTCTCAGCACAGCAAAGACATTTGTAGCATCCAGAAAAGCAGCTTGTCCAGTGATATTTACCGCAACCGTGCTGTTCTGCTGTACCGTGAACCGAATTTGATTGTTATCGCCCTGATAGGTGACGTTAAAATCGTCATCGGCAACAAACGGTTGTGTGTCGGTTTTGAATCCTGAAAAAATATATCTGCCTGAAATCTGCGTATTTGCCACCTGCAGCATCTGACGGAAAAGCTGTTCAGCCTGCACGGCAAGCACTTTTCGCTGGTCTTCACTGTAGGAGCCTGTTGCCATCTGTTCAGCAAGGGTTTTTGCATCTCTCAGCACATCGCCTGCTGTCTCAAGAGCGCTTTCCGTATAGCGCAGCAAATTTGTCCCCCGCTCGACGTTTTTTTTATACTGTTCAAGCGCTCCCAGCAGCGTTCGGTAGTCCAGTGCTTTGGCAACATCAACCGGATCATCAGACGGCCGGTTAATCCGCTTGCCAGATGTGACCTGTTCACTGACCTGGAACATCCGTTCATACTGACTGGTGATATTCACCGTGGTCATTGAGTAAATCATTCCTGAGGTAACGCGCATAAAAACTCCTTGTAATAAAAGTACTGAGTACTGAGTACTGAGTACTGAGTACTGAGTGCTGAGTTATGAAAATATGGTCATGAACGTATGCTCAACAGTTTATCAAGCATTTCGTCCAGTGCAGCAATGAGCTTTGCGCTTGCCGCAAATGCCTGCTGGTATTTAATGAGATTAATCATCTCTTCATCAACGGAAACTCCGGCTATTGATTTGCGTCGCTGCTCGTACTGGTGAATGATAAACTCCTCCTGTTTTACACCGTTGTTTACCTCTTGTGCATCGTTGCCAACCCTGCCGGTCATGACAGAATAATACTGCCCGATGGTCATTGTTCCCTGCTCAAGTACGGGTAGGTCGGTGAGCGCCGCAAGGTCAAGAGCATTTCTGTTGTCGCCGATCTGCGGACCGCCGGTTGCAAAGTCGCTCGCTGTTGCGGTGCCGACAGCGAGTGACCCGAAACTGAAATCACTGGTATCAGAACTGCCCGGGGGGATACCCGACGTATCAACCGAATCAAAGCCAAGCGTTGCAGCAGCACCTGAGGTTGACCACGCAAGCGTCAGATTGTTTGTATTATTACTGCTATTGGTGATGGTGAATTTTCGTGTGGTAGTGTCATAGGTAACGGTGTATTCGCCATCGCCCTGAGCCATAAGCTGTTTTTGAATTTCTACTGCAAGCTCCTCGCCGGTATATCTGCCCGGCGTGAGCGTTGCGGTGAAGGGGCTTCCGTTTTCGTTGAAATCAATATCATCGTTCATGCCGGCGCTGATTTCAAAAATACTACTGTGAAATCCGAGGGTAAATGCAGCATTGGTAACAGGGTTGTCCCACAGCAAAAAGAGCGGGTGTGTATTGGACGGATTGCTCGCAATGGAGAACTTGCGGGTAGCAGTGTCGTAGGTGACTGCATAGGACTGACCAGAGCCGTTCTGCTCAAGCTGCCGCTCAATTTCACGTGCAAGTTCTTGCGGTGTGTAGCGACCGTTGGGGATAACGACGCGGTAGGTGGTGCTGCCAAGTGTCCCGTCATCGTCAAACACAATCGTGTTGTTAGAGCCGTCAATATCAAAAGCATCAAGTGCAGCAGCGATTTTTGACGGGTCGCTTGCGGTCACGGTGTCCGTGGCAATAATTTTTGCAGCGTCCGTTATCGTGCTTATTGAAAACTCCGTGCCGACTACCGGCAGTGCGCTATCATCACTCATACGCACGGATATTCCGTTGAACGCAATGGTGTCGTATGCTGCGGCAGAACCGACTGGTGTATTGTCACTGCGCATGAGTCCACCTACCGCAACCGGTGGAGTCGCCGCAGCGGTGAACCCGAGGGTTGCAGCAGCAGTGGATGTCGTCCAGTCAAAATCAATCGCATGCAGATTCCCAGCAGCGTTTACAATGGTAAATGCACCACTGCGGCTATCAAAGGTTACGATATAATCTTGTCCTGAAGCGCCGGATGTTGATTCGAGCTGTCGCTCTATTTCTGCCGCAAGCTCTTCACCGGTATAGGTTCCTGCTGTCAATAGCGCTGTTACTGAGCCGCCGGTTCCTCCGTCATCAAAAACGATGCTGTCAAAGCCGCTGACCACCGTAAAGAGCCTCTCGCAATACCTTCCGGTGTCGCTTGCATCAGCTGCCCCGGTGGCGATACCGAGCGTATTGACCGCGTCAAAACCAAGAGTTGTAGCAGCGTTTGAACGCGCCCACAGAAGATCAAGACTGTTTGCATTGCCGGCGTTGTTTCGGATAGTAAATGTCTGACTGGCTTTATCAAAGGTTACGGTATAGGTTTGTCCTGCACCGCTTGATGCCTCAAGCTGACGCATGATTTCGTCAGCAAGTTCATCCGGACTGTAGATGCCGGGATTCAACTTGGCACTGCGGTAGGTGAGTGTCCCGTCGTCCCTGAAAACAATTTCGTCGTTCAGATTGCTGATGATTTGAATATGCTGCGCAGCGTAGGTATAGGTACCGGCATCAAATCTTCCAGTTATGGACCCGCCTGCAACAGTCTGCAATACGGGCACGGCTGAACTGGCGTCACTACTATCAACAGATATATTCAGCGTATCTGCACCGAACCCAAGGGTCGCCGCGGCACTTGATGAGGACCAGAAAAAATCAACATTATTTTGAGGTGCGGCAGCAGCGGTGACAGTTATGGTAAATGCACGGTTTGCTGCATCATATGCAACAGCAAATTGAGCTGTACCAGCCGCTTCAAGGGAACGCTTGACTTCTAATGCCAGTTCCTGACCCGTATAGGTGCCTGCTTTCAGCACTGCGGTTTCTGCAGCAGCGCCAGTTCCGTCGTCAAAGGAAATAGTATCATTGACACCCGTGGTGATGGTAAATGTGTCGGCAAACCCCAGAACAGTTGCTGCCGTGGAATCAGCGGCGCCCCATTTGAAATCAACCGCAGCAGCGCCTTTGTTCATGATTGTGAATTTCCGGGTTGCGCTGTTGTAAGATACTGCATAGTCCTGACCTACTGAAGCATGGGCATCGAGTTGCCGCTCAAGCTCGGCTGCGAGCTCTTTACCAGTATAATCGCCGTGCGCGAGCGCAACGATGGTGTCGCCGCCACCGTCATCAAAGACAAGCGTCGAGTTTTCCGCATCAATTCGGAAGATATACTGGTCGTTTGTTTCATCATATAGCTCATATCGTGGCTCTTGTGGCGGCGCACTGCTGAACCGCAGGACAACACTGCGCGCAGAAAGCTGGGTAGGATCAGTCACTTGCGCATTGTAGAGCCGCATTCCGGTAGTGGACGTAAGCTCTTGGATTGTGATGGGCACCGGATTGAAAAAATAATTTCCGGTCGAACCGTCAAGCCCGTAGCCTTGGTAGTGACGCTTGTTGACTTCTGCGATGAGTGTTGCAGCAAGCGTGTTGAGCCGCTCAAGGTATGAGGGCACGAGTGTGTCCCTGATTTCAAGAATCCCTTTGAGCTTCCCACCGGTGATTTTATCGGTGATGTCAAGCGTTGAGCTTTTGTCCACAAAATAGACTGCATAGTTGTTATTACGGTTTTCATCAACCTTGGCAGCAAGCTCCCATGATACGTTGTCTGCAACCAGCGGCTTGCCAAAGCTGGTCAGCACCGTAATCTGTCCATTGCTTGATTCAAGCATCCGGATATCAATAAGCTCTGAGAGCTCTTCAAGTTTGAGGGCTCGCGCATCGGTGAGGTCGTTTGCATTGCCGCCTTGCGTTTCCGTGCCGAGAATTTGAGCGTTCAGTCCGGCTATTTCCTGAGCAAGGCGGTTGATGGAGGCAATAGTATTTACCACGCTGTTGTTGGCATCGGTTTGCACCTGTTCGAGATTTCGGTACATATTCTGAAAAGCGTTTGCGAGCGATTGCCCTGCGCGCTGCAGTACTGCCCGCTCAGCAATGCCCGTGGGGTTGTCAGCAACATCATGCCAGGCATTCCAAAACTCGGTGAAGCGTGCGTTGAGACCGTTTTCACCTGATTCATTAACAACAGTCTCGAGGCGGCTCATATGGGTTTCTTTTGCTTTCCACTGCCCCAGGATGTTTTTCTCAAGCATGATGCTGTTATTCAGAAACTTGTCATAGCTTTTGGTAATTGCGGTAAGCCGTGCACCTCTGCCGAAGTAAATACCGCCGATAAGCTGAGGATCTATTGTGGATATGACCGGCTGCTGCCGAGAGTATCCTTCTGTGTTGACATTGGCAAGGTTATGCGAGGTGACCGAGACACTTGACTGCTGGACAAACAGCCCTTCCTTGGCAATCTGCAATGTCCCGAAGATGCCGATGTTGCTCATGCTCACGCCTCCTCGCGCAGCAGTGTCGGTGCCATTGCCTGCAGTTTTAACTGTCCGCTGCTTTCATAGCAGGGTATGCCTGATTCAGCACACTGGGTGAGGAACGAAATTGAGCTCATGATTGCCCGCAGCGACCCTCTGATTAACCGTTCATTACTGGTGTTGAGCTCTCGCACTTTCCGGACAACCGAGCGCAATGTGGCATAACTTGTTCGCAGCGGCTCAACCTGTGGATTATCATCACGCGAAAGCAGTTGCTCGATGAGCTCTGCAGGGCTGCCCTGCTGGTGCCGGCACAGTTTTTCAATGAGCTTTGCACAGGATTCATCAAGCAGCTTGATCTGGAGGATAGCTACTTCCTTTTTTTTGTTGTTTGCGTGCAGGTCATCAATTGATGCGCTCAGGATGATGTTATGTTCCCGGCGTAAAATCAGGTAGAGTTTTTTATACAAGTCAATTTGCTTGTGCAGAAGTTTTTGAAGGTCGTCCAGTAAGAGCTCCATACGCACCTGCTTTCTTCAGGAGCGGACGTACTGACTGACGGCCTTCGATTCAGGGGAAATCAGGCAAGAATGTCAATGAGGGATTCCCGTATAAGTTGCGTGGCAACTTTTCGGGTATCAACGGCATAGGTTCCCTTTTCGACAGCTTCCGACAAGGCTTGTACCTTGTCACTCCTGACATCGGGCACGGTCTCCAGAACGTCCTTTATCCTTGAAAACTCGCGCGCCCTGTCAGAAAGCTGCACCTGGTCTTCATCGGTGAACGAGGTGGTCGTTTTCTTTGTTTTCGCACCTTGCTCAGCAGCACCAGTGCGGAGCTGCTGCACGGTTTTGACAGATTCATCATTGTGGATTTTCATGCGACCATCTCCTGTTGTCTGCAATCTGCCATACCGTTTCGACAAAAACAAGAAAAAACTTTAACCACCCTGCTTCTCCCGGGCTGCGCGATCCGTTTGTATGTTGAGTACCTTTTCTTTTCCCTGAGAATCCTTGCGAACGTGTTGTGGCTGTGGACGCCGGAGCTGCTCGTACAGCACTTCGGCAATGCCCTGCCGCTCGTTGTGTGCCATGATCTTTGCGTATTCCTCGTCAAGCAACGAGGTGTAGATGTCTTCTGCATGTCCACCATAAAAAAGATCTGATTTTTGAACTGTTTTTCTCATTGCTTGCAGCATGGCAGCATACAGCAATGATTCAAACTCCCGGCATTTTTCTTTGAGCTGTGCATCGGCGGTTTCGGATGCCGCTACGCCATGAGCGTGTAGGTGCCCATGGTTTTTACCCAGTGTAGATGCCGTACCAACGTGTGACACGAAACTGTCCATCAGATAATCTCAAGATCTGCCTGTAGGGCGCCGGCTGCTTTGATTGCCTGAAGAATTGCAATCAGGTCGCGCGGGGTTATGCCCATTGCATTCAGCCCGCGCACGACATCGCCGATGGTCGGCCCTTCCTGCAGCAGAATCAAATTTGATTTTTGTTCTTCAACCTTGACTTCAGTCTGCGGTACGACGGTTGTCTGTCCCTGTGAAAACGGCAGGGGCTGTGAGACAACCGGTTGCTCCTTGATCACGATGCTGAGGCTACCGTGTGAAATTGCAACGGTCGAAATGCGCACCTTGTCACCCATAACCACGGTGCCGGTGCGCTCATTGAGCACCACGCGCGCTTTATTGTCTGGCTGAATCTCCAGGTTTTCAACCTGCGCCATAAACGAAATTTTATTCTCAAGAAACTCATCAGGAATCGGAATGCTCACGGTGCTGGCATCAAGGGACTGCGCAGCGGTGCCGGTCTGGGTTTTAATTGCTTCAGCCATGCGCAGCGAAGTGGTGAAATCAGGACGGTAGAGACTGAGCTCAAGACTTGTTTTCTTGCTGAGATCAACCGGCACCTCCTTTTCGATAATGGCGCCGCCCGCAATCATGCCGACTGTCGGGTGGTTTTTCTGCACGCCACCACCTGCAGCACCGCCATAAGAAAAACCACCAATGGATATTGGGCCCTGTGCCACGGCATAGACCTCACCGTTTGGTGCTTTGAGCGGTGTCATGAGCAGTGTCCCGCCCTGAATGCTTTTGGCATTACCGATTGATGAAACATTCACATCAATCCGTGTCCCCACCTTGGCAAACGGCGGCAGCGTTGCCGTCACCATGACGGCTGCCATATTGTCCACCTTGACGCCGTTGACATCCACAACAATCCCCATTTTTTCAAGCATGTTCACCAGTGTCTGCCGGGAAAACTTCGTTTTATCATCATCGCCGGTGCCGTCCAAACCTACCACGAGACCATACCCGACAAGCTGGTTGTCACGGACGCCTTTGAAACTGGCTATGTCCTTGATGCGGATCGCTGCAGCGTCCACACTCCAGCAGAGCAGGATGAGGGAGGCGAGCAGTATGCGCAGAGCCATTATTTTTGTCGTATCCGCAGCCATGTTTTTATCCACACATCAGAACCAGGCGGCTGTTTTTTGTTCGGTTGTTGTCTGTGTCATGCTCAGAATGGCCAGATCCAGTCAAACAGCCGATGCCCAAAACCGGGTGACTGTTTGTCTGAAATGACCCCTTTGCCTGAGATACTTATTTTCGCATCAGCAATCGCTGTTGACATCACGACATTGTTATAAGAAATGTCTTCAGGACGGATAATTCCGCTCAGGTGAATGAATTGCTTTTCATTGTTGATAGTGATCTCGCGGTTTCCCCGTATCAGCATGTTACCGTTTGGATAGACTTCACATACTTTAGCGGAAATGGTTGCAATGAATCTATCCTTGCGGACCGTTGACCCGTCGCCGTTAAATGAGTTTTCAGACGAACTTTCAAGCTCAGGCTGAAATGGTGTTTCGGTACGATCTGCGGCGGTCGCGGCGTCGGTTTTCTTGCCCCAGAGGTTGTCCATGCCAAAGGTCAGGTCTTTTGAGCCAAAAAACTTTGTGATGCCTGATTTCATTCCGCCTTTTCGCGACAGTTTGGTTGTTGCGTTCCGTGATGCATCAGATGTTTCCATAATTTTGACGGTGACGATATCGTTCACGGTTACTGCTTTGTTGTCGCCAAACAGGAAAGCCCGTGAGTTGTACGGTGTCCAAAGTGAACCTTCATGGGGATTGTTGACATAGACGTAATTTGAATTCGTGCTCTTATCATTGCTGCCGGTAATTTCACCAGACTGATCCTCGTTGTGCCGCGCTGAGAACAGTCCTGTCGTGCTACACCCCTGCATGAGAAGGGCTGCCACAAGGCTTGCAATAAAAAAAGCTTTTCCTGCCGCATTGCACCTCATTTCAGTAACGCACCTCTACTTCTTTGTTGTTTTTAACCGAGCCATATACTTTGTTTTTTGACGAAAGGTTTGCCACTGGTATTACCTCGCCGCGATTGCCACTCTCAAGTGCCTCACCAGGAACGGTGATTGAAAACAGCGGCGTGGTGAGCGATATGGTAACGATATCGCCTCTGCGGATGTCGGTATCAGCCTCAAACATGTCTTGCCGCAGCAGGGTTCCTGCCGTAATACTTATTTTTGCCCGCCTGTTTGTGAGGCAGTTAATATCTGTGATAACGCCTTTGGGCAGTGTGGCTAAGTCTTTTGGCTCCATAATAATGGCTTCAGGTGAGAGCAGCGCATGACGGTCAATCGCCTTTGCGCTGACGGCAACCGGAACCGTTACCCTGATCACCGCCGATGCTCGGGTGCGCTGGATTTCACAGCCGTTTACCTTAAAAATTACATCTGCATTGAATTTGCCCAGATAATCTTCACCGGGCTGGACCACAACGTGGTGAGTGATATCTCCCAGAGGAAGCTGCACCGGTTTGGCGGTGAAATTTTCGATGACAACCGCATGTTTCTCCCACGGCATGTTTGCAAAGATGTGGGATCTGATTATTGCTTCCAGATCCTCGATGCTCACCTCTTGGTAGTCACCGAGCACCTTTATCTCGCGGGGGCAGCTAAGGTCTATGTTCTTTGCATCAAAACCTTGTTGTCGCAGCGCAGCCACGATCTGCTCACGGCTCACACGGCGTTCTTTGCCCGCAAGCGGTGCTCTGCCGACGGGAACGGACTCAAGCTTGTGAATAACCCCTAGTTCACCTTCCAGGGTAGCAATGTCGCCCAGACGTATCGTGTCCCCCTGCACGCGTGCCTCTTGGCTTACCGTAATACGACCATCGGGGCTTGCTGCTGCCGTGGATGGTGCTACGATACCCATACCGAGCACAAAGAGCATAACCCACGCACACCTACAGACTGTTTTTGCAATTTTCATGGAATCTCTGTGTTACCGTTTGAGCTGGTTTGCGACCTGCAGCATGTCATCTGAGGTCTGAATTACTTTTGAATTAATTTCATAGGCGCGCTGGCTGACAATCATATTCACCATTTCTTCAACGACACTGACATTGGACATTTCAAGAAAGCCCTGCGCTATTGTTCCATAACCATCCTGCCCTGGTGTGCCGGTTGCTACTGCGCCTGAGGCATCTGTTTCAACATACAGATTCCTGCCGATACTTTTCAATCCCGCCTGATTGGGAAACCGCGCAAGTTCGATATTGCCGACCTGCGACGGTACGGTTTGACCTGCCTGCAGCACGGATACCGTGCCATCAGGCCCGATGGTGATGTTGAGCGTGTCATCGGGGATGGTGATTTCCGGTTCGAGCGGATACCCGTCAGAGGTTACAATTCTGCCGTCGTTGTCGAGCTTGAAGGCGCCTGACCGGGTGTAGGCGGTTTCACCGTCAGGGGTTCGTATCTGAAAAAAACCCTTGCCCTCAATTGTCATATCAAGTTCATTCTGCGTCTGCATGAAATCGCCCTGCAGAAAGATTTTTTGCACTGCAACGGTTCGTGCACCGTGACCAACCTGAATGCCGGTTGGAACCTTGGTGTTGCTTGAAGATGCAGTACCGGCAAGCCGCAGGGTCTGATATAGCAGGTCTTGAAAATCACCTCTGCCCCGTTTGAAGCCAGCCGTATTGACGTTGGCAAGGTTATTCGCGATAACGTCCATGTTGAGCTGTTGAGCCTGCATGCCGGTTGCGCCGGTCCACAATGCCCGTATCATAGGATTTTCCTCCTGTTGTTATGCTGCTACCACGGCTTCAATCAGCCGTCCGGTACATTCGTCAAGCGCGGTAATCATTTTTTGGTATGCCTGATACATACGGTTCAGTTCGATCATCGTCACCATTTCGCTTACTACATTGACATTTGACATTTCCAGTGAACCCTGATGCACCATGGTTTGCGCTGGTTTTGGACGCGCAACCGCATGAGGCGGTGCAAGAAACAAATTGTGCCCCTCTTTGACTAAAACCTCAGGGTTTTCAAACTCAACAATCTCCAGCGAACCTTGGTTTTGGCTGTTCACTATGACATTGCCTTGAGTATCAATGGTGATGTCGCCCTGATCAAGCCCGGTAAGCCCTTTTCCCCTCACCGGAAGCCCATCTGAGGTGAGGAGCTTGCCGGTGCTGTCAATCGCAAAGTTGCCCTGCCGGGTATAGCGAACACCGTTGGGGGTTTCAATCGCAATAAAACCAGGCCCTTCCAGTGCGATGTTCAAAGGATTGCCGGTTACCTGCGTATTGCCTTGGGAAAAGTTTGTTCCGACCCGCAATGTTTTTGCATAGGCGACATCGTAGGGCGTCTGCTCATCAACAAAGGGCTGTGGCACTGGCTCAACATCTTCAAGAGCCTGAGCAAGTTGAAAATCGAACGAGGTTGACGCAAGTTTGTCAGCCTTGTAGCCAGAGGTATTGACATTGGCAAGGTTATTTGCCGTTATTTCAAGACGAAGCTCCTGAAGCTTTGCCCCTGAAACGGCAACATACACGCCACTGTTCATACACCCACCCTGTCTTTAGTGTTTTGCCTGTTAACCTTATCAAGATGCATGCCATAAGCGCTGCGCAACTTTTTATGAAACGACCTTTGACGATTTTTATTCTTTGAATATTGCAACCCATTGATATTACGCAATATTCATTCTGCTATGGTAAGGAGGGGGAGCAGAGAGCCACCTTGTCGAGAGCTCTCATCAGTTATTGAACAATGCATGAGGGAGGAATATTTTGCCCAATAGGAGTTTTTGTGGTAAACATAGGCAAAAGGTTTGCTGTGTCCAGAAAGAGTGGGCAGATGCAGAGCATAAAACAGACCTGTCTGGTATTTGCAACCCTATGCTTCGCGGTCGCAGTGTCCCAGAACTGCCACGCTGATGCTGAAGGACCCATTGAATTTTCTATCAGAAATGTGGTGGATGGCAGTACGTTTTCAACCGCTGATCATAAGGGTAAGTGCATGGTGATCATCTTCGGGTCTATGTACTGCAAGCCGTGTATTCAGATGATACCTGTTATTAACCAGTTATACGACACCTACAAAGAAGCCGGATTTACTGCGGCGGGAATTGATGTTGATGTCTGTACTGATAATGTGACGCTGAAAAACTTTGCTGCTGAAAAAGGGGTGCGGTTTCATTTTCTCCTCGGCGGTCCTTGGATTTCAAAAAAATACAGCATCTTTTTATTGCCGACAATACTTGTCATTGACTCTGAAGGAACCATCACGAAGCGCTATACAAACTTTCAGTCGTACTCTGTGCTTGAAAAGCAGGTAAAGAAGTGTCTGGCGGAGAGGCAGAGGCGGAGTGAGGAGTGAGGGGGGCAGAAAAAAACGTAAAACGTGGCTCGTGTATCGTGAAAATAAAAAAAACGAGCCACAGTCTACGAGTCACGAACCACGAATCATTGAGGGGCTTTTCTATGCAGCTTGGCATGGTCGGGCTTGGTCGTATGGGTATGAATATGGCGCGGCGACTCATTGCCGGAGGTCATGAAGTAGTTGCTTACAACAGAACCCGGCAGAAAGTTATCCAGCTTCAGCACGAAGGTGCACGCCCTGCAGATTCTCCCGAAGACCTTGTCGCCCAGCTTACGCATCCCCGCATTATCTGGCTTATGCTGCCTGCTGGCAGCACGGTTGATCATTATAGTGATCTTCTTGCCCGTTTTCTTTCATCCGGTGATATTCTGATTGACGGTGGCAATTCATATTTCAAAGACGATATCAGGCGAAGTCAGCGGCTGGCGGAGTATGGCATTCACTACCTTGACGCCGGAGTTTCGGGTGGAATTTGGGGACTGCAGAACGGCTACTGCATTATGATCGGCGGTGAGGCATCTGTCTTTCAGCATATAGAACCGCTTTTAAAATCACTCTGCGCACCTGATGCCTACCTCTACTGTGGTGCCACTGGCGCAGGGCATTTTGTGAAGATGGTGCATAACGGCATTGAATACGCAATGATGGAGGCATACGGCGAAGGGTTTAATCTTTTGAAAGCCTCACCGTATGGGCAGCACCTTTCGCTCAAGGAAATAGCCCGGCTTTGGAACAGAGGGAGTGTGGTCCGCTCATGGCTTCTTGAACTGCTGGAAGATGTATTTGCACGTGAGGCTGAACTCCAGAACATCGAACCGTATCTTGAAGATTCAGGGGAGGGAAGATGGACGGTTGCAGAGGCTTTGGCAGCCGGCGTTCCGGTTCCGGTTATCGCAGCATCGCTTTTCCAGAGGTTCGCCTCACAGGGGCAGGCAGCTTTTTCAGACCGGGTGCTCGCTGCATTGCGCAGAGAGTTTGGCGGGCATGAAGTCAAGGCGAGCGGTTCTGAGAAGAACAAAAAACGTGCTGATTGACTAAATCCAGTCAAATTGCTTCTGAATTTATTGTCATTGCGAGGAATCCTGCAGAGCAAGGTGACGAAGCAAACTCGTTTTGAGAACTTATGTAAAACCCAAGATGTTAATGCTGTATTTTGAACTGAAATCAATACACCCACCAAGAGAATGTGCAAGCACAAATATCCTCTGGTGCTCCTTTGCCCGAACCACGGTATCAATAAAGGCCTTACCGGAATCGCGGCATCGAAGCTGCTCTACTGGTTGAGGGATTCAAACACGGCATACAGGCAGGAATCACTGAAGCTGAGGCTTCATGGGTTCTTGAGGACAACACAGCCATGTGCCGTGTGATGGGATTTTTTGAGGGTCAAGTGTACCGCCGCTACCGGATCTATACCCGAACCTTATGATCCGGATCACCCCACGGAGCATTATACAGGTTTGCTCTGCCTGCCCAGCTTTTCATACACCCTGTTCCCCAGCGGAATAAGCAGCGCTGCCGTCACCCCCCCCGGCAATCACATCTATCGCATAGTGGTATAGTACCAACCTCAAATGTTCAGGATATAGAAAGGGAAAACCCGGAAAGTCTTTTAGTAAAATGGGGAGAACAAGCTAAACAGATAACAAAACTTGGCATTGACAAAAACAGACTCAAGGCACAGTCTCTTATCACTCCAAGCTGTGGCACGGGCTCGCTCAGCCTTGAGCTTGCCACAAAAGTCTTGGAACTAACCCGGTCGGTTTCAGAAAAACTGCGCTCAAAAACCACCATCTGACTTCTGACTCCTGCTCTTCACATACCACGCAAGCTGTCTGAAAATACCCCGTATAAAGCGTGCCTCAGGTATGGTGAGTGCTGCCTTGGTAAGAATTCTGCGCATCAGCCCAAGCGTGTATTCCGGATTTTGCCGGTTGAGAAATCCTATTTCATAGAGTGTTGTGCGCATATGGTCATACATTGCTTCAGTCATAGCAGCAGGGGCTAAGCGAGCAGTCGGCGTCGGTGCTGAGCAGTGCTCAGCAGCAGTGAAGAGTTCATAGCAGAGGATCATAACCGCTTGCGCTATGTTGAGTGACGAACCATCTGTTGCGGTCGGAATGGTGACAACCTCACTGCACAGCTCAAGCTCTTCATTGGTCAGCCCTGTGTCTTCTGGACCAAATACAAGCGCAACGTTATTTTCACCGCTCAGCGATAAGGCTTTTTTTGCCATATCCTTCGGCTTACGTATCCGTCGCCAGCGTCTGTTGCGGGCAGTTGTCCCAAATGAATAGGCACAATCTGCAATTGCTTCACGCAGCGAAGAAACAATCTGAGCGTTTTTGAGAATCTCAGCACCACAGGTAGCCATCCAATAAGCCTGCTCATCAAGTGAGCACTGCGGGTTCACCAGCCTGAGCTGAGAAACTCCCATGTTGCGCATTGCTCGTGCCGCCGACCCGATATTGCCGGATGCCAGCGTTCCCACGAGCACAATAACAATACGTTCAAGATTCACTCCTCACCGCTCACTTTACGAACCACATCCCCTACCCTTACCATTCCCCCACAAATAACTTTAGCAAAAATTCCTTCTGTGGGCATGACGCAGGTGCCTGCCTGCCGATAGATTGCGCAAGGGGCATGACAGTGCTTCCCGTGCTGGGTTATTTCAAGTACAACGCTTTCACCGATCTTGATACGTGAGCTGATCGGTAGCCCAAGCAGGTCTATACCTTCTGTGGTAAGATTTTCAGCAAAGTCACCGGGTCCGACACTAAGCCCTTTGTCTTGCATTTTCTTGATACTCTCGCGTGCGAGCAGACTAACCTGCCGATGCGTTGTTTTAGATGCATGCGCATCGCCTTGGATGCCATAATGCTCAACAAAGAGCGCTTCGCCGACATTCTTTTTACGCATGCCGGTTTTTGCACTTGTACATACCGCGCAAATTATGCCAAGTGCCTGATTGTCATTTTCGTGCATTGTTATGTTCCCTTGTGCAGCGGTTTCTGAGGTCAGTCTTGTCAAACCTACCATGTTTGCGCTGCTCCATCAAGCCATCGTCCCTGCAGAGAAAGCTTTACTGACGTAGCAAAGAGTGGTATAAAAGCATCATTGAAAAAAAATAATGTATTATGCCATAACAAAAAAATGCCTGTTGCAAAACGAAAAATCACCTGCTGCAAAGGCAGATACCATGTTCTAATGGATGGAACGTATTACTGTATGGCGCCGCCCGACGTCCAGTGCACACAACTGCGCAAAGGCGCCGGTAAGTTCACCAAGGGTGACAAAAAAATATTCTACTGCACCCACTATCAGCATCCCTGCTCAGAGTGTTCTACGCTGTGTACGTCGCTTAAACCGAGCGGTTCATGAGTCAACGATGATTTCCCTGTCCCCGTAGCTCAGTAGGATAGAGCGAGGGATTCCTAATCCCTAGGTCGCACGTTCGATTCGTGTCGGGGACATACATAGTATATAAAGCACTTATATCTCTCTCTGGTGATATAGGTGCTTTTTTATTGAAAGCTCCTTTAGTACGGTCCCAAACAATAAGAGCCTTTTTCGTAATAATGAAAAAATTGTGGCAAGGAGCAAACAGTAAGCCTCACGTGGATGAACCGTGAGCAGTGAACAGAAAATAGTTACTGAATGCTGAGTTCTTAGGAGCACTCAGTATTTTTCACTTCTCAGTGCCCACGTTTTCCACACGGGAGGTTTCCTGTTTTGCCCCTTGCCCTATCTTTTCTATAATTGCGATACAGCCTCTCATCGGCAGGACAGATCTATACCATACCTTACAGGGATAGCCAGCACTATGGGTTTAACAACGGTCTGTCAACCCAAAAGGGATGCGCAATACCCTGCCGGTATGCGGCAAGTGATTTTTCCGAGGAGTTGATTCTGAGGTTACTATAGCTGCCATCAGAATTGCGCCATCGTTCATGCCAGTACACTGCAGCTTTCATGCGTGGAAATTCAACCGGAAACCGCCTAAACGCTTCAGCGAGCCACGCTGCCTTGTCGCCTGCTTTCGGGAATTCACCCACCCCCCATTCGGCAAGGATAAACGGCTTGTCAGGTGTAATGCTGCATATCTCACGATAATACTCAGGCAGAACCTTCTGAAAATCAATCCATCCGGTATGGGGATACTGCTGACCGTATGCGCTTAATCCGAGCCAGTCCACATATGCGTCACCCGGATAATATTGTTTCATGCGGTTCCATGGCTCATCAGGTTCCGAGGTGTTGTTGGCATGAAATACCCACTGAATATTGAGTGCCCCTGCTGCCCGTGCGCAATCAACGACATGGCGATAGGCTTTTTTAAAGGTTTCCGGACCTTGATACTGTGGTGGACTGGTTCCCGGAATAACTGTGTTCCCACCGTAAAAAATGCCTGACCACGGAAACCAGGTGCCGTTCATTTCAAGCCCCCATGAGACGAGGAGTGGACCTCCACGTGCTGCTGCCTCGCGCGCCCATGCAGCGATATAGTTGTCCCATTTTCCGGCAATGATATCAGGCAAATTGAAACGGTCGGGCTTGTTTCCTTCTGAAAAAGGACGGTCCCATGGGTTCCAGTAGATAAGGGGAATTGCACCGTAGGCAGTGATCAACCGTACAGCCTCACGGGGGAATGACTGCTTTCCCCAATAGTTTGAAAACCCTATGATCGCCTGATGCCTCCCGGCAAGTTCCTCAAACTGCTCAAGGGCCTCAAAGGTCACCGCATCTTCGGTTGCACCAAAATCAATATACGCACCGGTATACGCTTGACCTTCAGGCAACAGCAGACGGCTGCCTTGTGTCGGTTTGGCATCATGGTGCTGCGGCAGAACAGGTTGTTCTTTCTGCCCGCATGCAAAAAACATTGCACCTGTTATCAGAATGACCACAAGCTGTTTTCCTCGCATCGCCTCACTCTACTCCCGCGGGATAGGTGACCGTGCCCAGCAACGGTACCCCGCGCCGTTCCTGTCGTCCCCACGCAACCCATACACCTTTCATGGCACGCAGCAACGCAGCCCAGACAGCCCAAGCAAGTATGGGACGATACAAAAACCGCATCGGCAGTATCCTCACGGCACGCGCAAGCGATGTGCCGTCAATATGGCAGGCAACAATCGCTATCATGAAGTCAAGACTGAGAAAAGCAATCGCATAATCTGCAATAGCATGCCCCGCGCCCATGGTCAGCGACCCAAGGAGTAGAATGTCAATAAAGGGAATAAGAGCCACAAGGAAAAAATGAAACAGCCAAACTCCCGGAAGACTGAAAAAACCAAGCGCCTTGTTTCTTGCAAAAAACAGCAAATCGCGGTGTTTCCAGAGGCATTGCAATGTCCCAAATGCCCATCTAATCCGCTGGCGCGTAAGCCCCCTGAGTGTCTCAGGCACTTCAGTGAAGGCAACCGCATCATCGGCAAAACGCACCACATAGCCAAGCCGGTGCAGCATGAGCGTGAGGTCGGTATCTTCGGCAAGTGTGTCATCAGACAACCCTCCTGCCCTTTGCAGCGCCTCTCTGCGGAATGCTGACACAGCGCCCGGAACAACGGTAATGCAGTTCCACTGATCGTATGCACGGCGGTCGAGATTGAATCCACAGATGTATTCAAGTTCCTGAAATCGCCCAAGCCATGTGCCCGTATTACCAACTCTGACATGACCGGAAACCGCACCGACCGACGGATCGGCAAACGGTCTGAGAAGCGCGCTGATCGTGTCTGGGAGGAATTGAGTATCTGCGTCAAGCGTGACAACAAAGCGGTGCGACGCAGCGTTTAACCCCGCATTCAATGCAGCAGCCTTACCCTGCTTGGCTTGTCTGATGAGCCGTATCCGAGGGTCGCGTGCTGCAATTTCTTCTACCATCGTCGCTGTTGCATCCTGTGACCCATCATCTATCACAATAACCTCAAGCTCTGCCGGATAGGTTGTTGCTAAAATACTCGCAAGTGTTGCGCCAATCACTTTTTCTTCATTATGTGCAGCAATAACAACTGATACGGGTTCTACTGGCGGAGCAGGTGCGTTTTTGCTGCGGCACCGATTACTCCACGCAAGAACTATCAATACCATAGTTCTGCAGCATACCAGCACAGTACTGACGATCATGAACGCCCAGCAGAGTTGCTCAACCCAGTGCATCAGGCGAAAGCCGGTCGTAGCGATACGGAGCTCCTCGGTCTTGTCAGCCGGCTGAATCGGCGGCATCAGTGACGCCGCCGGGAGGTTGAGCAGGCTACGGAGTGGAACGATCTGGTCGCCCCGGTGCTGCAGGTATTCAATGATCAGCGGCAGTGCCGCACAGGTAGCCGAACGGTCGCCTCCCGCATCATGCAGTAAAAGCACCGAGCCGTCTTGCCGCCGCTGTTTCACCCGCTGCAAAATAATCTCTGGACCGGCTGCATTCCAGTCTTCGCTATCAATACTCTGACTGACCGTTATGTAGCCAAGCTCATTGGCTATCAGGAGCGGTGCAACTTCCTCAACACTGCCGGGTCGGCGGTCTGCATTGTAGGGAGGACGAAATAGTATCGTAGATCTGCCGGTAATGCCCTCGAGGATGCGCTGGGTCGCGTTCAGTTCAAGCCGCACCAGCGGCGTAGGCATACCGGTAAGTTCCACGTGGTTATAGGTATGATTCCCTAACTCATGGCCCTCTGCCACAATCCGCAAAATCAGTTCAGGATGCTGTCGGGCATTCACACCGGTGACAAAAAAAGCTGCAGAAACATTATACGCTTTCAGAATGTCAAGAATCCGCGGCGTCCACTCCGGATCTGGACCATCGTCAAAGGTCAGCGCAACCATCGTTCGGGATTCAGGGTTCCAGTGTGTAAGCAGTGTGTAGCGGGGATAGCTGACATAGCGTTCATGCCAGATACCGTCTGCGTCAACGGTTATCGTCCGCTTGCCCTCAATCCGCTCATCAGCAGCACTGATGAAATCTCCTTCGCCGATATGCGCAAGCATTCCTCCGGAGGGTAGTTTTTCAAACTGCTGGGGCACAGCCGCGCTGCCTTGGTTAAGCACCTCCCACACACCGGGATCCTCGCAGCCCAGCCGGTACAGTGCAATACCGCCGGTACCCTTGCTCGAAGCGTACGTCAGATGATTGAACAGGGTCACGGCATCAAGAAACCAAACCGTATGCACCCGACCCGAAACCGTGTAGGTAAAATGCGGACCATGCAATTCGGCATCATCCTCAAGCACCCCTTCCAGAGCATAAGCAGCACGCGCCATGCAATCGGCAAAACTCAAGGTGTCTGCAGATTCTCCGTCTTGCCAGTCATACCCATAGGAACCGATACCCACGACCCATTGGCTGGGCTGTCCGTGAGCCGTCAGCACATCGAGCCACGTGCGAAACCAGTGCATCGAGGCGATCGGACCCGGGCTGTCATCCTCGCCGTTTTCATCATAGAGAAGGGCGACAAAACGATCTACACTCTGCGCAAGCTCGTCAAGATTATAGAGAGCGATATCATCGCCCGGTGGGATACAGAGCCACAACTCAAGATCAGACTCGTGAAAAACCGTACCGATCGTTTCCAAAAAATCAGAAAACGCATCACGATAAGAAGGGTCAACCTCCTGAAAATCAAGAACCGCGCCTGCTGCATCAATATCACGAAGCCCGGAAACAAGTTCCTCGCAAAACGCACGCTGCTTCTGTGCATCAGCCATGAGCAGAGATTCGATCGCCTCGGGATGCCACTGCCGGTGGAGATTGGTGACCTGCGGCATCAGCTTTACGCCATGGTCTTGGACATAAGCCAGCACACGTTCATCAGGCTTTGCCGTTAAAACAGGAGGGACACCGGTAATCGAAAACCATTCCGGTGCAATGTGCGTCAAGATAGTGCCGTTTTTTTCAAGCGATGCATAGCTTGCCGGATCCCAGCCCGCGTAAAAGCCAAGGCGAACCGGCTGCTGCTGACCATCTGATGGTGGTCTCTGCACTGACGCAGTCCTAGCGACCGATTTCATCCATGCTGGGGGGAGTCGAGACGGCGGAACTGCGATATTCACTTGCGGGAGGGCTTTGATGTTTTTTTTGATGTCCTGTATCTGCTGCACCGTAGCGAGACGGGGACACACAATGAGGGATTTGACGAACACAACACAACAGGCAATGCACACAAGTATCCCGCACCCGCATGCGATGCGGAAGCGACTCCATCGCCGCCCATGATCGTCTAAAAACACAAATCCCTTATGCATAGTTCATCCTTGCGCTGTTGGGATAACAGAGCATATAGCTGGTTTGGAAGATCTTGCGCTTTGCATCAAACTCTAAAGTCAAATCAGATTTCATACCTGGCAGAAGTTCCTTTCAAAAAAGCTCAAAGCAATATATCCTGCCCATTTTTTCATAAACAGAGTGATTCTGTTCTAAATCAAATGCATTTGGTAATTCATAGGGAACTACTCGCGGACAGGAGACATTTTTGAATAATCTTCCAGCAGGCGCATTTAGAAAATGTAAGTGGTGTAAACCTCATTGTCAAGAAAGATATTTTTAGAGGTTCCCATAATTTTGATGTTCGGCTGCTTGTATCTCGGTTTGATCAAAACAGCTTTGCCACTATTCCAGATACTTCTGAAAAAAGGTGCGGATAAAGTCGAGTGCGACATCGCGGATCGTATCACGTTCCATCAGTATCTCATGCCGTGAACCGTGAAAAATAATAAGCCGGCAGTCTTGCGCTGCGTCACACAGTTCCTCCTGCCCTTCAGGTCGTACAAAGCTATCCTCCTCAGCCTGAAAGATGAGCAGCGGTGTTGCAATCCTTGATGCCTCTCGCCGCGCACGCCATCCTGCTTCAAGACAGACCTTGACCCAATTATAGGTTGCACCACCCGAACGAATTTCAGGATGCGATGGAATCAGGTCCTCCTCCCATTTTGACCAGCGCGCAAAACTGTGTGTTGTGGTGTTTTCAACAAACCACGGCTCCTCGCGAGGACCCTTCCCGTTCGCATAGTCTGTGCCGAAGCCAAGCCCGGCCGCGCTTGCAGCAATCGCATAGGCGACAGCTGGTGGATACGTGCCGGTATTGATCTGAACCATCGGCGCTGAGAGTACTGCGGCGTCAATATCCTCGGGATAGCGTTCACAATAGCGAGTTGCAATACACCCACCAAGGGAATGTGCGAGCACAAATATCCTCTGGTGCTCCTTTGCCCGAACCACGGTATCAATAAAGGTTTTTACATCATCCACATAATCATCAAACTGCTCAACATATACCTTTTGCGGGTCATCGGTCACTATGCGCTCAGAAAAACCAAATCCACGGTGGTCCATAAGATAGCAGGAAAAGCCAAGCTCCTGAAGGTCGTACACCACTTCTGCGTATTTGATATACGATTCAGACTTTCCGTGCAGGATCACTAAAGCGCCAGTTTCATGATCCTGCTCAAAAGCCGCATATCTGATGCGCACCCCTGCGCGACCTTCAAACTCACCAAACACTCCGCCTTCATAGAACGGAACAACGTGAGTGGCATAATCCTCAGAAAAGTTTTTTTCCGAAATCGCAGAACACACGTCAGGAAAAACAAGCGCCATAACAACAGTGGCAAAAACCAATCGCTGAAAAAACAACCTCGGAGTACAAGCACTACGAGATTTCATAATGGCATCCTCCTTATCCAAACAAATTGTCCTTAGAACTTTTCTGTGCACCATTGGGCAGTAATGTCTTTTCATATATTTTCAAAAAACGAAATTGCTTCATCATCTCGCTCTGCAGGATTTTTCGCAGTGACCATGAAGCGACTGTCATCGCGCGTGCCGCAGCGCGGGACATGGCAATCTCATCTTTTAGACAACATTATCTTCAGATATTCTCCTTTTTTAGAATATGACTTAATCACGATACCTTACCTTCGAGATAAAAATCAACGCTGAATTCCCGTAAGGTTATTGCTATGACCATCCATTCCCCATGAGTCGCACCCGTAATATTTTCAGGTTGATTTCAAAAGGTGCTATTGATAAATAATCGTTCCAACCTCTGATACAGGATATGTTTCAATGGGAAAGACTTTAAAACTCGTAGCCCTGCAGCTCACCAAAAAAGATATCAAACGCTTTCTGTCCGTTCCCCATACCATTTATGCCCATGATCCAAACTGGGTTGCTCCCCTGCTGCGTGACAAAATGCTGCTGTTTCTTCCGGGCAATCCTTTTTTAAAACATGCTGAAATCGCGCTGTGGGTGGCGGTACAAGATGGCCAGGATATGGGGAGCATCGCAGCCATTGTTGATCACAACTATAACGCATTCCATAAAGAGAACACAGCATGTTTTGGGTTCTTTGAATGTGTCAACGACCCTGACGTTGCAAAATTGCTCCTTGATACCGCAGTTGCATGGGCTCGGGCACACGGTGCCTCGCAGGTGCTTGGGCCTCTGAACCCCTCAACCAATGAAGAGTGCGGTTTGCTGGTGGAAGGCTATCAGTGCCCGCCAACCCTTATGATGCCCTACAACCCCCCTTACTATCCTGAGCTTATGGAAGCAAACGGGTTTACCAAAGCGAAAGATTTGCTTGCATTTTTCGTTGATGTGCAGCGTTGCCCCCTTGACCGACTCGGTCGCATTGCAGAGCGAACTTTGCGACGCAACCCAGCGCTCAAGCTCAAACCCGTTACCCTGAAAACATTGGAATCCGATCTTGCGAAAATTAAATCAGTCTATAACCGTGCCTGGGAACTCAACTGGGGGTTTGTGCCCATGACCGACAGTGAATTTGAGTTTATGGCACGCCGGCTCAAACCCGTGTTTATGGAGGGACTTGTCTGGTATGCACTGTGGGAAGATGAACCGGTTGGCTTCATGCTGGCACTGCCTGATTATAATCTTGTCCTGCGGCATCTGCGCGGTCGCATTATCAGCCCCGGGCTGGTGCGCGCGCTTCCGTACCTGCTGGGATGGCGAACACCACATCGTTGCAGAGTAGTTACCCTTGGCGTGATACCCCCTTACCGGAATCGCGGCATCGAAGCTGCTCTGCTGGTTGAGGGATTCAAACACGGCATACAGGCAGGAATCACTGAAGCTGAGGCTTCATGGGTTCTTGAGGACAACACAGCCATGTGCCGTGTGATGGGATTTTTTGAGGGTCAAGTGTACCGCCGCTACCGGATCTATACCCGAACCTTATGATCCGGATCACCCCGTGGAGCGTTCCGACGGATTGGACTGCCCACCAAGTTTTGCATATATCCTATTCCCCAGCGGAATAAGCAGCGCTGCCGTCATCCCTCCGGCTATCACATCGAGTGCATAGTGGTATCGTCCATATACCGTTGACAGGCAGAGCAAGAGAACACAAGCGGCATGCACCCACCGAATCCGCCGAAGATATCTAAAAGAAAAATAGAGTGTGCACAGCGCCACAGCAACATGACTGCTGGGAAACGCTGCGCCGGGGGCTTCAAACAGGTTATAAATAACGTACATCAACCTATAAAACACCGCTTTTTGAATGGACTCGGGCACTGGAGGCACCTGTGCTGGTATGAATGCAGCCGGAAGAGAATACCCTGCAAACGCTTGATAAAAAAGCCGGGGACCGATCACCGGCAGACAGATATAGATAAAATAACAGACATAAAAAACAAACGACACCACACAGAGATAGTGAGAAAAATGGTTTCCCTGCCGCAGGTACAGTGCCACTCCCACACCGGTAATCATAAGGTAATATGAAAAATATGCTCCGTACATTACCTCAGCAAACCAGCGATACGACAAGAGTTGCGAAAATTGCAAACTCGGCTGAAACCCAAAAATAGTTTCCTCAAGCTGTATAAAGACCGGGTCAAGACAGCCGTCAATAAACAATTGGTTGAGTATCCCTGTCTCGCGGTAAAACCCGGTATAGAGAATCAACGGATAAAAAAACCGCAAAAAACGCACAGCACGGCTATCGGGATTTTTTGCATGCCAGTGTATCAATCCATGAATTGCGACAAGTACTATGACGTGGCATCCCAGCACCAGATACCAGTAGGGCACTCGGTCGCCATGAAAGAAAAGCACAAGCAGCCCGATGAGCGCACTATATCCTTGGGTCAGGTAATCAATATGCAGATAGTTCTTCAGTATGTTCATCCCGGAGACTACTGTTACAGCCATCCATGTTCCCGGTACCACTGCACGGTCTCACTGACGCCGTCTCTCAGTGAGGTTGGGCAAGTGATTCCAAGCTCATGCTCGATCCGCGAGGGATCGCATACCCATGCGGCTGCCCGAAATTCAGCATATTTCTGCCGGTTGAGGATAGCGGGTTTGTTGAAAATCCGGGCGCCAATTTCCTGAACAACACAAACAGGCCACATCAGTTGAACCGGTACGGGAAACGAAAACGCACGCACACCCATGGCGTGGGCTATTATATCCAAAAAACCTGAGGGTGACACAACCTCACGCCCGGAAACAAAAAACGTCTTACCTCCGGCAGCGGGGTGGAGCAGCACATTAATAACTGCTTCAGCAAGGTCTTTCACATACACAAAGCTCATTTCTTTAATACCGCCAAGGAAGAACGGCTTGATATGATGCCTGACGGTCTGAAACAGAGAGAGAAACCCATCATCACGCGGCCCATACACTGCCGGTGGTCGTACAATCACGTAGTCAGTTGTGCAATGGGTGGTGATTTCCTGTTCGGCTTTCAGTTTGCTCAGACCATAGAGTGAGACAGGGTTCGTTTGCGCATCCTCGGTAACGCAGGTACCCACCGTGCATGGTCCAACCGCAGCAAGGCTTGAAATAAAGACCATTCGTTTGATGGTTCCAGCGTTGCGGTTCACCGCAGCAACCATGGTGCGGGTACCGATATAATTCCCTTCACAATACTCTTGTGGATAGCGAACGTGGGTAAGCCCGGCACAGTGGATGACGTGCGTAACTCCTGCGAGCGCTTGTTCAAGGCTTGATTGTTCACCAAGCGAGCCGGTGCGAACCTGGATGCGGTCAAGCAGAGGCATTATAAAATCGCGTTTGCTCGATTGCCGCAGCAGCACTGCAGTTGGAATTCCGCGCCGCACAAGGCTTTCCAAAACATGGCTTCCGACAAACCCTGAAGCACCGGTCAACAGTACCAGCATAGTATCCTGTCACACAAGACGCACATGCCCTTCACGATGAACGGTGGTGAGGGTACCCCTGGTTCTGCAGGGATGTTGATTGCGTGAGGGAGAGGAGTTTGCTCAAATCAAGCCGAGCTCTTTCCCGACCTTGGACAGCTTCTCCAAAGCAAAATCAATCTGGCTGTCAGTGTGGGTTGCCATAAGACTGATACGGATTAGTTCCTGGCCCGGCAGCACGGCAGGCGGAAGAATGGGGTTCACGAACACACCTTCTTCCTGAAGCCGCTTGCAGAACTTGAGTACCGTGATAAAATCCCGACAGTACACCGGCAAAATCGGTGTTTCTGCAGCGCCCAGATCAAATCCCAATGAAAGCAGCCCTTGCTTCATTCTCCATGTGTTGTGCCACAACCGGGCTATGCGCTCTGGTTCAGAAACCATGATTTCAACCGCAGCCTTTACCGCTGCAGCATTTGCAGGACTCATGCTGGCGCTAAAAATCAACGCGCGCGAATGGTGGCGCAGATAATCAATCACCTCGAAATCGCCGGCAACAAACCCGCCAAGACTGGCAAGGGACTTGCTGAAGGTGCCCATAATGAGCTGTACCTGATGGTTCAACCCAAAGTGGTTTGCCGTTCCTGAACCATTTTTCCCAAGCACCCCGATTCCATGGGCGTCGTCAACCATGACCGCAGCATTATACTTTTCAGCAAGACTGCATACCTCAGGCAGTGGTATGATATCCCCTTCCATGCTGAAGACACCATCAACAACAATCAGTTTGCCGGCATCAGGTTCGATTTTCTTCAGCCGCTGCTCAAGTGCTTCCATGTTCTTATGCGGAAACCGCACAAATTCTCCCTGACACAGATTGCAGCCATCAACAATACTTGCATGATCAGACTTGTCGGCAATCACATAATCGCCTTTTCTGACAAGCGCGCTGATGACCCCGAGATTGACTTGAAATCCGGTGCTATAGAGCAGTGCAGCTTGCTTGCCGACAAGGTCTGCCAAAATCTCTTCCAGCTCAACATGAATTTTAATCGTGCCGTTGAGAAACCGGGAACCTGCGCAACCGGTGCCGTACTTTTTGATAGCTGCTTTTGCTGCTTCTTTGATTTTTGGATGATTGGTCAAGCCCAAATAGCTGTTTGAACCGAGCATCAACACCTTCTTGCCGTCTATCATAACCTCGGTGTCTTGGGCAGAGGAAATCATGCGGAAATAAGGATACAATCCTACTTGGCGCGCCCATGCTGCACTCGTGAACTGATAGGCTTTTTTGAATATCGGCAAGCCATGGTACTCAGTCGCAAGAGCTCTCTGACCAAGCAGCACCCCCTTCCCCTGACGGGTTAACAGGTCGGAATAATTGATTTCGTTGCTCAACAACTCTGCTTTATCGCGTGGTGCCATATCAACCTACCCCGAACCAACATCAATCACGAGGACCCTTGTTACTCAGCTTCTACGCTTAAAAAACTTTGGCGAGTGGTCTGCCAAAGCTGAACACCCAATCCAAAAGTTTAATCGCATCCAAGCAGAGCAGCCTATCGTATTGCTCATGGGCATGAAAAGAGGTGTCAGACTGAGGCAAATAATAGGCACGAGATAAATGCGTGTCAACAAAAAATTAACAGAAAATTAATTAAACCCAAACTGAGCGATGTATAGTTTTGTTACCCACATAACAACGTGCTCTTCTTCCCTTGCGCTACCACCCCTCTTTTGGTACATATGCAAAGCATGGATATCCTCTGCAACATCCCTGAAAAAATTAAGGCAGGTGAGCGAATTTCAGATGCCGAGGCACTGCTGCTCCTCCAAAAAGCAGATCTGCTTTCCCTTGCCCGGCTTGCCTGCATCTGCAGGCGCCGTTTTCACGACGCCGACACCGCGACGTTTCTCATTGACCGAAACATTAACTACACCAACATCTGCGTCAGTAAATGCCGGTTCTGTGCATTCTACCGGGATGAAGCAGCCCCTGATGCCTACCTCCTGACCCCTGAACAGATTCTTGAAAAAGTCGCTGAAGCTGTTGCTATGGGTGCAACCCAAATTATGTTGCAGGGTGGGCTCCACCCCAGACTTGGCATCGAATACTTTGAGCAGGTCATCAGTGCCATCAAAGCGCGCTACCCTGTTTTCCTGCATTCCTTTTCGCCACCAGAGATCAACCATCTTGCTCATCACTCAGGGCTCACTATCACTGAGGTACTGCAGCGGTTGCGCCGGGCAGGGCTTGACTCTTTGCCCGGTGGTGGCGCTGAAATACTTTCTGAGCGCGTCCGCCACGAAATAAGCCCCGGGAAAATCAGTGCACAGCAATGGCTTGAAGTCATGGAAACAGCTCACCGTCTGGGCATTGCCACAACGGCAACCATGATGATGGGCAGCGTTGAAACCTTAGATGATCGCATCAGCCATCTCCATGCACTTCGTGAACTTCAGGACAGAACCGGGGGGTTCAGGGCATTTATCCCCTGGACATTTACCCCCGGCAACACTGAACTTGGTGGTGCTCCTGTTTCCTCCCTTGACTATTTACGCACCCTTGCGGTAGCGCGGATCTATCTGGACAACATACCCAACATACAGGGCTCGTGGGTCACGCAGGGTAAAGACATCGGTCAGATGAGTCTTTTCTTTGGTGCAAACGATCTGGGCAGTATCATGCTTGAGGAAAATGTCGTGCGAGCTGCTGGAGCTTCAAACCAAATCACTGAAACAGAAATGGTTGAGCTTATCCGCCGGACAGGCAAAACGCCGCTGCAGCGCAACACCCTCTATGAAATGGTGAAGCGGTACGGCTAACCACAGCCCCACACAATAAAGGGTCGTGTATCTGTAGGCTTCTACCGTTCGTGCCGCATGTTTCGTGGTTCGCATGTAAGAGTTAGCGCACCCCGAGCCACAAATAACAAGCCCCGCTTCACAAGCCAAGCTCCCCGCACCGCGCATGAAAAAAGTATTGTCTTGTTGCGCTGCGTTGTGGTATAGCTAACTTTAATTTTTGTATCTTTTTTGTGCAAACTATTCCCTGAGTGCTTTTCCGCAACACATCAATAGGAGGCCATTATGTTAAAAGAGATGCGGGATATTGTCGGTGCGAAAAACGTTCTGGATGATGAAGAAACCTTAGCGCTCTATGCACAGGACCAAAGCCTTGCTCCCCCGAAAAAGCCATGCGCAGTCGTCAAACCAAAAAGTGCTGAAGAAATTCAGGAACTGGTGGCATTTGCCAATAAAACGCTCATCCCCTTGACTGCCTCAAGCTCGACAATCCACTTTTACGGTGCAACGCTTCCTGAACACGGTGGCATTGTGGTTGATCTTTCACGCATGAACCAAATACTTGAGATTGACCCGCTGAACCGTAAAGTTAAAATAGAACCCGGGGTCACCTGGCAGCAGCTCCAGCAAGCACTGAAAGAGCATGACCAAATGCCCCTGAACCCTCTGTTTCCGCATCCCGGCACCTCAGCAATGACAAGCTCCCTTGAGCGCGAGCCCATGCTCATCCCCAAATACGAATACGGCGACCCGGTACTCACCATGCAGGTACATCTTGGCAACGGTCAGCTTTTCAAAACCGGAAGCGCCTCAGACAGTCACACCCTTGGCGCTTATCCTGAAGGTCCGGGCATTGATTTTTGGCGTTTTTTCCTCGGAGCGCAGGGGACGCTGGGCATTGTATCATGGGTGAATCTTAAAACCGAATACCGCCCGAAGCACCAGAAAGCATATTTTGTCGCTTTTGACGAACTCGAAGAGGCTGCAGATCCCATCTACAAACTGCAGCGCCGGCATATCGGCAATGAGTGCTTTGTCCTGAACCGGTTCTTGCTCGCGCAGCTTCTCTGCAAAGAATATCCCAAGGATTTCACCAAGCTCATGGAAGACTTGCCACCATACACGCTGGTGCTTGTTATAGCCGGTGCACCACGACGACCGCTGGAGCGCATTGCCTACGAGGAAGAGGCGCTCATGGAAATTGCAGCGGATATGAAATTTGAACCTGCCAAAACCGTCGGCGGTGTTGCTGGGCTTGGTACAACGATGCTTGAAATGTTGCATGACCTGCCGAAAGACGGTCGGTACTGGAAGACGCTCTACAAGAACTCCACGCAGGATATTTTCTTTATTACCACCATGGACCGGGCGCAGGGTTTTGTTGAAATCGCACAGGGCTATGCTGCTGCCTGTGGACTATCCCTTGACGAGCTGGGCATCTACCTGCAGCCACTTGAACGCGGTCGCGCCTGCCATCTCTGTATTTCCCTACCCTGCGACCGGGACAGTGAAAAAGACCGGCAGCGCATTAAAAATCTCCATGCCGACCTGAGTCAGGCGCTGTGGAATAGCGGTGCGTTTTTTACTCGTCCCTACGGCTCATGGGCAGACATGGTGTATCGGGAAACAGCTACCTATACAGCAACGCTCAAAGAGCTGAAAAAGATTTTTGACCCGAATAATATTCTTAACCCTGGTAAGCTGTGCTTCTAAGCTAATTTTTCAAGAGATGGAGGATTCCATGGCTAAGGAAATGTTGCTCCCAAAAGATCCCCGCTACTTAAAATACCCTCTGGATGCGCCGTTTGACAAAGAAAAGGCACGGTGGATAGCCTTTAATTGTTCGCGGTGTTCAGTCTGCAAATGGGTGAATTCCTGGCAGGTAAAGAGCGCTCGCTATGCGCGTATCTGCCCCCAACATACCCGGTATCTGTATGATTCACATTCAGGTCAGGGCAAATGCGATCTGGCGCTTGCCATTATTGACGGCAAAATGAAGTGGGACGATGATCCAGAAATCAAGGACATCCTGTTCCGTTGCACCATGTGCGGCGGCTGCGACGCTATGGACAAAAACATCCGCGATGCAGAACTGGTAAAACTCTACCGGTGGATGCGCAGCGAATACATTAAAGCCATGGGACCGTTGCCTGAACACAAAAACCTGATTGACAGCCTCAAACAGTACGACAACGTCTGGCTGCAGCCTCGCAGCAAACGAAACGCTTGGGCACAGGACCTGAAAAATCTCGGCATCAAAGACCTCAACAAAGAAAAAGCCGACGTGTTGCTGTTTGTCGGCTGCACGTACGGTCTGTCGCAGGAACTCAAACCAACAATTCTCAACATTGCAAAAATCCTCAAACAGAACAAGGTTGATTTCGGCATCCTTGGGGATAAGGAGCTGTGCTGTGGCAGCCCGCCTGACAAGATCGGGTTACTGGATGAGTTTGAACGGCTTGCAACTGCAAATGTCAAACGCTTCAATGAACTGGGAATCTCTACACTCATAACCCCGTGCGCCGGCTGCTATGGCACCATCCGTGTGGAATATGACGAGTTGCCGGTGAAAAAACAGTTTGAAGTGCTGCATGTGTCGGAATATCTCGACCGCCTTGTGGCTGACAAAAAAATCAACTACCAACGGGAAGTGCCCCTAACCGTTACGTGGCATGACCCCTGTCACATGGGTCGCATGGGCAGACCATACGTACCGGGCAAAGACCTCGAAGGTGTCTATGATGAGCCCCGAAGAATCCTGAAATCCATTCCCGGCGTTGAACTGGTCGAGATGGAGCGCATCAGGGAATACGCATGGTGCTGCGGCGGCGGCGGTGGCGCATTTACCGGGTTCAAGGATTTTGCCCAGTGGACAGCACGGGAACGGCTGACGGAGGCAAAAGATACTGGCGCTGATATTCTCGTGACAAGCTGCCCGTGGTGTGAAAGCAACCTGCGTGCTGGCGGTATCGGCATGGACGAAAAAATGGAAATTAGAAACCTGTTTGACCTGATGATGCAGGCACTGTAAAAGGAGATACAACCATGGCGAAAAAAAATACACAAAACAACGAGCGGCATCAGCAGATTCTGCAGGCGTTTCAGGCAGCACTCGGCATAGAAAACGTCAAGGACAATCCTGCAACCATGAACGCATATTTCGGAGACTGGCTGCCTCCCAAACTCCTTGGCATGTCAATGCCTCCTGAATTTGTCGTGCTTCCCAGCAGCACCCTTGAGGTTCAGGCTGTCATCAAAATCTGTAACCGATTCAAAGTCCCTTTTATCCCCGTCGGTTCAAACCAGTGGTCGCTCACCGGCTCTCCGAACCGTCAGGGTACGGTAATCATTGATTGCAAGCGGATGGGAAAAATTCACGAGATTGACGAAAAAAATATGTACGCGGTGATTGAGCCACTGGTCACCCTTGCACAGCTTCAGGCTGAAGCATACAAGCGCGGCTTGTACATCGGCTCACCCGAGGCAAGCGCCACCGCTTCAGCAATTGCAGGTCATTGTTTCCAGGGGATGTGGGGTGTTGGCTACCGCTTGGGCGTTGCCTACCGCAACATCCTTGGCATCGAGTGGGTGCTGCCAAACGGTGAAATCCTGCGCACCGGCTCCTTTGCACAGGATGCACACAACGGTTTCTGGGGCGAAGGACCGGGTCCAGACCTCAGAGGTATGCTGCGCGGTTATGCCGGTGCTATGGGCGGATTTGGTATGGTCACCAAAATGGCGGTAAAACTCCATCCTTATCCTGGGCCAAAAACATGGCCAGTCAAAGGCACCATACCCAATCAGATTTCGGTGCTGCCAGAAGACCGTTTCAAATGGTACATTATCAAATATGACAGCCTTGAAGGTGCCATTAATTTTATGTATGAAATCGGCAAGGCGGAAATTGCCGGCGTCGTACAAAAATGGCCGACGGTTTACTACATCTGGTGGTGGGCAAACTCCAATGAACAGTACTGGACCGAATGGCAGAAGCGCACCTTTCAGGACAACGTCAAGAACGCCGTCGGCGTCTGCCTGTGGGGGTTCACGTCTGCCAAGCAACTGGAATATGAGAAGCGGGTGCTTGAGGACATCATCAAAGAGACCGGCGGAAAGCCGATTAAGCAGGAAGTTTTTGACCTGTGGGTGCCTCGTACGGCAAACAACTGGATCCGCGACACGCATGGTTCCCGCATGATGCGGCCATCCGGTACGTTTCTTGCGCTGCGGCTCCAAACTGACACGCTCAAGTACTCTATTGACCATGTGCGGCAGGGCTACGCATGGGTTGAGAAATTCTCACCACCGATACTTGATTGCGACGGTCCGGACTGGATCGGTGGCTATGACTTCGGACACTTCGGCTTCGGCGAAACCGATTTTCCGGTTGAAAAACGTGCTGATGACATCGGCGACCTCATGAATAAACTGCTTGCCATGACAAAAGAGGACGTGCAAAACGGACTTGAGAACGGCGTTGGTCCGTTCCTCGGTGGTCCGTACCATCAGATGGCAGCACCGGTTTTCAATTATGAGAATCTCCTAAAAAGTATCAAAAAGGCAATTGATCCGAATTTCGTTTCAAATCCGCCGCACAACATTGATCCGAATGCATAACGTGCCAGTGATGCAGGATGGATAGGGGGCGCAGGATGGCACAAGACGATAACAGTCAAAGGAGACAGCTATGGCACTGAAAGTAGATGCATTGAAATGCACGGGTTGCAGAATCTGCGAGTTTGCGTGCAACTATCACCATGACACAACCATTTCTCCGATCGGTTCAAGTATTATGTTCTATTTTGAGGAAAAGAAGAACTACTACGGTCTTATGGTCAAGCGCGACAAGTCGCTCCTGCTTGGTCGGCCGGAAGGCGAAAAAGTGCTCCTGCCCGGCGAACAGATCGAAGGTGCAGGCGCCAGTGCAAAGCCAATTCTTTTGCGTGTTGCCTGCGACCTGTGCAAAGATGAAGACAGCGGACCGGTATGTGTACAGGCATGTCCGTATGATGTTTTGAGCGTGGAGGGAGCCTAATATGGAAACCATGAACAATTACAACGGAACGATTCTTGTTGTTGATCTGAATGCCCAAACGTGTTCAACTGAAGAGCTGACCCCTGATATGATTGAACAGGGGCTTGGCGGTGCTGGTATCAACATGCTGCTGTATGAGCAGTACAAAGACCGGGAGCCCATAATCCTTGGCTCAGGGCTACTCACAGCAACCTTTGCACCTGCCGCGTGCTGCGGGGTCATGACGGCAAAAAGTCCGATCACCGGAACGATTGCCCACGTACCGTTTGGCTGGCAAACCGGGGTGGAAATGAAGCTCACCGGCTTTGACTTTGTGGTCATAGGGGGGACATCTCCCAAACCCGTTCGCCTCTGGCTGCATGATGGGCTTTCCGACCTCAACGATGCGGCTGACATCTGGGGCAAAGACGTCTGGGAATCGGTTGATAAAATCCGTGAAGCCTATGGCGACGAAATGGTGCAGATGCTGGTGATTGGGCAGGCAGGCGAGCAGAAACGAACGCTTGCGCAGGTCTGCGAAAACTACTGGAGCAGCAAGGACAAAGCCGGACTTGGCGCGGTCTTTGGCGCGAAAAACCTCAAAGCAGTGGCGCTGCGCGGGCTTGGATCGCTTGAAGTCGCTGAAGGTTTCTTCCAAAAATGTGTTGAGCTGAAAAACCAGATTGTCAGTGGCACCATCAAAGGCAAAGCAGGATTGTATGATATCGGCACCGCACTTGGCATTGATGCCGGAGTGCTTGAAAAAATCAAGAGCATGACGCACCGCAATGATGCTGCCTATAACTGCCCCTATCCCTATTACACCTTCCTCAAATACAATGAATCCCCTTCAGCCATGGACATGAAAGGTCACGCAGAGCCCGGATGTCTGGTATCCGATCTTGCCGGGTTTGCTGCACTGGCAGCGGCAGGGCTCGAACCTGCGCAGGCGCTAGAGCGCTGCTGCAGGCTGGGGCTTGAACCTGCCGGTGCTGCTGCAGCACTGAAAAAGCAAGGCGCAAAGGACATTGCCAGCCTTGATAAACTTGCTGCTGAGGGAGCGGCTGAAGGGCTTGCAGTCTGGACGGTTGCAGCAGAGCAGCAGCAGGCGATTGCTGGCATTACCAAAGCTTTCTCCTTTGCAGTACCACCGCGAGCCGTGTTCGGTCAGGATGGCGGACCACAGTGGTGGGTGCAACGTCAGGCAGAGGCATATCTTTTGGGCATCGATCCGGTGATTATGCTCATGGCACCAGAATTGTCTGATGAAAAGCTTGCTGAGCTTGTCGCGCTCTGTTCTGACTGGGAAGATTTTACTGCCGATACTTTAAAAAAAATCGCTGAGGATCTTATTGCAAAAAGCAAATAGCATACATGGAGCACAACAATGTATCCAAAAATCAACAAGAAAGTCTATGAGCGCACCCTTGAAGACTACCGCGACATGGCATGGGGCGATGCGCGCTGCAACTGGTGCATGAACCAGTGGGGATGGAATGTCAAGAGCTCAAAATACAACGAAATCTGCCCTGAGTTCCGCTACACCCGGTTCTTCGGCTACAGCGCTATGGGAAAGTTTCATATTATCAGGGCGCTCCTCGAGGGCGATTTTGACTACACAGATTCAGAAAAACTTCTTGAAATCTGCTACTTCTGCACCTCCTGCGGCGCCTGTGAAATGAACTGCCTGCGGCTGAACGAAAAAGAGCCCCTGAAAGCTGCTGAAGCACTCAAAGCTCGGTTGATTGAGCTTGGGCTGGCACCGCTGCCTGCTCACAAAGAACTTTTGAAGAGCATCAAGAACTACGACAATCCGTGGCTACAGCCGCGCACCCGGCGCCGTGACTGGGCAAAAGAGCTTAATATACCCGCATTTTCAAAAGATACCTGCGAGTACCTGTTTTTTGCCGGTTGCACCCCTGCCTTTGATCCGCTGTTGCAACATGAGATCATCAACACCATGAAGGTGCTCAAGCAGGCAGGCGTGAAGGTCGGCATCTTCGGCGAGCAGGAGATCTGCTGCGGTAGTCCTGCGATCCGGATTGGTGACCGGCAAACCTTTTTCGATCTGGTGCGGCGCAACATAGAACTTTTCAAAAATGCAGGCGTCAAAAAAATCATGACCCACTGCGCAGGCTGCCATCATGTGCTCAAGTATGACTTCCCGGAAGTGCCAAACATGCCATCCTACGAGGTTGAGGTGGTCCACGTCTCGCAGGTGCTTGCAGAGCTTGTGCGCGAGGACAAAATAAAATTTACCAAAAAAGTGCCCTTGACCGTTACGTGGCATGATCCCTGTCATATTGGTCGGCACTGTGGTATCTATGAAGAGCCACGCGATATCCTTCGGGCAATTCCCGGCATCAAATTGTTGGAGATGGAGCGCATTAAAGATCAGGCATGGTGTTGTGGTGCGGGCGCTGGCGTGCGTACTGCATTTCCTGAGCTGTCGTTCAAAATTTCCTCTGAACGGATTGAGGAGGCAAAAGCGACTGGCGCTGAGGCAATTGCCACGTGCTGCCCATATTGTGAGCAGAGTCTCAGCGACCCGATTAGGCGCAATCGGGAAAAATTAAAACTCTATGACCTTACGGATTTAATGCTGATGGCATTGTAAGCGTTGTGCCGTCAGCAGTACTGGTGCATATATCATTAACCCATTTCAAGAAAGGGGATATCTATGGCAGACTTAGTATGGGAAGGGAACAGCAAAGCAATGTTTGACAAAATGATTGAAGCTTCACCAAAGCCTTTTCGAGCAATGACCGAGAAGAAGCTGATGGAGGCAATCGTTAATAAAGCTGCGGGCGGCACGGTGACCGAAGACATCCTGATCGCTTGCGTACAGGAAGTTACCCCCAAGCCTTTTGTTGGTATGGCAATGAAGCAGCTTGAGCCGCTGCGGACAAAAGCATAATCCGCATTCTCATTCAGGTATCATTAAAGGCGGAACATGAGCCTCCGGCTGGTGTTCCGTCTTTTTTTGTGTCCCGCCGGGCAGAAAAGCCGCAATAGCGGAAATCGTCCGTTACGGTAAAGCTGCTGCAAAGAAAAAGGCCGGCCATGAGGCCGCCGTAGGCGGTCAGCGCGGCGCCGCCCTCGACCAGATGCAGCACAATTCTTGCGAGCCTGATTTGATGATTTCTGCGTGGCTTTAAATATTTGGTGCGGTAATTTTAATCTGGGTAATCCGGAGGCACCATGCTGGTTTTAATTGAAAGCAGAAAGGCGAAAGAACAAAAACAGCAAAACCGGTATGGTGTCCCCGGATTACATTCCCGGCAGGTTGGGCAAAGCCGCATCAGTCCCGCATTTTTTTGTATAGCCGCAAGAGCTTTGTTGCACCATGCACCCAGAGCGGACTTTTATGGGTCATTGTAGCGGCGCCTCGCAGGTTCTCAAGAAATTCCTGAGGCGTCGAGAAGGGTTGCATGATGACGCGGGCTCTGCCGATTTCAATGCCGAAATGAGCATCGCTGCCGGCAACCGGCACCACACCTGCCTCAATCGCGCGCACAATCAGACGCTCGTCCCTGCGGGTAAAAATATCGCGCGCATTGAACGTTTCAAGCATGTCAATCCAGTTGATAATTTCGGAAAGTGCGTCAGGCTGCAGCCGCGATGAACGAAGCCGGTCAAAGGGGTGCGGAACGGACACCAGCCCTCCCTGCCTGCGGATTTCAGCAATCGTCTCCTGCGGTGAAAGCCCTGCAGGAATTTCCTCGTTTAGAAAATAACCGATCAATTCACCCTGTGTCGTTCGTATCTCTTCTCCCACAATCACCTTGATTCGGGAACTGCAAAAAGCAACGGCACGGGCACCCTGCATGGTGTTATGATCGGTAATGGCAACCACATCAATCCCTCGCTGAAGCGCTATCGGCTCAATGCGTTCAGGGCTCAGTGATGAGCAGCGCGAATACCGGGTGTGCACATGAAGGTCAATGCTTATGTTCATCAGCTTTGCCTTTTTTGTGAAGAGCTGTTGCAGACCATAAAAAATTTTTCTTGAGCATTGTTGCCGTCTTTATTATACTTTCCTCAAGTGCAGTACATTTTTTTATAGAAAGGACACAGACCGTGAAAAAGGTTTTCAGAAGCGCCATGCTCATCATCGCCATGATTCTGGCAACCATCTCCTCTTCTTCTGCCGTGACCGCGCTTGACCTTGACGGCAATGACTACAACGTTGTGCTGGTGTGCAACGGAGATGCCGGCGATTATTGCGACAAAGGCGACACCGTCAAGGATGTCTTCATGTTTGAGGATGACTCGTTCATGATCAAAAGCTTTGAGGATGAGCTGTTCGGTCTTGGAGCGCAGGGCGAATACAGTAGCAGCGGATTTTCGTTCAACGCAGACCTTGAGGTTATTTCCGATGACCTCGTGGATAAATATGAATTTGATATTAACGGCATTTCCCTGCTCGACACCCTGCTCATCGGCTCGGCTGAAATTACGTATTCAAAATTGTCTTTTACCGGATATGATAAAAAGGACGAGGCAACTGCTTATTTCTTCGGCATAAAAAAATGAGCGCAGCGCGCTGCGCTCATTTTTTTAGCGAACGCACATAACGGTCCATCCGCTTCACTGCTTCCTTCAGCAGGTTAAAATCAGTAGCGTAGCACATTCGCACATGCCCCTCCCCGCCCCTGCCAAACACATCACCCGGAACAACCGCAACTTTTTCCTGCTGCAAAAGCTCTATTGCAAACTGTTCAGCGGTTTTTCCTGTTGCCTCAATAGAGGGAAACACGTAGAAAGCCCCTTCGGGTTTATTGACCGAAAGTCCGATGGCGTTGAGCGCCTCATGCATATAGTTGCGCCGTCGCCAATAGCTTTTTTTCATTTCCTGCATTTCTCCAAGTCCGTAGCGCAGGGATTCAAGCGCACCGTATTGCGCCATGATCGGCGCACAGAGCGCCGCGTACTGGTGAATCTTCACTGCCTGCTGCAAAAAGTCACGGCTTGCTGCAATATACCCCAGCCGCCAGCCGGTCATGGCAAATGCTTTGGAAAATCCGTTGAGCAAAATCACCCGGTCCTTGACGTCAGGAATTGCGCTTATGGAAAAATGCTCACCTTCATACGTGAGCTCAGCGTAAATCTCATCAGAGATGATCCACAAATCCCTGCTACGGGCGATTTGGGCAATCTTTTTAATTTCTGCCTTATCAATGGTGTAGCCGGTCGGATTTGAAGGATAGGAAAGCAGAATTGCTTTTGTTTTCGGGGTCAGCGCCTGTTGGATAGCGTCAGCAGTCATTTTCAGTGACGGTGTACTCACCGGCACCACAACCCCTCCTGCAAGTTCTGTCAATGGTCGGTAGCACACATAGGTCGGCTCAAACAGGATCACCTCATCACCCTCGTTCAGTATAGTGCGCAGCGCGAGGTCAACGCCTTCGCTCACGCCAACCGTGATGAGAATTTCATCCTTGTCAAACCGTGCGCCAAACCGATTGTTCAAATATGCAGCGGTCTCCTGCCGCAGCTCGAGAATCCCCCAGTTTGAGGTATAGCTGGTACGACCCTGCTCAAGCGAATAAAATACCTTTTCACGGACATGCCAGGGCGTTACAAAATCCGGCTCACCGACACCAAGCGAAATAATGTCCTTTGCATCAATCACCAAATCGAAAAAACGGCGGATGCCTGACGGAGGCAGGTGTTCAACACGGCGGTTAAAGCGTGACATTAAGTCGCTCCAGTTTTGGCTGTTTGAAAAGCATCGTTCCGTTTTCTTTATATTTCTTAAGGAGAAAATGTGTTGTGGTACTCTTGACATGGTCAAGTGTCGAGAGCTTGTCAGAAACAAAAAAAGCAACTTCCTTGAGTGTTTCACCCTGCACGACTGCCAACAGGTCATACCTGCCCGACATGAGGTACAGCGAGGTCACCTGAGGAAACTGGTAAATGCGCTCAGCAATGGCGTCAAAGCCCCGTTCGCGCTCAGGGGTCACCTGAATCTCAATAAACGCTATGACCTTCTCCTTCTGCGTTTGGAGCTTTTCCTCATTGATGACCGCGCAGTATTTGATGATCGTGCCATTATCCTCCATCTCTTGTATCAGCCGTTTCACCTCATCAACGCTCTTATTGAGCATTGAGGCGATGTCTTCAGGCGACAGCCGAGCGTCTTTCTGTAGGAGCTCAACAATTTCGTGCATAGAATCCTCCACCTGGTGTGTATTGCAAGGAAATTGGGTTAGGTTTATTATATAGATAAGTTTGAGAAAGGGGAAGAGGGAAAAGTTTATTAGTGCTGAGTGCTGAGTAAAAAAACACTGGGCACTCAGAACTCAGTACTCGGTACTCAATACTATATTAAATCCATGAAACCCATGCTCATCAACGCGCTCCTCATCATCGCCCTCTGCTCTGCGGGGCTGGTTGTCTTTGTCTATCTCATGCAAGACCGCATGATCTATTTTCCCTTCCATCAGATTGAGCAAACACCGCGCGACATTGGTCTTGAGTTTGAAGACCTCACGATCACAACACCAGACAGAGAAAAAATAAACGCATGGTTCATCCCGGCGCCAAATGCCCGTGCCGTGCTTCTTTTTTGCCACGGCAATGCAGGCAATATCTCCCACCGGCTTGACCTGCTGCGAATGCTGAACAGCCTCAGCTTGAGCGTGCTGCTGTTTGACTACCGCGGCTACGGCAAAAGCAGCGGCAAACCCTCAGAACAAGGCACCTATCAGGATGCAGAGGCTGCATGGGATTACCTGAGAAATCGCAGAGCAACGCCTCCGGCAAGGATCATCGTCTTTGGTGAATCAATCGGGGGCGCAGTTGCGGTCGAGCTTGCGCTGCGGCGGCAGGTGGGCGGACTCGTGCTGCTCGCTGGTTTCACCTCACTTCCCGAACTTGGGCAGCAGCTCTATCCATGGCTGCCGGTAAAGCTGCTTGCAAAGTACCGCTATGCTTCCCTTGAAAAAATACGCTCCATTACCTGCCCCAAACTCATCATCCATAGCCCAGAAGACGAGATAGTGCCCTTCCATCACGGCCGGAAGCTCTTTGAGCAGGCATGCGCTCCAAAAGAGTTTCTTGAAATCCGCGGCGGGCATAACGAGGGGTTTCTGGTGTCCGGCGATGTATTCATCGGCGGCATGAAGATTTTTTTTGACAAATATGGGTTTTGATCGCAGCGAAAGGGCATCCCCATATAAGCGGTAGTGCAGGTTCACAGTAACCTAAGTAGAGCTCAACATAAAAAAGAGGCATTTATTTTATAGTAGAGGACTCTCCCGTTCGTGCTGAGGGAAGCATGAACGGGAGACTTGTTCACCTTTCGATACCAGACTCTGTCACAATCATTGCCTCATAACAGTAAAAAGGGAACCTCCTCGCTCTCGAGGGGAGAGGAGGGAGGTGAGGGTGATTTAAAATAGTGCGCGGGATGGCACATGAAACGTAAAAAGAACCATGATTTATGCATTCCGCGCTTATCCCCCTCATCCTGCCCTTCTCCCACGCTGAGGAGAAGATACCTAAAGCAAAATCACGGGTAAATACTGAAACAGGTTCTCTAACTCATAGCTAACGGGAATTATTCGCCCCTTTTCCCTGAAGAGGTGTACTAAGGTCACAGAAAACCCATCACAATAAGCTTGACAACCATGCTTCTCAGTATGAGGAATAGAGGAGCATACAACCTACTGCCATTAAATACGCCATTGCTCCCCCTGCGGTAAGTATGGTAGAATTTAAGCATACAGAATCCTCGATCATTTCAGCAGAGGAGCATACATGAAAATGAAAGGCTCTGAAATACTGCTTGAATGTCTGCGGCGGGAGAAGGTGCGGGTCATTTTTGGCTACCCGGGCGGCTCTGTGCTTGATGTCTATAATTCACTCTATGATGCAGACATTCAGCACATTCTGGTACGGCATGAACAAGCAGCTGTCCATGCTGCTGATGGATATGCCCGGGCAACCGGCGAGGTGGGTGTGTGTCTGGTGACCTCTGGTCCGGGCGCGACCAATACGGTCACAGGACTTGCTACTGCCTATATGGATTCCATCCCCGTTGTTGTTTTCACCGGACAGGTGCCGACACTGCTCATTGGCAATGATGCGTTTCAAGAAGCTGATATTGTTGGTATCACCCGTCCATGCACCAAACACAACTATCTGGTCAAGACCGTTGCTGAGCTCCCACGCACCATCAAAGAAGCCTTTTATATTGCCCGTTCAGGACGCCCGGGTCCTGTCCTGATAGATCTGCCCAAAGACGTCATCAATCAGACCATTGATTTTTCCTATCCTGACAAGGTTGATATACGAGGCTATAAACCCACAATAAAAGGCAATACGCGCCAGATCATGCGCGCACTTGAGCGGATACTGGAAGCCAAGAAGCCCGTGATCTATGCTGGCGGCGGCGTGATAGCAGCACATGCTGCGCCGGAGCTGCGCAAGTTTGCCCGTGCCCTCCAGATTCCGGTAACCATGACGCTGATGGGGCTTGGGTGCTACCCGGGCAGTGATCCGCTGTCGCTGGGAATGCTGGGCATGCATGGTACGTACTGGGCAAACATGGCAGTTACGCATTGCGATGTCTTGATTGCCATCGGTGCACGGTTCGACGACCGTGTCACCGGCGACCTAAACACGTTTGCAGCAGGTGCTACCATTATCCATATTGATATTGATCCAACCTCTATCAGCAAAAACATCAAAGTTGATATCCCGATTGTTGGCGATGCCCGCGAAATTCTCCGCGACATGCTGACAGCACTCGGCACCCGGAAAATTGCCAAAACAGCTCGCAAGGCATGGCTCGCTGACATTGCCCAGTGGCGAACCCAGCACTCGTTTGAATACACCATGCAGGATGTTATCAAACCGCAGTTTGTCGTTGAAAAATTGTATGAACTCACCAAAGGCGACTGCATCATTGCAACCGAGGTTGGGCAGAATCAGATGTGGAGTGCTCAGTATTTTGTGTTTGACCGACCACGACAGTGGCTCACCTCAGGAGGGCTTGGAACCATGGGCTACGGGTTTCCTGCTGCCATCGGCGCCCAGGTTGCACATCCTGACGCTACCGTTATTGATATTGCCGGCGACGGTAGTATTCAGATGAATATTCAGGAATTAGCCACCGTTGTCCAGTATCATCTTCCGGTCAAAATCGCTATTCTGAATAACTTTTCGCTGGGCATGGTGCGTCAGTGGCAACAGCTTTTTTACAAGAAACGCTACGCATACTCGACCTTTGATCGGCATCCTGATTTTGTGAAACTTGCTGAGGCATACGGTGCCGTGGGGTTGCGCGCAACACGACCTGAGGACGTTGAACCGGTCATCAGGAAAGCGCTCTCTCTCCGAGAACCGGTGATTATGGACTTTATTGTCGAACAAGAGGAATGCGTATCGCCGATGGTGCCGGCAGGAGCACCGATCAGCAACATGATTCTTTTATAACCGGTACAGCAAAGGACAGAAGCTATGCGGCATACGATATCAGTGCAGGTTGACAATAAGCCGGGAGTGCTTGCTCGGATCGCGGGGTTGTTCAGCGGCAGGGGATTTAACATCGAATCCCTGTCAGTCAACGAGACGCTTGACCCGACCATGTCGCAAATGACCATTGTGACGCGGGGCGATGATCGCATTATTGAGCAGATCAACAAACAGCTCAACAAGCTGATTGATGTCATTAAGGTCGTTGATTTTGAAAGCAGGGGCGAGGATTTTATTGAGCGGGAACTTGTCCTGATTAAAGTTGCTGTGGATGAGCATCGGCGCTCGGAGGTGCTCAGTATCATTGATATTTTCAGGGGCAAGGTGGTTGATGTGAGCCGTACCCATTACACAATCGAGGTCACTGGAGATGAGGATAAAATTGCTGCACTGATTGACCTGCTCCGACCAATCGGCATTAAAGAAATGGTGCGCTCAGGGAAGGCTGCGATGCTGCGGGAGAACAGACGGCTGTGAGGTGCACCTCAAAACTAATCCAGCGCACCAGCATTAAGTGCAATCCGTGAACCACAGATAGTTTTTTGTAGTGAAGGATAACGACAATGATGAATCAAAACGCACCGCGTCCCGTGAGGGGACGGCGAACAGCCCGAATTGACCAGCTCAAAAAAGGTGTGTATATTCTGCCCAATTTTTTAACCTCGCTCAGTTTGTTTTGCGGCTTCTTTTCTATTATTTCAAGTCTGCAGGGCAATTTTTTGAATGCAGCATGGGCAATCGTGGTTGCCTCAGTGTTTGACGGACTTGATGGACGCATTGCCCGTATGACCAAAAGCACCTCGCGGTTTGGCGTAGAATATGATTCGCTGTCTGACCTCATCGCTTTTGGCGTCGCACCGGCAGTGCTTGCATACGGATGGGTATTGGGTGCCTGGGGGCGCTGGGGTTGGATGGCAGCGTTTTTATATGTGGCATGCGGCGCTATCCGGCTGGCGCGGTTTAACGTTCAGACAACGGCTCTGAAGGGAAACTTTTTTACCGGACTCCCTATCCCTGCGGCAGCGAATGTGGTCGCAACAACCGCTATTTTCTGTTTCCATGTGGGAATATCAGATAAACAACTGCTGAGCATTCTTTTTCTGCTCTGCATTTACATCCTAGGATTTCTGATGGTGAGCACGATCAAGTATCAAAGTTTTAAGCAGATAGACTTCAAAAGCAGAACACCGTTCAATTCGGTCATTCTGGCGGTATTGCTGATTTATGTGGTTGCCTCAGAGCCGCAGCTCATGCTGTTCCTCATGTCGCTGGTCTATGCGTTTTCAGGACCGGTAGCGTTGGTGCTGCGCCTGCTGCGGTCAAAACGGGCACATCAGCAAACCGTTTCTACTGCTATACCGGAGAAAGAGCGATGAGGGCACCACGACACCATACCCGCGAAATGGTAAAAATATTTGATACGACGCTGCGCGACGGCGAACAGTCACCGGGTAACACCATGAACATACAGGAGAAGCTGCGCGTTGCCCGGCAGCTTGAAATGTTGGGGGTTGATATCATTGAGGCTGGATTCCCTATTGCATCACAGGGTGATTTTGAGGCAGTAAAACTTATTGCCGAGACCGTGCGCACCAGTGAAATCGCAGGACTTGCCCGGGCAAATGATATGGATATAGACCGTGCCTGGGAAGCGATCCAGCATGCCACGATGCCGCGTATTCATACGTTTATTTCAACCTCAGATATTCATCTCAAACACCAGTTGCGGAAATCCCGCGATGAAGTCTTAAAATTAGCGGTCAAGGCAGTCAAACGGGCAAAGCAGTATACGCCCAATATTGAGTTCTCCGCAATGGATGCAACGCGCAGTGACTGGGAGTATCTCTGCCGTGTCTATGCCGAAGTTATTGAGGCAGGCGCTGTTACCATTAATGTTCCTGACACCGTCGGCTACGCTGTTCCGGATGAATTCGGAGCACTTATCCGTTACATCCGTGACCATGTCCCCAATATAGACCATGCAACGATCAGCGTTCACTGCCACAATGACCTTGGTCTTGCGGTGGCAAATTCAATCGCCGCTGTTGCCAACGGAGCCCGGCAGGTTGAATGCACGCTCAACGGAATTGGCGAACGTGCCGGTAATGCTGCTCTTGAAGAAATTGTAATGATTCTGCGCACCCGGCGTGATGTGTTTGGATTGGATACCCGTATTGCCACGGAGAAAATTTATCCTTCAAGCAGGCTCATCACCTCGATTACCGGTGTTCCGGTACAGCCCAATAAAGCCATTGTCGGTGCAAACGCATTTGCCCATGAGTCAGGTATTCATCAGGACGGTCTCCTGAAAAACAAAATGACCTATGAAATCATGACACCTGAATCCATTGGTCTTACGCAGAGCAGTCTGGTGCTCGGCAAGCATTCTGGAAGCCATGCGTTCAAAAAACGGGTTGAGGAGCTTGGGTTCAGTCTGACTGATGAGGAGATGAAAAAAACGTTCAAACGCTTCAAAGACCTTGCAGACAAAAAGAAAGAGGTGTTTGACGAAGACATTCAGGCGCTCATTGCCGAAGAAGTGCTCAGAGCTCCCGATGTCTTCAAGCTGCTCAATCTTACGGTTGTCAGTGGAACAGCGGCAATCCCAACGGCTACGGTAGAAATGGAAGTTGAGGGGAAGATGGTCAGGGACGCCGGGTTTGGTGATGGTCCGGTTGACGCTGCATTCAAGACCATTGCAAAAATTACCCGCACCAAAAGCAAACTTTTAAAGTATGCGGTCAATTCCATCACCGGTGGGACCGATGCGCAGGGCGAGGTGACCGTGCGTCTTGAGGAAGATGGAACGGTGGTGGTTGGTCAGGGAGCTGCTATGGACATCATCATGGCAAGTGCTCTTGCCTATGTCAATGCTCTCAATCGCCTTGAACACGCAAAGAAAAAACACCTCCAGGGGCTCTATCGGTGAGTAACATTGCCGTGCTCGGATTAAGCTAAAATAATCAAGCAATGCTAAAAGGATAGAAGCATCCCCCCAACAATGTTTCCGCATAGAGTGCAAATGGTGTGCTGTGAGCAGTGAAGAGTGAACGGCAAAAAAGTGCTGAGTACCTAGTTTTTTAACTCAATACTGGGCATTCAGTACTGCTCCACACAATAAAGGGGTCGAATAATTCTGTTAGCTATGAGTTAGAGACCCTGTTTCAGTATTTACCCGTGGTTTTGCTTGAGGTACCTTCTCCCCAGGGCGGGAGAAGGACAGGATGAGGGGAAATCAGATCACCTTCACTTCCCTCCTCTTTCATCGAGGGCGAGGAGATTCCCTTTTTACTGTTATGAGGCAACGATTACGACAGAGTCTGGTATCAAAGAATGAACAAGTTTACCATTTATGCTTCGAAACCTCAGCACGACGGGTAGAGTCTTCTACTATAAAATAAATGCCCCTTTTTTATGTTGAGCTGTACTCAGTACTTTTCACTTCTCACTGCCCACATTTCCCACACGAGATGCTTCCTGTTTTGTTCCTTGCCCTATTTTTTCCTATAATTGCGACACAGACTCCGACGGGAGAGGATGGAGATGAGGGCGATATTTGAGTGTATCGTGATACGTAATGCGTGGCTCATGTTTCGAGGTTTGTAGGTAACAGTTCGCGCTCCACGTTCCCCGAATCACGAAACGCTCTTCGCGAACCACGAATGACGGCTTAATGGCTCTTGTGGGTATAAATTACATTGCGGTGTACAAGTCCCTATGATAGAGTTTCCCTAAAGCTTTTGGGATGATAGGGTATCACAGAGACGATTTTGTGGCGACAGGTTCTTTTGAGACTTGCTGTATGCAAAGCAACCAGCCTACCACGATCGCACAAAATGCTCGCGACTTTGTTGCAACGATTCGCCAGTGTGAGAGCAACGGCTGCCTGCTTTCTGAGCACATCGGCGATGTTCTTTGTACCTTGGATGATGATTTGACCATTACCTTTGCAAGCCATTCGGCAACACGACTGTTTGGCTATACGCCAGATGAACTCTACCACCTGCCGCTTGACCGACTGTTTGTTCCCACCTCATATCGCACCCTTGCCATAGCGTTCAAAAAAATACTAAAGCACAGCCATACAGTACACCGTCCACGGGTGTTGGAGCTTGAAGGTGTTACCAAAAGTGGCAGTCCGGTCTGGGTGGAAATGCGGATAACGCTTATTGCAGACAGCGATGCTTCTTGTTCAGTACTCTTAGCAGTGATGCATGATATTTCGCAGCGTCGCGCAACAGAAATCGAAAAAAACCGACTTGAAAAAAGGCTCCTCAAAACCCAGCGGCTTGAAACCGTCGGCACCCTGGCAGGCGGTATTGCCCATGATTTTAACAATATTCTCACGACCATCAATGGGTATTGCGAGCTGATCCTCAAAAATATTGAGCCCAGTCACTCATTCTACGAGGATGTGCAACAAATTCGAAATGCTGCAAGTCGGGGAGAAGCACTGGTGCGCCAGCTCCTTGCGTTTGCACGACGACAGCAGTCGCAACTTTTCGTTCTGAACGCAAATCAGGTTATACAGGAAATGCTAAAGATGCTTGACCGTCTGATCGGTGAAGATATTGTTATCAGCACGGAACTTGCTCCTGACCTGTGGGATGTGCGCGCCGATGCAGGTCGGCTCGAACAGGTGGTCATGAATCTGGTGGTGAATGCGCGCGACGCAATGCCAGAAGGTGGCAAAATAACTATTTACACCGACAACATTGTGCTTTCATCCGAGGCTGCAGCAACCATGCCTGAGGGTCGCAGCGGGCAGTTTGTGCGAATTTCCATCGCAGATACCGGCAAAGGAATTGATGAGAAGAATCGAGACAAAATGTTTGAGCCCTTTTTTACAACAAAACGTGAAGGCGCAGGGCTTGGCCTTGCCACGGTCAAAGCAATTGCGGTGCAGCACAAGGGATGGGTTACTGCTACAAACGCTCCTGAGGGTGGTGCTGTTTTTTCGCTCTATCTGCCGGCGGTAGCGGAGCCTGCTCACCGTGAAGGTAACCAGCACACCGTCCGCGCTACACCACAGTCCAGCAACAATAATGAGCGGATTATTGTCGTCGAGGACGATGCAGCAATCCGCGACGTAATTTGTCGCACGCTCTCGAGCGAAGGGTACCTGGTTACCGCTGCAGCAGATGCTGAGCAGGCTCTTGCACTGATTGAGCAGCACCCTGCTGAGTATGATCTCCTCTTCTCTGACGTGGTGCTGCCTGGCAAAAGCGGACTTGAACTTGCGCTCGTCCTGCAAGCAAAGAAGCCAACGCTGCGCATTCTGCTTGCAAGCGGCTACACTGACGATAAGGCTCAGTGGGCTGAAATCAAAAAGCGAGGATTCCGTTTTTTGCGCAAACCGTTTTTGATCGAAGAGCTTTTAAAAACCATTCGGCAAACACTGGAGTCCTGAGAGGAACTCCGCACCTTTACCTTCAAGGAGCTTGCTATGATGCGAACAGCAAATCCTGCACTTAATGAACAAACCTTTAGAGAGGTTCCCTATGCCGCTGCGGGAACTGATGCGATGACCATTCAGGGAACGGTGAACAAGACCGGCTGGCTTCTTGCTATTGCCCTGATTGCCGCTCTGTGGACATGGAACAAATTTTTTGAAACCGGGAACCCTGCATCGGTTAGCCCCTTGATGTTGGTCGGCGCTGTGGGCGGTTTTGTGGTCGCGATGGTGACGGTGTTTAAAAAAACATGGGCAGCGGTGACCGCGCCACTGTACGCTGCGCTGGAGGGGCTGCTGCTCGGCGGGCTTTCCTCGATTTTTGAAACGCGGTTTCCCGGCATTGTCATTCAGGCAGTGGGGCTTACCTTCGGGACCCTTTTCTGTTTGCTCATGGCGTACCGGTCGGGACTCATCAAAGCAACCGAAAACGTTAAACTCGGGATTGTGGCAGCAACCGGTGCGATTGCGCTTGTTTACTTTGTCAGCATTATCCTCGGTTTTTTCGGCGTGCGTATCCCGTTGATCCACCAGAGCGGCATTGTGGGTATTGGGTTCAGTCTGTTTGTGGTGGTTATTGCTGCGCTCAATTTGGTTTTGGATTTTGACTTTATCGAACACGGAGCCGCGTCGGGAGCGCCCAAATACATGGAATGGTATGCAGCCTTCGGTTTGATGGTCACACTGATCTGGCTGTATATCGAGATACTCAGATTGCTTGCCAAACTGCGCGACCGAAGGTGATGAAAAACATCTGACAGCATGACCATACGAGCTGCGTGTGCGACCCATGGATGAGGAACAAAACACATTGTTTGATGGTGATGACCCAGCCCAGGCAATTCTTAAAGCTGAAAACCGTTTTTATGAAGAGGTAACGGTCACTGAAGTTGTTGGAACCTGCCCGTATGGACACAAGCCGGGAGATGTTTTTCGGGTTACGTCCATGAACAGTGATGGCATCTGTGGAGCGCTGCTCAAAGCGATATTTGTACAGATAACCGCGCTGCATTACGGTGGCAGCATCATTTGGGAAAAGGATGCTCATTCGCTATGGGGATGCTGCCCTGAGGCAGGCAGGGTCACGGTTGCCATACGCCGCATTGAGCGCAAGGAAACCTCTCTGCTGAAAACCCCTGCTCAGTTTCGAAACATGACCGGCAAAGGCTATCCGCTGCTTGACCGCTACCGGTTGTTTGTGGAGGTTTGTGACATCGGAGTTACCTGTTACTGGGGGCACAAGATCGGCGATGTCTTTGAAGTTGACCCATTTAATGTGAATGGCTGCTGCTGCTTTTTGTACACGCAGCTCTATCCATTTATGCATATCCTCCTGTCAGGTGCTTCGCCTGCCTGGGCAGCAACCAGTCATGCGGTCATGGGTGAATGTCCCGACACCTATGACCGGCTCGTTTACCGGCTGTTTTTAAAGGATCGGTAGGGAAAAACTAGTGCAAAATTACCGGATTTTATTCAAGTGTAGGATTTTTGCACCGTCAAATCCGTTGAATTTTGTGGCAGACGCGATGCTATAGGCGCCGATATTGAGGGTGTAGAGGTAATCGCCCACCTCAAGGTTTCCGGGAAGCTCTTCAGACACTGATATCTTGTCGAAACTGTCACAGGTCGGGCCGACCACAGCGCAGACCTCAAGATGACCTTTTTTGAAGGCATGAAAATTGGGGATCCAGTGGTCATACACCACGCCTGAGAAAGTGTGATAAACACCGTCGTTGATGTGATAGAAGATTTTTCCGTCACGTCGTGCCTTGCCGACAATTTCCGCAACCAGCGTCGCAGCATTTGCGACCATGAACCGTCCCGGCTCAGCAATAATTTCAATGTCTTTGGGGAATAAGCGGTTGCATTCAGTGGTGATGATGCGGGCAAGTTTTTCAAATCGGGGCACCCCAGCATCGTATGCGGCAGGAAATCCGCCGCCAATATCAACAATTTTTAGAGGGTAGCCCCGGCGGCGAGCCTCATTGAATATTTCAGCAGTTATGTGCAGCGCGCTGGTATAATTGTCAAAGTTTGTGCATTGGCTGCCGACATGAAAGCTCAAGCCTTCGACTACCATGCGCACATCAAATGACTGCTCGATCAGCGCAATTGCATCAGCCGGTTCGATGCCAAACTTTGAGCTCATCTCGACTTGCGAGCCGATATCCGGCACCTTCAGGCGCAGTACCAGCCCTGCAGTCGGGCAATAGTGTTTTATCTTCAGCAGCTCAGCGCTGTTATCATAGGTGACCAGCGGTCGGTACTTTTTTATTTTCCGGAGGGTGTGCCGGTCTTTTATGGTATTTGAAAAAATGATTTTGTCCCAAACATAAAAATGCTTATCCTTTTTTTCAAAATACTTAATGTACGTATAGACCTGCATAAACTCATTGTATGAAGCCACATCAAAACTCGCACCCTCATCAAACAGCGTCCTGATGATTTCCTGATTGGAGTTTGCTTTCACTGCATAGTATGCCTGAACCCGTGGCAGATGTTTTTTGAAAAGGCGGTAGTTTTTCCGGATTTTGTCGTGGTCAATAATGAACAAGGGCGTTCCATGCCTATCGGCAAGCGTGCGGAGTTTTGCTTTCATGGGTTATGCAATAAGTGGTTCTGGCGTGAGCACGGGCTTGCGCGTTTGCTTTTCTCCAAAAAACTCAAACCCGACCATACGCTTCAGGATGAAAAAAGTACTGACATACCTTCGGGGCCGTTACTGTATCACAATTTTTCTGTTTGTTTGAAAAAATTTTATGAAGCATTTTGTTGACTGTGGATGATACTATGGTTCTAGACTCCGGAACGTCGTAACGTCAAAAGATCTGTAATCCATTAAATTACACTTTGCTTTTTTATGAAAGGGGTATAAATAGAAGTCGGGATACAGAAGTCAGGAGACAGAATGACAGAGAGTGGGGCAGGATTATGAGCATGCGTCATTGTAGGGCGTTGGTAATTGCTTTTTGTTTTTGTATGCCGGCGATATCGAGCGCAGAGGTCATAAGGTTTTTATATCCCAGTGGAGCACTCAGATCTGAATATACGCTCAAAGAGGGTAAACTGGAAGGCATATCAAAAAAATATTACGAACAGGGGACCCTGAAGGCTGAGGAACACTATCACAACGGCAAGCTCGATGGACCGGTAAAAAAGTTTGACGAGCAAGGCAATCTTAAAGCAGAGCTCTATTATGCTGCTGGCAAACGGGAAGGCTCTGCCAAAATCTATTATGAGAATGGTAAAGTCAAAGGAGAATTTCACTTTAAAGACGGGAAGGCTGACGGCATAGCGAAGGTGTACAGCCCGAACGGTACCCTGCTCGGACACGGTATGTATGCAAACGGCATTCGTGAGGGGACAACTGTTTTATATTCAGAGTACGGCAAGCCTCAGTATATAGATATTTATAAAGGCGGAACCAGGGTCAGCAGAAAATCGGCTACTACGGTTCGATAACCGCATGAGAAGGATTGGGCATGTTGAAAAAATCTTTTGACGCTTCTGCGCATCGGGGCTTCACCCTGATCGAACTGATGATCGTCGTCGCCATTATTGCGATCCTTGCTGCAGTGGCGGTTCCCAATTTCATAAATTACCGACAGAAGTCGGCTGTTGCATCGGCGGTGGCAACGGCTAACTCCATCCGAACAGCGCTCATCAGTTCCGCTTCTTCAACCATCGGCAGCGGATTCCCTGAATCGGCTGATCTTGCAACATGGGCGCAACTTGTCAGCGTCTGCAATCGGCATGGAGTGCAGCTTTCCGAAACAGCAGAGCGATCAGGTTTTCAAGATGTCGTGCACTATGTCCCCCTTGACAGCGCTACCGACGGCAGGGTTGATGATTTTTTGTTGGTGCTGCGCGTCAACGGCGTGCCGAACGCCATGACCGGTGCACAGATTGAGATCAGCCCGCGCGGCATTGTCAAGCAGACGTATTAAAAAATAATAGTGCTGGGTGCTGAGTGAAAAGTGAAATAGCATGTCGTATGTGTTTAGGCGCCTTGCCACTGCTCATTTTTTTTGTGGACTCCCTATGGCTGTATGAAAAGCAAAAAACCCGCTGACAAACTTGTTGCCGAATACTTCAAAAGATGTTTTCTGAGTGTTGACGGATTGTGGTTTGTCAAACTGGAAGAGGTGTTTTCTTTTGACACAGCACTGGATATTGATGTTGCGGTCTGGAAGGTGTTGCCAACAATTCAGGCACGTACCATCAAAAAACTTCTCTGCTTGGGTGATGGCATTGAGAACCTGCGTACAGCTTGTGACTTCAAACTCTCTGCGGAATCTTATTCATATGAACTACTGCCCTTGGATGCAGGAGGGTTCCAGATAAACATCCACGACTGCCCATGGGTTAAGCATATCAGCAAAGCTGGCAGAGAGCACCTTCTTGACCGAATCGCTGATGCTGTATGTCCGGTAGAGCACGAGACATTTGCCCGGGAGTTTGGCAGCGACATCGCTTTCCAGCACCTCCAGAAAGGCTGCCGCAAACAGCAGCATTGCGTATTTCTTTTTCAGAAGACAGGATTCAGAAGTCAGGAGAAAGAAGCTAATGAAACATCTCTTCTTACCCCCTGTCTTCTGACTTATGGCTCGCTGCTTAAAATTTATACCCCACGCCAAAGCCGATGAGGTGCGTGTCTCCTTCGTGCGCCCTGCCTTTGAGCACACCGTCTGCTGGTCGTGCGTTATAGGTGCGGTTTTCACCGATGAGGTACGTGTACGAAAAATCAAATGACCAGGTCCGCCATTGAAACCCTGTGCCAACACAAAAGAGCTGTCGGTCGTTTGACGGCACCAGATAGTCAACCGTGTGCCGGGGTATCGGACCGTTGTCATATACATATCCGGCACGCACGTCGCACCACTGCGTGATACTGTACTCAATGCCGATCTGATACCGCCATACATTGCGCCAGTCTTTTGCCTTGGTCACGCGATTCATACCTGCGACATCGTTATCAAACAGAATACTCATCTGGTTAAAGGAATGCCACCGGGTGAGTATGGTGCTCAGCTCGATACTGAGGTTCTCGCGGAGCTGAAAGTTAACCCCCATCATCAGCTCGTCAGGCAAGGTGACATGTGACTCAACTCTGCCGTCCTGAAAAAGACCGCGCGCAGCGTCAGGACGTATAAAATCAGCCCGACCGCTGAGGTTAATGCGTATCTTACTCCGGTAGGACATCCCGAGCGTTATCCAGTCCATCAGTTTGTAGCGCGTGCCGAAATTATACCCAACGCCCATACCATCGCCGGTGAGACTGGTGTCGTAGTCAAACAGCGGTGCTTTTGACTCAAGCTTCAGGTCAAGCCGCGCAAGACTCGCACCTGCAGAAACCGAAAGACGGTCATTGACCTTCCATGCTGCGTTGGGATTAAGTTCCACCACCCGCACAAAAGCGTTATAGCTGTTGAATCGCCCGGGCCAGTCCTCGTCAAATTCAGTTCCGAGTCCAAAACGGGCAAAAAAGCCTACCCCCAGCCACAGCCTATCGCTTTGTTGATAGGTAAGGTACGCATAGGGCGGGACAAAATAATTCCATTTAAGTTTTGAATCTTCACTACAACCCCACTGCTCAGTAGTCATGTGGGTGGAGGGGATGATGACGGTCGCACCAAAGGCAATCTGGGTTCCTGCAAGCTGCGTAATACCCGCAGGATTGAAAAAAATTGCTGAGGGATCATCAGCCTTTGCGATAACAGAACCCCCCAGCGCATTGCCACGAGCGCTCCCCTCATACAACGCAAAGCCTCCTCCGAACGCCGTGGTGGTCAGAAAGCTGCTGGATAGTACTACAAAACAGAACAGAACCCACAAGATAACTTTTCTCATATCATTCCTCCCCAAAAGCTGTGTGTTTGTGAATAGATGCCTCACCGAGACCGTGAAGTCGTCTATATACATTATTTTCTGTTGTGATGGCAACAACTAAACCGTTTCCGAGCGGTCGTTGCCGGGTTTTTGTCTTGACCTTGTGTTCAGGCAATTATATTCATATTCATTGAACACCAAATACAACGATGACCAGAGGCGAGGCAACTTCCATGCGGACAAGCAGGTGCATCATATGGTTGTGTGCTGCAGTAGGTATGGGTGCAGCTTTCGTCATACTCTTTGCAGGGTGCAGCTTTTGGGGCAGGTATTATGATCATATGGTGACCCAACGCACTGGTCTGGACTGTGTCCTTGAGCAGGCACTGCTTACCCGGAGGGATATAGCGCCGCGAACGGCTGTGATACCGCGTGTTCCTCTGATGCTGGGAAGTGTCAAGGTTCTTTTGGAGACACCTGCTACCATGGTCTCCTGCGCTGAACATATTGACCAATCCTTGCGTTGTGATTCCATATCGCTCGCAGAGACTGTTGCCTTTGCTGCTGATATGCTTGATGCTTCAGTGGAACGCAGGCACCCGGTGGCTGATACTACTGCTGACCTTGGGGTACCTGAGCCGCTTCGCGAGCTTGTGTGCAGCCTTTTTGATGCTCACAATCTTTTCCTCAAGGCTTTTGAAGACCTCACCCGAGAGGAGATTCTGTTCATACAGCAAGAACTTTCGCAGCATCTGGTGTCGGGCGAAGAACGGTCTGACCGAACCCGGCGTGAGCATCAGCGTCAGCTTGAACGAGCGTTCGCGCTGGCAAGCCGTATTAACCTGCAGCTCATAGCACAGGCAGGCTATTGCGTTGCAGGGGCAATTGACCAGACACTGCCACTCCTTATGAAACAGGCTGCAGCTCTTCCTCCAGCGAAACTGCATACTGCGCTTGGCGATATCGTCATTGGAAGTATGAACAATGACCTCTATACCGATGCCATGCCCCTGCTCCTGGTTGACCCTGGCGGCAATGATACGTACCGTTTTACCCGGCATACCGCAGTTAATGTCATTATTGACCTTGACGGAGATGACAGCTATTGGGCGACCGATGCTTCGTCCCCCGGTGCCGGGCTTTCAGGCATTGGCTTGGTCGTGGATGTGCATGGCAATGACCAATATACCGGACAACGATATGCCCAAGGGGTTGGTTTTTTAGGAGTCGGCATGGTTGCTGACCTTAATGGCAATGATACCTACACCGCAGGCATGCTGGCACAGGGTGCAGCAACGCTTGGTATTGGCATTCTCTATGATAGATCTGGCAATGACACCTATCAGCTCGATCTCTACGGTCAGGGCATGGGATTTACCGGTGGTATCGGGCTTCTCATTGATAAGGGAGGCAATGACACCTATACCGCAGGCATGACGGTTGCCGACAGCAGGGAAGCACACGGCGCATTTCAGACATATGCGCAAGGCTTTGGCATGGGCGTGCGGGAGTTTGCTGCAGGCGGCATCGGTATTCTGTATGACGGTAGTGGAAATGACCAGTTTACCGGCAGTTACTTTTGCCAAGGTTCTGGCTACTGGCTCGGCGCGGGTATTCTGGTTGACCGCAGTGGCAATGACCGCTACACAGCCCGCAGATATGCTCAGGCTGCAGGTATTCATGATGCAGCGGGGATACTATACGAGGGATCAGGTGATGACGAGTATAACGCCTGGGGGGTCTCTCAGGGATGCGGTCATGACTTTGGCGTCGGAATGTTTATTGAGCGGGGAGGCAACGACCGCTATGAAGCACAGTGGCTAAGTCAAGGCGCAGGGAGCAGTGCCGGCTGCGGTCTTTTTTTTGATGAAAACGGAAACGATGGGTATTGTGGCAACGGTGACACGCTGCGCGGCTATGGCACCTATGATGATCGCCGGGACATGATCAGTGTCGGTCTGTTCATTGATCGGGCAGGTCGTGACAGTTTTCCTTCAGGAGCGGAAAACGCCCGCATATGGCGCCGCGGTGAGATCGGTGCAGGCATGGTCGGAGACGGCAGCTCTGTAGTACTCTGGAAAGAGCCTTGGCAGCAAAAAAGAACGGTTAGAAACGCTCCGGTCCCAGTGCCTGAAGAGGATAACAAAACTCAGGGCATTACCCTGCCCGAGCTTGAAGCGCCGCTTTTTCTTGAAGATTCATGGGAACGTGCTGCTACGTCGCTTGCAGCGCGTGGTCCGGAGGTACTGCCGATGCTCTGCACATATGCTGACATCAAAAACGTGTCCGTGCAGCGGGCGATAGAGGAAACCGTCAAGCGTCTTGGACGCGATCATCTTGCTGCGCTGCACAGCTTTCTGATGGATAAGCCTTGTGCAAAGGCACTACCCGTGCTACTGTTTGCGCTCGGTGAAATCGCAAACAAAACATCAGAGCCTGTTTTTATCCACTTTCTGAGCAATGAAAATCCTGCGGTTCAGGCGCTGGCACTGCGCGGTCTGTATAAGCTGTCTGCGCCGCTCCCCGTGCAGTATCATACCATAGTGCGGCAGAGCCCTTCTGCTGCAGTGCGGCGGTTTTATGCGCTTGCGCTTGGCGGACAACCAGATACTTATGCCTCCGCGACATTATGTCACCTGCTTGAAGATAGTGATCTCCAAGTGCGATTTGCAGCGTATCGAGCGCTGCGCAAACAGGGTGGGGCAGCATTACCATCGGTGCGCAACGTAAAACCAACGTTGCCCACAGGAAGCCCTGCACACCTGATGCTTCATGACCTCTTCGAAAAACCTCTTCCCTGATGCTTGGTTGTGTGCGCAAACAAACAAACCATGATTTTTTAAGAATGATTGCACCAGAGCGTGTCGCTTCCTGTTTGCAATAGACATAAAGTGGAGCACATTCAGGTCAAGTTTACCACGCTGCAGGACGATATAATTTATGTAACTACTTACGGCATGGGGCGACATTTTTTATTGCCACGCACAAGCAATTTAGTATACGATTGGTTCAACCTGCATTGACGACATATCAGGGGCTGATTCATGCAAACGCATTTAGGCAATGGCGTTGAGCGGATTCATGCGGTGCACTGGATTCACCCAGAAGGTGAAGCGCACCGCCTGCCGAGCATGAGCGAAAATGCCACATTGCCTAAATGCAAGTGAAGCAACAATCTCTCTGTTTAGATTCAAGCAATGCTCTACTGAGGGAACCTTTCCCCGCAAGGTGGGCGTTGCCCTTATTGGTAAGGGTATCCTATGAGTCTCAGAACCGGTGAAACAATAAAATTTCGGTCTGTTGGCGAGCGTACAGAATACGCAGCAAAAATCCTTTCTGCTGACGAAGATACTATTGTGATTGAAACAAAACCAGGAGCACGCCCTGAACTTTCAGCGGGACAGTATGTCATTCTGATCGCTGCTGAAACAAATTATAATGCTCAGATTATGAGCGCTGATGCATCACAGGTTCGTCTCAGATGGCTTCGCACTGATAAACAGGAGTATTTCAGAGTTGATGACTTTTTCCCGGTTGTTGCACGGAAAGTAGAAAAGAATTTGCTCGACACCAAAGCCTCAATGACCGTGACGTTTAGCAAGGAAGCGATTGACCGCTCACCGCCCGATGAAACCATTCATCCAAAACTGTGGGATTTACTGGTATCACTTGACGAAAAGCTCAACCTTATCCTTGACCGGCTCAACCTCGAACCCGAAACCGTTGAGGCTGAACCACAGCAGGTCAACATCAGTGCATCGGGCATAAGGTTCATGATAAAGGATAAAGTTGAGCAGGGCGACATGCTTGAGGTTAAAATGCTACTTCCAACAACCCCGATGGTCAGTATTGTTGCTTATGGTCAGGTGGTGAGCAGTGAATGCCTCGGCAGCGCTGGATATGTAGTCGCTGTCCAGTTTGTCAACATGGATAGCGAAGTGCGCGACCGACTTATTCAATACACGCTCAACCGGCAGCGGGAAATTATCCGAAAGCAGCGGCAGCTTGAATAGCTGCACGGCTGTGCTAATTACCGTTTCAGGAAGACAGGCGTATGTTTGCTCTCATTGGAGTTGTGGTTGTGTTGGGCTGCGTCCTTGGGGGGTTTGTGATGGAGGGCGGCAACCCGAGCACCCTGATTATCCCCGCAGAACTGATTATTATCTTTGGTGCTGCAACCGGCGCTTTTATCATTTCCTCACCCAAACATGTTTTAGCCGCAACCGTTAAAGGCATTACCTCTGTCCTGAAGGCACAGAGCCACTCCAAAGAACATTATCTTAATGTGTTAGGTCTGTTATATCAGCTTTTCTCAAAAATGCGGCGCGAGGGTATGATCGGGATCGAAAATGATATCGAGCATCCGGATAAAAGCGAAATTTTTAAGAAATACGGCTCGGTCATGGCAAACAAAGCTATTGTTGATTTTATCTGTGACAACCTGAAAGTCGTTATTACCGGTGCGGTGCAAGCCCCTGACCTTGAGACACTTATGGAGATGGAAATTGACACACGCAAACATCACAATCTCATCCCTGCCCATGCAGTTTCAAAGATCGCCGACGGTCTGCCGGGACTTGGTATTGTGGCAGCAGTGCTCGGCGTTGTGCTGACCATGAGCAAGATCAGTGAACCGCCTGAGGTCCTTGGGCACAGCATCGGCGGTGCATTGCTCGGCACGTTTTTGGGCGTGCTCATGTGCTACGGGTTTATTGGACCGATCGGCACCAACCTTGAACATCAGGCTGAAGAAGACATTATTACGTTTCAAGTCATCAAAACCGCCTTTGTTTCGTATGTCGGTGGATCACCACCCCAGCTCGCAGTTGAATTCGGTAGACGGGCGATCCCCGGACATGAAAAACCCTCCTTTGCAGAGCTTGAAGCATCGCTGAAAAAGGCTCGCGAAAAGTGAAAGAAGCCGGCAAGCCAGTCATCATCAAAAAAGTGAAGAAAGTCACAGGAGGCGGTGCACACGGCGGCTCATGGAAAGTGGCGTATGCCGACTTTGTGACTGCGATGATGGCATTTTTCTTACTGATGTGGCTGATTAATATGGTCTCGCCGGAAAAAAAGGCAAAACTATCTTACTACTTCAAATACTATTCTATCTTCGACAAGGGCGGGTGGAGCCTTATTGCTGAAGGCAAAGGTGTACTGCCTGATACGCAAGGAACTGATGAACAGCTTGCAAAAATTCCTCAGCTTGACACTGACAAACGCCCACCCACACCCGGTGAGGCTGAAGCAGACGAACAGAAACAGATAAAACGGGGTGATGTCGAGCGACAGAAACTCACGCAGGAGCTTAAGCAGGAAATAGAAAAAAAACTGTCTGAATTTAAAAACCAGATATCCGTGAGCATCCATAACAAGGATGTGCGCATTGAAATTATGGATGCCGAGGGAAAGCCGATTTTCCCGCTCGGGAGCGCTGAACTCAATCCTAACGGCAAAAACATTTTGGCGGTGCTGAGTGAAAAGCTTAAAACAGTAGGCAACAAAATTTCCATCGAGGGACACACAGATGCTGTCAGTTTTGCTCCCGGAAAAAAAATGACCAACTGGGAACTTTCGACCGAGCGCGGCAACGCTGCCCGTCGCTTCCTTGAAGCTGCAGGCATCTACCCGGAACGAATTGCCATGGTGGTTGGGTACGCAGCAACAAAACCCCTCATCAAAGACAACCCCACTCACCCCCAGAACCGCAGAATTTGTATTGTGATTTTAGGCGCTGACAATGCCACTGCAACAGCAGAAGATATTCCTGCGGAAACCACCACAACCATCCCGGAAGGGGTTCCAGATTTGTTTCCGGAAAAAATTGAGCCGCACCTCAACCAGCCGGCGACTCATGGTTCTTTGCAGACAACAGCTCCTCAGGTGCAGGACAATCAAACCCAGCGGAAAAAATGAGCAGTGCTACCCGAACACATCGTGCACTACCAGATATGCCTGCCTCGGTAACGAAGTGCTCGCACAGCACATTTTAATAGAACATATCTCTCGTCCGTAAGGACGCACACTCATGCTCCTGCAGCATCAGTTTTTGATACATCTTCGTGACGGTTACCTTAAAACTCTAACAACCTATGAGGAGGGAACGCCCTTTGCATTCCACCAATGGGATTTTACACGTGGCAGCGGTAAAGTCGCCGTGCACGTACTCAGGGGGAGAGTCTTTGAAAAAGCTTGTGTGTCTGAGATTATGGCAACGGTGGTAATCCCTGGCAGAGACTATGAGAGCACGATTCAATGGCTGGGCATTCAGACATTTCCCGCAAGTCCGCTCGTGCCGATGCTAATGGCAGTGTTTGAAAACGTACAGGAACAGGGAGTCGAGCACTGTCCGTGCTATTTTGACATTTTTCCGGTGATCCAGTTTGATGAAGACCGCCTGCTGCTTGAAAAGGAAATCGGCGCAGCCTGCCGAAAACACAACCGAACGTATCCGAACCTGCCCTTTGGGTATCTTAAGATGTTTCGCCTAAAGGAGCCGGGAGTCGGCGTAGGGTATGCTGCAGGCGTGGCGCTTGAGCCTGAGGAAGATAACCAGAACCTTTTTGAAGACATCGCACTGGCAGCGCACCGGTCGTATTTTGAACTTGTTGACCGGCGCGCACCTCTTGAAGTAACCACCGTGCAGAAACAAGAGATGCATGCGTTTCGTGCGCGCTGGGTTGATTTTATCTATCGTGAAAATCGTTTTTTCAAAGGTGGTATAGAGCTTGGGGTTCCGGTCGAAAGTTTTATGCTGCATATGCTCCCACCGACGGTATGTTTTTAAAATTGAGCAACATCGTAAAGAACAACGGTCATAAACATAATACCGACTTTTCCCTGAACAAGTGCCCTCACATCCCTCCTTGCGTGTCCTTATTGCAACAAATAAAAATCTTTTAACACCCCTTTTGCTTGTAACCAGAAAATTATGGTGAGGTGACCCGAGAACCATGCCCTGCAACCCCCGTCTGCTCCCGTACTGTAAAGAGGGGATTTGCTTTTATCTCTCTCCTCAGCCCCTTTTCAGAACAGTGAACAGGTGCTTTTACCTTGACTAACGCTGCTACTTACGTTATTTTGCTTCTCTCTTTATCTTTTTCTTCATCATAAACCCATTACCACTGATCATCACTACGGTCATTGGGATAAAACGCTCTGTGCAGCACACGGAGGATTTGTAAGGACGACAAGAGAGCATGACTGATCAACGAGAATTCTTAAAACACCGTCGGCAAAAACTTCAGGATTTGCGAGCTGCAGGCATCAACCCTTTTGCCAACAACTTCAAACCGCAGCATACCACCCACGATATCCGCAACCGCATGGGCAGCAAAACCAAGGAAGAGCTCGATGCGTCGCAGGAGGTCTTTTCAGTAGCCGGCAGGATTATGTCGCTGCGGGACTTTGGAAAATCAGTATTTCTCCACCTCCGTGACCGAACAGGGACCATTCAGGTGTATGTTCAGAAAAACACCGTTGGGCAGGAGCGGTATAGCATTTTTAAAAAATTTGACTTCGGCGATTTTATTGGCGTTTGCGGTCGAGTCTTTTTGACCCACTCAGGCGAGCTGACGATTCTTGCCACTGACGTAACGTTGCTCACCAAGTCGTTGCGACCCCTGCCTGAAAAATGGCATGGACTGCAGGATATTGAAACCCGCTACCGGCAGCGTTATCTTGATTTAATCGTCAATGAGCCCGTGCGTGCGACTTTTCAAACGCGCTCCCAGATCATTGCCCTGATACGGGAGTTTCTTGTTGCTCGAGATTTTCTTGAAGTCGAGACCCCGATGATGCAAACCATTGCAGGCGGTGCTACAGCGCAGCCATTCGTTACTCACCACAATGCACTGGACATGGACCTATACCTGCGGATCGCTCCAGAACTGTATCTCAAGCGCCTTCTGGTCGGTGGTTTTGAACGGGTTTTTGAAATTAACCGCAACTTCCGCAATGAAGGCATTTCAACGCAGCACAACCCTGAATTTACCATGCTCGAATTCTACTGTGCCTATGCAACCTATGAGGATTTGATGCAACTCACACAAGACCTTTTCTGTTTTCTGTGCAGTGAGCTCTTCGGCACTTTAACCATAACCTATCAGGGCACCGAGCTTGACTTTACGCCACCATGGAAACGTATGACGCTCAAAGAAGCGGCTGCAGTCTTTGCCGGAGTTCCCCCTAACACTCTGGACGATCCTGCCCGCACCCGCGAACTCGCAGGTCAGCACGGCGTTGTGTTGCCTGAGTCGGCAGCCCATGGTGAAGTGATTACCGCCCTGTTTGAAGCAGCGGCAGAGCCTCACCTGGTACAACCGACCTTTATCACGCACTATCCTGTCGAGGTTTCACCGCTCGCACGGACCTGCGAGAACGATCCTTCGGTCACCGATCGCTTTGAGCTGTACATCGCCGGTCGTGAAATAGCCAACGCTTTTTCCGAGCTCAATGATCCTGATGATCAGCGCCGCCGATTCGTTGCACAGGCAGAAGCCAAAGCACGGCTTACCGGAGAGCCTGCGGTCATTGACGAGGATTTTCTGCTCGCCCTTGAGCACGGCATGCCGCCGGCAGCAGGCGAGGGGATCGGCATTGACCGTCTGGTCATGCTCCTGACCGACGCCGCGTCAATCCGCGACGTGATTCTGTTTCCGCTGTTCCGCGCCGAGAGGACAGAGCCGGCATGAGGATTCCCTACGAGGTATTTATTGCGCTCCGCTACCTTCGTGCAAAGCGCAAACAAGCATTCATATCCGTTATTGCAGCCATCTCAATCGCTGGGGTCGGCATCGGAGTTATGGCATTGATTTTGGTGCTCGGCGTCATGACCGGGTTCACCAGTGATTTGCGCGAAAAAATTCTGGGCACCAATTCGCATGTGGTTATTTCAGGACCCGGAACGATGATACGCGACTATCACACGATCATCAGTACCATCACTACGGTTCCTGAGGTCATCGCTGCAACGCCGTTTATCATTTGTCAGGTTATGCTCTCGAGCGGCTCCTCGGTATCCGGTGCGGTCATGCGCGGCGTTGATGTCCCGACTGCGCCGCAGGTGATTGATTTGCATAAAACGCTGCGCGAGGGCAGCCTTGACCTTTTGGAACAGGAATTTGACAGTGGTGAAGGCGTGAAACTTCCGGGCATCATTATCGGCAGGGAGCTCTCGCGCATGCTGGGCGTCTATCCCGGCAATCCCGTGACGGTCATTTCTCCCACCGGGCTTCTGTCGCCGACCGGCATGACACCCCGCTGGAAAAAGTTTATGGTTGTGGGGATCTTTGAATCAGGTATGTACGAGTATGACACCTCGATCGCCTATGTATCCAATGCCAATGCCCAGAGTTTTTTGAAAATGGCGGATGAGGTAAGTGGCATTGAAATTCGCGTCCGTGACATTTATAAAACCGCCGGCGTGGTGAGCGCAATCCAGCAGCGTATCGGACCTGCATACCAAGTGCGGGATTGGAAAGAGATGCACCGCAACCTCTATTCAGCGCTTAAACTTGAAAAGACCGCTATGTTTGTCATCCTGACACTTATCATCCTTGTGGCAGCTTTTAGTATCGTAGCAACGCTCATCATGATGGTGACCGAAAAACACAAAGAGATCGCCATTCTGAAAGCCATGGGCGCAACATCCGGTGCAATTCAGCGAGTATTTATGCTGCAAGGGGTCATCATCGGCTGCATCGGCACGGTGCTTGGTTTGGGGCTTGGGTTTGTCCTTGCCTATTTGCAGAACCGCTATCAGATTGTCGCCTTATCAAAAGATGTGTATTATATTCCCGCTTTGACCGTGAAAATCAGCGCCATGGATGTCTGCTGGGTAGCTGGCTGTGCAGTCCTGATCAGCTTTCTTGCAACCTTGTATCCGTCGCGGCAAGCGGCATCACTTGACCCTGCAGAGGCATTACGCTATGAATAGCAGCACCGTATCCCTTCAGGCAGAGTGCTCTGCACCGCTGCTGAAAGTTAGTGGCGTATGCAAAACGTATGAGCACAATAACACCCGGACCGATGTGTTGCGGCAGGTGTCTTTTGAAGTACACCAGGGCGATGGACTTGCCATTATCGGTCCCTCGGGTGCCGGCAAGACGACCTTGCTCAATATTCTGGGAACGCTGGATCGCCCTTCTGCAGGGAAGGTGTTCTATCGCGATACGGATCTTTTTGCTCGCTCAGGGAAAGACCTGTCGCTTTTTCGAAATCAAAAACTTGGCTTTGTGTTCCAATTTCATCACCTACTGCCCGAATTTACCGCGCTCGAGAACACCATGATGCCTGCACTGATTGCAGGTCACGGTCGGGATCAGGCTACCCGGCGCGCCCGAGCGCTCCTTGAACGTATGGGACTGGGGCATCGTCTGCACCACCTGCAGGGAGAGCTCTCAGGTGGCGAGCAGCAGCGCATTGCCGTAGCTCGTGCGCTCATGATGGAGCCAGAAATTTTACTTGCCGATGAACCGACTGGTAATTTGGATTCCCAGACCGGAAGTCAGGTATTTGACCTGCTGCTTGAGCTGAACCGCGAGCAGAACCTGACGCTCGTCGTCGTTACCCACAATGAAGCGTTTGCACGGCGGATGCCGCGTACGATAACGCTCATTGACGGAGTTGTTATCAGCACTTAAAGCATGCGGGCGGTGCTGTGCCTGCAGGTGCCCTGAGACCGTACTATGAACGCTCTATGCAACAACGCGTACGCATGAAAAACCGAGTTTGCCAGTTATCAGGAATCATTGCATGCCTTGTGCTCCTGTGGTACAGCGGACAGCCTGCTGTGGCGCTGAGTGCAGAGGGTGTTTCGGTTGGCGTACTACCGTTTTTTATCAATAGCCAAGAGCCCCTGGAGTACCTTGGCAGAGCAATCCCCGATATGATTGCCTCACGGCTTGAAAAAAGGGGAGAAATCACGGTCGTTCCTACTCCGAAGCTGACTGCGGCGCTGCGCGCGCATGGCTGGACAACCTTGGATGAGGCGAAAGCTGTCCAGATCGGAAAAACCGCAGGCGCTGAGGTTATGGTGGGCGGAACACTCACCAAGCTGGGCTCAATGCTGAGTCTTGATGTCACCGTGTTCTCGGTCACAGGGACGAGAGAGCCGCGCCGTGTCTATGTCACTGCTGCTGACACCGACAGCCTTATCGCGAAGGTAAATGAACTGGTTAGGCGCCTCAATTTCCTTATCCTTGACCGTCAGGTGGTCAGCGAGGTTCGTGTCATGGGCAACCGCTTCATAGAAAAAGACGCAATTCTGTATGCTATTCAGACGCGGAAAGGTGAAGTTTTTTCGCCCGAGGTGCTGCAGGAGGACCTTAAAAAGATTTACCAGCTCGGCTACTTTAAGGATATTCAGATCATGAGCACTGACACTGAAGCGGGCAAGGAAATCACGTTCCAGGTGGTCGAAAAACCCATGGTCAAAACAGTACAGATTATCGGGAACAAGACGCTGAAGCTGGAAGATATCCAGAAAGTCATGGAAGTTAAACCCCGCACGATTCTTGATCTAAATAAGGTCGTGGGCGATGTTGAGCGCATTAAAAAGCTCTACGTTGACAAAGGATACTACGAGGCTGAAATCACCTATAAAACAGAACAGCTTGATGAAGATTTCGCCAGCGTTGTTTTCACGATCAAGGAAAATGATGTCGTAAAAATCAAAAAGGTGACCTTTTCGGGGAATGCCTCCATTTCAGCGCGTGAGCTGAGCAAGGTCATCGAAACCCGCAAAAAACACTGGCTGCTCTCATGGTTTACCACGATCGGGATCTTTAAGGACGAATCACTTGAAAAAGATGTCGAACGTCTGACCGCCTACTATTACAGCAAGGGGTTTTTGATGGCAAAAATTGATAAACCCTCAGTTGAATTCAAGAAGGGTGAGGGAATTTACGTGCATTTCTCCATCACGGAAGGTGATCGGTTCACCATTGGCAGCATTGACTTCAAGGGTGATCTGATTTACGACCCTGCCCTGCTTATTAAAAAGATACAGTCAAAAAGTGGGCAAACCTTCAACGGCAGAACCCTGAACGATGACCTTGTGGCGCTCAAAGGACTGTACGCGGAAAAGGGATTTGCCTATGCCGACATTTCGCCGCTCACTGAAATCAAGCAGGATGAGAAGAAGGTCAATATCATTTTTTCAATTGATCGCGGTGAAAAAATCTATATCGAAGAAATAAAAATATCAGGTAATACCCGCACCCGTGATAATGTCATCCGCCGCGAACTGCGACTCACCGAGGGTTCGGTCTATAATTCAGAGGAAATCAAGCGCAGCAAACAGGAAGTCAACAACCTTGGTTTTTTTGAAACCGTCAACATCAACACTGAACCCGGCTCAAAACCCAATCTGGTAAAACTGAAAGTCGAGGTGAAAGAACGCCCCACCGGCTCATTCAGTATCGGCGCAGGCTATAGCTCGGTTGACAGTATCATGGGTATGTTTCAAATCTCCCAGAACAACCTGTTCGGACGCGGTCAACAGTTGACCCTCATGGCACAGCTTGGTGGTCGTTCAAACTACTACAACATTTCCTTCACCGAGCCGTGGTTTCGGGACACCCGCACCTCCGTCGGCTTTGACTTGTTCAACATCACCCGCGAGTATGAAGACTTCGACCGCGACAGCAGTGGTTTCATGTTGCGAACCAGTTTCCCGTTTTACCGGTACGACTTCACCCGCTATCACCTGACCTACCGCTATGAATCAACCGATATTGATGTCAATGACGATGATGTAGCGCTTGAACTGCAGCGCCAGCAGGGCAAAACCACGGTGAGCAGCATCACCAACGGTCTGATTTTTGATTCGCGTGACGACAAATGGAAACCGCGTGAAGGCGCATATCTCAGCACGTCAATAGAAGTTGCAGGGTTTGGCGGGGATGCCCGGTTTTTGGGGCTCAATGCCAGTGCTGCAAAATGGTTTCCCCTACCCTGGGACACTGCCTTCATGATCCGGGGCACGATCGGCGAGCTGTTTGAGATGGGTGAAGACATCCCGATTTCTGAAAAATTTTTCCTCGGCGGTCTTGATTCGCTGCGTGGATTTGAAGCCCGGTCAGTAGGTCCCCGCGAGCGCAGACCAAAACGTGATAAAACCGTGCGCCTGTTTGGAACACCGTACAAAGTGAAACGTCGCGGACTCAGTGATGAGAAAGATGTCATCGGCGGTGAAAAAGAGCTTTACTTTAACTTCGAATACCTGTTCCCCATCATGAAAGAAGCAGGTATCCGCGGAGTGCTGTTTTTCGACACCGGTAATGCGTATGAGAAAGGTGATACCTTCTTTTCTGACCTGCGCTATGATGTGGGTGTTGGGGTCAGGTGGTATTCTCCGTTTGGTCCGTTGCGACTTGAATGGGGCAAAAACCTGAGTCCCCGCGATGACGAGAAAGGAAGCAACTTTGAGTTTTCCATGGGCCGGTCGTTTTAGCGGCCGGGCTGCTGAGGTCATAACATATTAGGACACTATCCACGAGGAGGAACCACATGATGAAACGATTGTTCTGCATTGCTACAGGTGCCGTAGGTGCCGTGCTGGCACTGTCACTGCCACTCACTGCTGCCGAGTATAAGCTCGGGTTTATTGACATTCAGCGAGCGGTCACTGAGAGCCTTGCCGGCAAAGAGGCAAGTGAACGTTTTAAAAACGATGTGAAAAAAGCAGAAGACAGCCTTCTGAAGGAAAAAAGCGAGGTTGAAAAGCTCGGTGAAATGCTTGAAAAGCAGAGTGTAATGCTCACCGATGACGTCCGACGCGAAAAGGAAAAGGACTTTCTGCGCCGGAAACGAGATTATGAGCGCATGCTCAAAGACCAACAGACTGAGCTGCAGATCAAAGAGGCTGAACTGAAAAATGATATTCTGGAAAGCCTGCTGCCGATCATCCAGCAGTACGGCAAGGACAACGGCTTTAGCATCATTTTTGGCAAAAGCGATGTGCTGCTGCTGTATGCCTCAGACGCGCTCGACCTGACTGATAAGATCGTTGCACTCTATGACGAAGAGTACAAAAACAAGCCGAACAAAACCAAGTCAAAAAAATAACCACGGAAATAGTTTTGCAGTATGGAAAAAACATTGCACGAGATTGCGGTGCTCATCGGCGCACAGCTTGAGGGTGACCCAGCCGTAACAGTGTCCAATATTGCGGGCATTGACAAAGCCCAGCCAGGCGATTTGACGTTTGTGGCAAATCCCAAGTACAGCCGTTTTATCGCAACGACGCAGGCTTCAGCCGTTATTTGCACCCCTGACACCGTGGCGCCGGGCAAAAACCTTCTGAAAGTTGATAATCCGTATCTTGCCTTCGCAAAAATTATGACGTTTCTCTACCCGCAACGACGTGAAACAGGCATGGTTGACCCGCGCGCCATTATTGGCAACAACGTCAGCATGGGCAACAAGGTTACGGTGTACCCGCTCGTCTATATCGGCGATGATTGCGTTCTTGAAGACGAGGTTACCATCTACCCCGGCTGTTGTATCGGTGACCGGGTACGGATCGGTGCACAATCACTCATCTACCCCAATGTTACTATCCGTGAAGACTGTGTGATCGGCAAGCGGGTTATCATCCATCCCGGTGCGGTCATCGGCAGTGACGGGTTTGGGTTTGCCAAAGACGGTTCGCGCTATTTCAAAATCCCGCAGGTCGGCAGGGTGCAGATTGACGACGATGTGGAAATTGGCGCAAACGTCACCATTGACCGTGCTGCGATGGGGAAAACGTGGATCCAGCGCGGAACAAAAATAGACAATCTGGTGCAAATAGCCCACAATGTCGTTATCGGTGAAGATTGTGTCATCGTTGCGCAGGTGGGCATTTCAGGAAGCACGCGCGTGGGGAACCGGGTAACCCTTGCGGGTCAGGTTGGTCTGGTCGGTCACATCACAATCGGCGATGACGTCATCATCGGCGCACAAGGCGGTGTTACCAGCGACATTCCGGCGGGCATGCTCATGTCAGGGTCGCCGGCTATACCACACCGGCTCTGGCTGAAGGCGTCGCAGACGTTTCAAAAGCTTCCGGATATGCGGAAAAAACTCCGTGAACTTGAAGAAAAAGTCGCTGCACTCGAGCAGCAGCTTAGGAAAGAACACCGTAAGGAGTAGCAGGTATGGTATCCATCAAAGAGATTATGCAGTGCATTCCCCACCGGTATCCTTTTTTGCTGGTGGACAGGGTTCTGGAAATGGAGCCCATGAAAAAAATCGTTACTATTAAAAACGTAACTATCAATGAACCGTTTTTTACCGGTCATTTTCCGGGCGAGCCGATTATGCCGGGGGTGTTAATCGTCGAGGCTATGGCGCAGAGCTGGGGTGTTTTAATCATCAGTTCTGGTGGTGCTGACGCTGCCCAGAATCTCAACGTCCGGTTTCTGGGTATTGATAACTGCAGGTTCCGGCGTCCGGTTGTGCCGGGTGACCAGCTACGGTTTGAGCTTGAAGCGCTCACCCAGAAACGCGGCATCTGGAAATTCAGCGGCAAAGCCTATGTTGACGGCAATCTGGTAGCTGAAGCTGAACTTATGGCGACGATGTAAAAAAACTTTTAGGGAGTTCATCACCACATGATTCATCAGACAGCACTGGTCAGCCCGAATGCTGAGATTGACGAAAGCGCTGAGATCGGTGCCTACAGTATTATTGGTGACGAGGTCGTGATCGGCGCCGGTACACGCATCGGGTCACACGTTGTCATCAAAGGTCCGACACGGATCGGGCAGCGCTGCACCATCTTTTCGTTTGCGGCAATCGGCGACATTCCGCAGGATTTGAAATTCAAAGGTGAGCGCACCGAAGTCGTCATTGGTGATAACAATACCATCCGCGAATACGTGACCATAAACCGCGGCACAAAAGGCGGTGGCGGTATCACTTCGATTGGCGATAACAACCTGATTATGGCATACTGCCATATTGCACATGACTGCATCCTCGGCAACGGTATTATTATGTCCAACGGCGTCAACCTTGCCGGTCATATCAGCATTGAAGATTTCGCTGTTATCGGTGGCATGGTAGGTGTCCAGCAGTTTGTCCGTATCGGCAAGTATGCGATGGTCGGCGGCATGTCCGGCGTGCCTCAGGATATACCGCCGTTTGTGATCGCAGCAGGCGACCGCGCAAAACTCAACGGCATTAACATTATTGGTCTGAAGCGGCACGGTTTTTCTGCTGAAACAATTTCCGAAATCAAAACTGCCTATAAGATACTGTTTCGATCAGGACTGACAACCCAAAAAGCAGCCCAGCGCATTGAGGAAGAGGGGCTCACGAGTTCTGAGGTGCAGGAGCTGGTGCGTTTTGTGCTGACCGCTGAGAGGGGTGTGCTTCGCAAATGAAGTCGGTTCGAGTCGGGGTTGTCGGCGTGGGCTATCTGGGCGCATTTCATGTCCAAAAGTATGCCGCACTGTCTGGTGTGACGCTGGTCGGTATTGCAGATATCAATCCTGCGCGGGCGCACGAGATCGGCAAGCAGTTCGATGTGCCAGCATATACCGACTACCGTGAGCTCTTTGGCAACGTGGATGCGGTGAGCGTGGTTGTCCCGACCAACGCGCACCACCGGGTAGCGCTTGATTTTCTTTCCCGGGGGGTTGATGTTCTGGTGGAAAAACCCATAACCACAACGCTTGCAGAAGCTGACGAGTTGATCACCACAGCACGCCGGGAGGGACGCATTCTGCAGGTCGGGCATCTTGAACGGTTTAACCCTGCTCTGCGTTCACTGGAGGGCATTGTTACCACACCGCTGTTCATCGAGTCACATCGGCTTGCGCCGTTCAAAGACCGTGGCACAGATGTGGATGTGATTCTGGACATCATGATTCACGATATAGACATTATTCTGATGCTGGTCAATTCACCAGTAGCTGCCCTGCATGCGGTTGGGGTTCCCGTGGTGTCACCCGAGAAAAACGATATTGCCAATGTGCGGCTTGAATTTGCTTCAGGATGCGTTGCCAATGTGACCGCAAGTCGGATTTCAGTCAAAGAGATGCGGAAACTCAGAATTTTTCAACAGGATGCGTATATCTCAATTGACTTTGCCGCTCAGCAGGTAGATGTGTACCGCCGTTTTGATGGCGCTGAAAACTATGACACCCCACAGATCATGTATGAGGCGGTTACGATAGCTCAAGGCGATGCCCTTGAACAGGAAATTGCCTCGTTTGTTACCGCGGTGAGAAATCGGTCAACACCTGAGGTACCCGGTGAAGCGGGTCGTGCTGCGCTGCAGGTCGCCCTTGAGATTGTCGAGCAGATTGAAACAAAAAAAGCCGCACTGCAATTAAGGTGAACCGTGCTGAGCAGCCGCGGCACAGTAGGGAAAAAAGTAGTTGTTATTGCCGGTGAAACCTCCGGGGACCATCACGCAGCGCTCGTGATACAGCACCTGCGGCAGCTTGATCCCACGGTGCAGGTCGTAGGCATTGGCGGTGATGAACTTGCTGCTGCCGGCATGCAGCTGCTCTGTCACTGTCGCGAGCTTGCCGTGCTCGGTCTTGCAGAAGTCGTGTCACGACTGCGCCATATCCTCGCGGCGTACCGGATCGTGCGCCGCGAGCTGCAAACCAAACCTTCCCTGCTGATACTTGTTGATTATCCTGAGTTCAACCTGCGGGTTGCAGCAGATGCACGCACCCGCAACATACCAGTTCTCTATTATATCAGCCCCCAGCTCTGGGCGTGGCGACGGGGCAGAGCGCGCACCATTGCGCAGCGTGTTGACCGTATGGCGGTCATCTTTCCGTTTGAGGTGCCGCTGTACCAGGCCTATGGTCTGGACGTGCGTTTTGTCGGACATCCGCTCCTTGATCAAAACATTCCGGTCATAGAGCGATCAGAAGCGCTCAGCCTGCTTAACCTGAATGACCGCAGGCCAATCATCGGTTTGTTGCCCGGTAGCAGGCAGGCTGAAATCGAGCGGCTCTTTCTGCCCATGCTCAAAGCTGCAGCACGTATTCGTGCCCGATTCTCTGAAGCACAATTTGTGGTGCCAGCAGCGCAAAGCATTTCACGAGCTACGCTGCAGGACAAGGCGCGTGCTGCAGGTGTACCGGTTCAGATTGTTGAAGGCATGTTTTATCAGACGCTGAGCGTATGCGATCTGGTGCTGGTCGCATCAGGCACCGCAACGCTGCAAACCGCTCTCATGAAAAAACCTATGGTGATATTGTACCGGGTATCGCCTTTGACCTATATTGCAGGCAGAATGCTGATCCGTATCCCGTGGATTGGGCTTGCCAATATCGTCGCCGGGAAGACCATTGTTCCCGAGCTCATTCAGCATGCGGTTACACCGGAACGGATCGCTCAGGAAGCCTGCGCACTGCTTGAGCACCCTGAGCGGATGCGGGAGATTGAGCAGGAGCTTGCCGTTGTGGCGCACAAGCTCGGTGAGCCCGGAGCATCTCGACGCGTCGCAGAACTGGCATATGAAATGATAACCCCTGCAGAACAGAAAAATCCTGCATCGTGATTGATGGAAACGACCCACGCATGCACTACAGAGAGCTAAACCAGACTAACGTATAATCCCATGATTAAAAACAGCATCATCCTCTATAAACGGCTTGTGCCTTTTGTCATCCCCTACTGGAAAAAGTTCGTGTTTGCCATGGCATGTGCCGTACCCGCAGGACTGTGCTCGACCGGTATTGCCTATTTGGTAAAGCCGGCACTTGATGAGGTCTTTCTTAAAAAAGACATGACGATGCTCAAGCTGATCCCGCTTGCAATCATTGCGCTGTATGCGACACGGGGCGTGTTTGAGTTTTTGTTCAACTATGCCCTTGGGTCAATCGGTCAGCACCTCATGCGTACGTTTCAAAACCTCATCTACGCGCACCTACAGATGATGCCGCTTTCTTTTTTTTCAAAAAGCAGAACCGGTGCCCTGATTACCCGTATCACCAATGACGTAACCCTTATTTCCGGGGCAATCAATGAAGGTCTGGTTGACATCTTCAAAGAAGCCGTGACTGCTGCCGGACTTATTGGTGTGCTGTTTAAGCAGGACAGCAAACTCGCGCTTGTTTCACTTCTCATACTCCCCTGGATGCTCGTGCCGATTTGGCGCTTTGCCCAAAAAAGCCGCAGATTCAGCACCAAAGGGCAGGAGCGTGTCGGACGCATTGCAACCTTTATTCATGAGGCAATCACCGGTTGCCGTATTGTCAAAGCATTCTGTATGGAAGAGTATGAAATTAAACGTTTTCAGGAAGAGAATCTTCGCCTCATGAAAATACGGTTAAAACGGCTGCGCATACGCGCACTGTCCGGACCGCTCATGGAATTTATTGGTGGTATCGCAGGTGCTGCCGTGATTTTCTACGGCGGCTACAACGTCCTCAACGGCACCTCCACGCCGGGAACATTTTTTTCCTTTGTTGCTGCATTGCTCATGCTCTACAGCCCCGCACGCAACGCCAGTACTGCCCTGCAGGATATTCAAGAGGGGCTTGCCGGTGTACAACGGGTTTTTGACATCCTTGATACGCAGCCGGATTTGATTGAAAAACCAGATGCGCGCGTCCTCCCGCCGGTCAAGGGGCGGGTCAGGTTTCAGAATGTTTCTTTTTCCTATGGCTCAGTGCAGGTGCTCCGCAACATTGATATAGACGTTGCGCCCGGAGAAATTATCGCTCTGGTGGGGGTTACCGGATGCGGCAAAACCACCATGGTCAATCTCATACCGCGATTCTATGATGTCAGCTCAGGTGCCGTACTGATTGACGGTCATGATGTTCGTGAGGTAACGCTGCACTCACTGCGGTCACAAATTGCGCTGGTCAGTCAGCACCCGTTTATTTTTAACGATACGGTATTTAACAATATTGCCTGTGGCAGGCTCGGATGCTCACCGTCTGAGGTTATCGCTGCTGCTCAGGCTGCAGCAGCACATGATTTTATTCTTGAAATGCCTGCGGGGTATGACACGGTCGTCGGTCAACATGGTCAGAAGCTGTCAGGAGGGCAACGCCAGCGTATCGCTATTGCACGGGCGATTCTCAAGAATGCTCCTCTGTTTATTTTCGATGAAGCCACCTCATCGCTTGACAGTGAAGCTGAACAGCACATCCAGTATTCCCTCGCACAACTCATGCACGGCAAGACAACATTCATCATATCCCACCGTCTGTCAACAATCCTCCGTGCGCATCGCATCGTGGTTCTTGCTGCTGGCGCTATCGTGGAAACCGGTACGCATGACGAGCTGCTTGCGCGCGGCGGAGAATATGCAAAGCTGTATTCGGTCTATTTGCAGGACGATATCAAAACATAGTGCATCGCGAGTGCTGAGCACGAGGAGGTTGCGATGCGTGAAACCATGAACGACAAATCACCCACGACAACAACCTGAGCATACCATGCTGTATCCCCTCTATAACATTCTGCTGCTGATTCTGACGGTTGTCCTTGCGCCAGTAGCCTGTCTGGTGCTTCTGGTGCACCGAAAGTACCGAGTCGGTTTTTTGGAAAAATGCGGCATCAAAATTCCACTGCTTCGCGGTGCATCCCGTCCGCTCTGGATCCATGCGGTATCAGTGGGCGAAGTGATGGCTGCAGTGCCGCTCATCAGGGAAATTAAACAGCGCCACCCCACCCTCCCCATTATTGTCTCCACCATCACCGCAACCGGCAATACGACTGCACAGCGCAATCTCAAGGGCATAGATCAGGTTCTGTTTTTCCCTTTTGACTATAATTTTATTGTCAGACGATACCTCAGCCGGATACAACCATGTGCCTTTGTTGCCCTTGAGACTGAAATATGGCCAAATTTCTTGCGCGAGCTCAATCGCCAAAAAATTCCCGCCCTGATTGTCAGTGGGAGAATATCCCTCCGTTCGTTTCCACGATACTACCGGTGCAGATTCTTTTTTCAACAGGTGCTCAAACACCTGACCTGGTGTTGTATGCAGACCAGGGAAGACGCTGACCGTATTATCCGTATTGGTGCTGACCCCCGGCGCGTCAGTGTCACGGGCAATGTGAAGTTTGATCATCAAATCCCGCCGATCAGCGAGCAAGAACACGAGCGACTCCGAACTGAATTGCGGATCTGTGAAGGGCAGCTAGTTTTTATAGCAGGTAGTACGCACCGCGGCGAAGAGGAGATCATCCTTGAGGTCTTTGCGGCAGTCAAAAAGCGTTTCCCTGATACTGTACTGATCCTTGCCCCACGGCATCCGGAGCGGTTTGACGAGGTTGCAGCACTGCTGCGGCAGAGTGGTCTTAGGTGGGTGAAACGGACAATGCTCACCACAGCACCGTCTCAGAATACGGGAAACGATGTCATCCTGCTTGATACCATCGGCGAGCTTTCCAAAATATATAGCCTTGGCACGGTAATCTTTATCGGTGGAAGCCTGGTGCCAGTTGGTGGTCATAACGTACTTGAACCGGGTGTTTTTAAAAAGCCGGTTCTGTTCGGTCCACACATGGGCAACTTTTCTGAAATAGCATCAATACTCACCAGCAGACATGCTGCCTGTCAGGTAGGCGATGCTGAGGACTGTATCCGCCAGGTAATAAAGCTGCTGGAAAATTCTGAACTGCGCACCCAAATCGGTGATGCTGCCTTCCGCGTCATTGAAGAAAACACCGGTGCGGTCACCAAAAGCCTTGCGATGCTTGAAGCAATACTGGGGTTACATGATTAAAGGCGCAGCATGCCCCTTTAATCCAGAAGCAGTTTCTCAACAAGTCGGGGGCATACCTATCAGTAGTTTATACGGCGGTGACGGGTGATATGAAACTGCAATAGTTTCATTCTCCGATTATCTTCACCAGCACCCGTTTTTTTCGCCTGCCGTCAAACTCACCGTAAAAAATCTGCTCCCACGGACCAAAATCAAGCCTGCCATCAGTTACTGCCACGACCACCTCCCTGCCCATAACCTGTCGCTTCAGGTGCGCATCGCCGTTATCCTCGCCGGTGCGGTTGTGCCGGTACTGTGACACTGGTTCATGTGGCGCCAGCTTTTCAAGCCATTCTTCATAGTCCTGATGTAAGCCCGGCTCATCATCGTTAATAAACACCGACGCCGTGATGTGCATTGCATTGACCAGAACAATGCCCTCGGTAACACCACTTTCTTTCAGACACTGCTGCACCTGCGGCGTGATATTGATAAAGCCACGTCGGCTGGGCAGGTTAAACCACAGCTCTTTGCGATAACTCTTCATTGCTCACTCCTTTCTTTGGTGAGAATAGTACATGACCTGACGGTGGACAGCTTCGCATCATCAACGACTGGGGCGGCATGTGTATACTGGTGCAGCGAGCAAACAGATTTTTGATACTTCACTGCATGTTCCGCACACGTTTACTGATTCTTGCACACAAGCAACCCGTGAACACCATGGTGAACTGTTTAATCTCTAAAAGCGTTGCCGTTTGGTGCGTTTGCTCAGTCCTATCTAAAAAATCCCTATCCTTGCTGCTGCCGCTCCAGTATAATATATTATATTTTAAAACAGACAGCAAAAATCCCCAAACAGCCGTGAGCAGAGCCTATGATTATTGACCTGCATAACCACCTCAGCCCTCAGGGCAGCCCCTACCGCCTGTCGGTTGAAGAATACCTCAACATCATGGACGAGCAGGGTGTTGCAAAGGTTGTGATTCTTGGCAAGGATTACGGAGTGCTGGGCGACCAGCAGAATGCAAACCTCCCTGATGACGAGGTTGCAGCGTTTGTCAAGGCGTATCCCGATAGATTTATTGGCTTTACAGCCGTGCACCCTGATCGTGCTCCGCAGGTCAATCTTGAGCGCATTGACCGCGCAGTGAACGACTTGGGGCTGCGCGGCATAAAACTCAATCCAGCCTCGGGGTTCTATCCGAATGACGAGCGCTTGTACCCTGTGTATGAGCGTGCGGTAACGCTCGGGATACCTGTCCTCGTGCACATGGGCGTTAAACCACCCTCTGAAGGAAACCGCCTCAAATACTGCATGCCGGTATATCTGGATGATGTTGCCGTTGATTTTCCTGACCTAACCCTTATCGTTGCGCATGCAGCCTATCCGTGGGTCGAGGAACTCATCATTGCTGCACTGTATGCGCCTCATGTTTTTGTAGATCTGTCAACCCTCAATCAAATCGAGGAGGTACTTGGATATCCCGTAATCCTGCCAACCCTTCACAAGCTTGTCAGTGCGCTCGGAGCAAGCAGAGTTGTGTTTGGCTCAGACGGCATATTCAATATCGAGCCAATCATCAGCACAATACGCCGTGCAGAATTTCTGACTGAAAGCGACAGGATAAAAATACTTGGAGAAAACGCCCGGAAAATTTTAGGGCTCTAAGCGACAACATCAATGAGCGTGCCGATGCCCTGTTCAGCACGGGCACTGACTGCTGCAGTGTTTAGACTGCCGCCAAACGCAAGGGCAAACGTTTTGGTGTTGTAATCAAGTGACACTGCTGAAGCAGCAAGATTTGGTCTGCTCATTGAGCTCAGAGTGCGATACAGCATGTGCGTGCTATACAACGTTCCATATTTTACCAGATATGCACTCGTGCTTACCGGCTGCGCATACCATGATACTGCTGAGAGAGGCGAAATCTCCATACACCCCTTTCAGAACGTTTATGCTCAATCTGCCTACCTTTTTTTATTAGAATAGAGCAATCGCTTTTTCAAGCGCAAACCTTACACTGTTTTACAAAATCCTATTGATAATCTCTTCAACATTATCGGGCAGTTGATAGCCACGATACTGGATTACACCTTTCCGGTCAATAATGACGCTTACCGGAATGCCGACAACCCCATAGAGCTGGGACACAGTATTTTGTTCGTCATAGAGTATGGTGTAGGGAAGGTTGTATCTATTTTTGAAACTGATGACTCGGGAGAGGGGGTCGTTTGCCGCAATATTGATGGAAAGAATTTTAAGTCCCCGTGCGGCATACTTCTCGTGGAGGTTTTTTACCCGCGGCACTTCACGAACACAATACGGGCACCAGGTCGCCCAAAACAAAATGCAGACAGGGTTATTGTTTTTGAAAGATGCAAGAGATACCGTATTGCCCTCAAGGTCTTTGAGAACAAAATCAGGTGCGAGCTTGCCTTGTGCCAAACCGGTTCCGGGCGCTTTCTTCTCTTCTGCATTGCTGCACCCCGATACCACAAGAACCAACAGCACAATCAGAGAGCTGATACGTAAGCATTGCTTCATAACAATACTCCTTAGAGCATGAGTTGACCAGCTTTGATAATAAAGTATTCACCGATACCGAGCATCAAAAAACCAAAAGCTTTTTTTACCCTGACCATCCATGCGCCTGAGCGGGGCAGTGCTGTGAGCACACCGGTAAACGTGCCAACAACAATCAGTAAAAACCCCATCCCAAAGGCAAAAACAAACAGCATGAGCCCTCCGAATAAAATATTCTGATGCGTTGCAACATACGCAAGCAGTGCTCCCAGCACCGGCGTCGTGCATGGTCCAGCAACCAGCGCGGAAACACCACCAAAAAAAAACGCCGTCAGGTATCCCGGTGTCCTACCAGCACCGACAGTTGTGCTACGCAGGATAGTTACCTGCAGAGAGAAAACATCAAACAGCGAAAGACCAAACAGCAAAAACACATTACCCACAATCAGATACGTCCAGAAACTGGTGCTTATCGCCCCAAACAGCCTGCCGCTCATTGCAGCAAACATCCCCAGCCCCGCATAGACAACCGCGAGCCCGAGCACGTAGAGCAACGAAAGCACCAATGCCTGGGATCTGTGTGCTGCGCCTTTTGCCCCAATGATGCCGACCGTAATGGGTATGAGCGGATATACGCACGGCGTAAAGCTGGTGAGCAGACCTGCTGCAAAGGCAGTCACCAGCGCCAGCAGTGGCGCTCCCTGCAGATACAGTTCAAGTTTTGCAAGCAATGTCTCCATAGCTCGTGGGCACTGCTGTTTTTAGCTAAGCATATAGCTTCTGCACGAGTTCAGCGACCCGCTTGCCAAGTTTTGCTGCATTTACCTCTGTTTGAGCATCTGGTTCGCCAACACAGGAGGTACCGTAGTGCCCAGTTGCATCGAGTGGATCACCCACAACGATCATACCGTTAATCAGCATTGCCTGAAGAATTGACAGCAGCGTTGTTTCTTTTCCTCCCGAAGCATCACCGGATGTCGCAAACGCTGCACCTATTTTATTCCCCATTTTACTTCGCAAGCTGACAAACTTGTCAAACACTGCTTTGAGCTCAGCAGCCATGGTGCCAAAATAAACCGGAGAGCCTGCGATAATGCCCTGTGAGTTGAGAAAATCATCTTTGGTGACTTTTTCAGCTGCCTTGAGTACACACGTAACTCCCTTCACCTCCTGCACACCCCGGGCAACCGCCTCGGCAAGTTTTCGGGTGTTACCAGATCGGGAATAATACATAATAAGAACCTGCATACGCTGTCCTCCTGTTTTTATGGTGATGAGTAAAGTATCACGTAACGAGCAGAGCAGTGAAATTTTTGGTGCACGACAGGAAACCTGAAAATGCTCATTGAGAAAATGAGAAGGCTCGTTTTGTTTGTTTCAAAGATTTTTGTGGTCTCACGTGAGCCTACTGTTAGAATCTTTAATAAATCCTAACAGTTTTAGTGCCTATTGTAAAGCACGGTTTATACGTAAGGTAGATATAGAGTACTTGCAACACGTAGATACGCTGCCATATTGCTGCAAAACACACAGCACTTCTGTACCTACCGATCAGGCATTGCTTAAGTACGCCTCCACATGATAAAGGGGGCATATATGTCTTTTATCCTTTATCTGACATTTCAGTAAGCCTCCCCTGTCGTAGATCCCGCCTTGGCGGGACAGGGAGGGGTGTGGGGAGGGCTTATGTCAGCCCCTCCTGACAGGGAGGGGTGTGGGGAGGGCTTTCCTGTGCCCCCACCTAACCTCCCCCTCACAGGGGAGGCATATTTTTTTTGTAAGCCCCTCCTGTCGTAGATCCCGCTCTGCGGGACCAGGGGGAGGTTGGGTGGGGGCAGAAAAGCCATTCCTGCACCCCCCCTTACCCCGCTAGGACGGGATCTTCGGCACCCGGGGTTAAAAAACCACCCTGACAGGGAGAAATTTGCATATATTTATTTCTTTTGCCGTGAACTGTTATGACACAATCTCCCGACGGGAAAGGATTGTGGTGAGGGTGATATTTGAGTGTATCGTGATACGTGACGCGTGACTTGTAAATCAACCGCCACGAGTCCCGCTTTATATTTTCTTGACTCCCCACTGTTTCAGATATATAGGCTGAACAAAACTTTTACCCCGAGAATCCCGCCATGAAAAAAACCCTTTTCTCTCTTTTTATTGCAATGCTGTTTGCTGGCTGCGACCCCATTGTCCACATCACCTCCCCCGCTGATGATGCGGTGTTTGAAATCGGTGAAGAAATACCGTTTGCCTGCACTGCCCGCGACTTTGAGGACGGCTTGTTGTCCGGCGAAGCCATTGTCTGGGAATCAAGCATTGACGGCAGCATAGGGACCGGCGCCGCCTTTACCAGCAGCACCCTGAGCGAGGGCGCGCATACCATCACGGTCACGGCATATGATTCCGACGGCGGTTCTGATTTTGCAACCGTCATGATAACCATCGGCGAGCCGTCGTCAACAACAACCGTGCCGTCCTCCACAACAACCACTCCAAACACGATAAGCGCCACCTACTATGTCGCGCCTGACGGCAGCGACGCAAATCCCGGCACTGAAAGCCTGCCCTGGAAGACCATACAGAAGGCGGCGGATACGCTCGCCGCGGGAGAACGTGTTTATATCAAGGCAGGGACATACAAGGAAAAGGTAACCCCCGGGCGCTCCGGAACCGCCGGCAAGGAAATCATCTATGAAGCCTATCCCGGCGATACGGTCACGATTGACGGCAAGGGCGTAACGCTTGCCGATGATCAGGACGGTCTCATAAATATTACCGAAAGAGCCTATCTGAGGATTTCAGGTCTGCGAATACAAAACGCCGGACCGAATGAAAACAGTGCCGGTATTTTTGTAAATCGCTCTGACCACATTACCATTGAAAAGAATCATACGTATAACACCGTCTCATCAGGCATTGGCGTGTGGAACAGCAACGCAATTGTCATTGACGGAAATGAAGTGGAACGTGCCTGCAATGACGGCCAGCAGGAATGCATCACCGTAGCAGGCACCTGTAATTTTGAAATAAAAAACAACGCGGTGCATGACAACGGCCCCGGTACCAACGGCGGCGAGGGCATTGACGCAAAAGACGGCGCCTGTAACGGCTCCATACATCACAACCATGTCTATGCCCTGAATAACCGGCTCGGCATCTACGTGGATTCCTGGGATAAACGAACCCACAGCATTGATGTATATGCCAACGTTGTGCATGGAGTAAAAAACGCTGACGGATTCACTGTCGCCGCAGAGTCAGGTGGGCTGCTTGAGAATATCCGCATTTATAATAACATTGCCTATAATAATGAAGTGAACGGTATTTCGGTAAGCAATAACGGCGATGCGATATACAAACATCCCATGAAAAATATTTATATTCTCAACAACACCTTTTACGGCAACGGCACCGCGACTTGGGGCGGCGGTATTTCGGTTGAAAATCCCGACGCCTCACCGGTAGTTATCAGAAACAACATCTGCAGTCAGAATCTGTTTTACCAGATACAGGTCGAGGTGAATATCCAAGGGCTTTTCATTGATCACAACCTGATTGACGGCTTCAGGGATTACGGTGATGAAACCCGTGGCGATGACTTTATTGAAGGAGATCCCCTGTTTGTAAACGCTGCTAATGCCGACTTTCACCTGAGGGCAGGTTCTCCGGCAATAGATAAAGGCAGTGCGTCAAACGCTCCCGCAAATGACTTTGACGGCATTGTGCGACCTCAGGGACAGGGATATGACATCGGCGCGTTTGAGTACGGCACCGATTGAAGGTTACTTTGCCCTAAACTTAGCGATTCTTTTATGCAAAATACCAATCACCCCACACAATGGCAGGAGCTTGGCGCGGATTCATGCGGTGCGATTTTTTTACCCGAATGGTAAAACGCACTGCATGCCTCGCAGGCAGGCATGGACGCCTGCCGAGAATGAGCGCAAAGCTCCTGCCATTGTGTGGCCGTGCAATAATCGCTCAGTTTAGGTTTGAAATACTATCCCTCATGCTCTTTATGATTATGGCAAACAATACTGCAAAGGCATTCAGAAGAGCTACTGATGTTGTTTTCTGTTGTATTTTCTTTTTCGTGGTGCTTTTTTCTGCATGCACACCGGAACCGCCGGAAGACAACCGGACAGCGCTGCCGTTGTCGGAAGTACGGTTTTTTGCCTATCAGATTGAAGATTTGTTTCTGCCCGGCGCTGTTGAAAAGCTTGCTGCAACGCATTATGACATGCTGATCCTTGAACCCACGCGCACTGATGTTGAAAATGCTGATTTTGACACAAGGTCCATGGTGGAAACAATGAAGAGCTCAAAGGCAAGCGATGGCGTTCACCGCAAGCTTGTGATTGCTTACATTGATATCGGCGAGGCAGAGGATTGGCGCTGGTACTGGACATGGTCAAAAAACTGGGAAAAGGGTGACCCCCGACCCGCTGACTGGCCGGACTACATTCTTATTCATGATCCCGACGGATGGGAGGGGAACTACCCTGTAGCCTTCTGGGACAAGCGTTGGAAGGATATTGTGATCTACGGAAAAAATACGCCCGCAGCCCCCGGCCGCAATTATACCAGCATTATTGATGAGGTGATACAGGACGGGTTTGACGGCATCTACCTTGACTGGGTCGAGGCGTTTGAAAATGATGCGGTCATTGCTGAGGCCAAACGCTTCGGCAAGGATCCGGCTCAGGAAATGATCTCTTTCATGAAAGAAATGCGGGATTATGCCGGGCAGCGCCTGCCGGAGTTTATTATAATCCAGCAGAATGCAGCGTCTCTGATCGATGGCCGGGCTGATGACTTGCTCTCTTTAATTGACGCGGTTTCACAGGAGGCAATCTGGTATGACGGGGAGGCAACCGACAACTGGTATAACCCGAACGGCCATGATATCGAAAACGACCAGGATTTGAAGGACCATTATATCCATTATCTTGACCGGTACGCTGAACGGGGTGTGCCGGTGTTTGCTGTTGAGTATGCGCTCCACCATGCTGATGCTGCGTATGCTGCGGCAATTGAAAAGAGATATATCCCCTACTGCACCCGGCGCTCCTTATCAAGGCTTACGACAACACCGCCGCCCGGATACTGAGCAATGCCGCCGGGGAAGTCAATTACCCGATGGTGCGGGGGAACGGAGAAGGAGCCTGCCTTGAAAAATCACGTTGCCGCTTTAATTTTGCTTTTTGTTTGCATGAGCTGCACCGGTGAGCTGCGGCTGCCGGAAAAAGGCGTGCCCTTTGCCGATCCTGTTTATGGCACAACAGTCGTGCGCATAACCGACAAACAGGCAGACGGCTATGCGGGCAACGGCATCCAGAATGAATACGCAAAGGCTGACGCCTACAACAGCGACAACTCCCTCATCATCCTTCGCAGCAATGACGCGCACTGGTATCTGTATGATGCTTCAGATTACCGGCTTCTGCGCGACCTGAGCGGCATTGTCGGGCTTCAGGAGCCTGAGCCGCGCTGGCACGCCGAAGACCCGAACCTGTTCTACTATCTGCATGACACAAAACTCATGCAGTACGATATTGCAGCAGAACAGCAGAGCGTGGTTCATGATTTCAAGACTGATTTTCCCGGCTGCGCCGTCATCACCACAGGCACCGAGGGCGATGCTTCCCGCGACCGGCGCTATTGGTGCTTTATGATCACTGATGAAATGTTCACCCTGCAGGCTGTATGCGTGTATGACATGATTGATGACAAAGTTGTCGGCACGCAAACAGCCTTCCCTGATTCCGTCAACTTCGTCTCCATGGACGCATCCGGAAGCCATGCCCTCATCGGCTATAACAGCCTGCCCTTTCAGGCATGCTCCCGCGACTTTTCCCGCTGTATTGATTTTGCAGAAGGCGCGGCAGGGCATGGCGATGTAGGGCTCAGCGCTGACGGCCGTGATGTCATGGTGTATCAAAACGTGGCAAACGACTTTATCGCCATGACTGATCTTGAAACCGGCGTCGAGACGCGGCTGCTTGAGATTCCGTTCAGCCTGAACACCGACATCGGCCTGCATGTCTCCGGCAACTGCTATGCAAAGCCCGGATGGGTATTGATCTCGACCTATGGCGCGAAATATCCGCGCAGCGGTGAATCCTCGACATGGATGGATCACCTTCTATTCATGCTTGAGCTGAAGGAAAATCCAAAGATTATCAAGATTGCCGGAACATGCGCCTACACATCGCTGTTTCCCGATGCTGTTGAAAAGAATTATTTTGCCGAGGCGTTTGCAGCCGTCAACAGTGCCGGCGACCGGATCATTTTCGGGTCAAACCGGGGTGTTCTTTACCCGTCCGATTATTCCGACGCCTATGAAGTCCGGTTGCCTGATAACTGGTATGCAATTGAGGGTAATGCCCGATGAAAAAGCACTATAATCTTTTTTGTCTTGCGTTTTTCACCCTCATCCTTCCCTGCACATCCTGCAACCAGCCTTTGAAGATTGAAATCATCCCGCAGGCGCAAGGCACTGCGGTCTACGGCATTCTGAAATGCGAAGCAAAAGCAACCGGCGGTTCGGGAAACATAACCGCCTCCTTCTATTATGATACGATTGACAACAGCAGCCGTATTGAGCCGGTTGTGGCTGAAGCCGATGGTCTTTTTACTGCTGCGTGGCATACAACCGACGTCGTCAATGGTACGCATACCCTGTATGCTGTTGCCCGTGATACAACCGGCGCGACCGCGCAGGCTGAAGCAATCATTGAAATCTACAACTTCACGCGCGCTGAGAGCATACCTGACAGCGCAATCAAAATGACCCCTGAAAACGATCCCCATCCGCCTTTATTGAATCCGGATCTGCCCTATCTGAGGGATGTCTGGGAAGACCCTGTGCCGATGCCCGGACCGGTCAACACCGCAGGCGCTGAAGACTCGCCTTTCATCACTCCTGATGCCGACATATTCTTTTTCTGGTTCAACGGTGATGTGCGCAAAACGATTTACGAACAGGCTGAAGACCCCATGAGCGGCATCTACTGGACGCGCAAGGTCAATGGAACGTGGACCGAGCCCACGCGCATCTATCTCACCTATTTCGGCAAGCAGGCGCTTGACGGCGCGCCGACCATGCACAACACAACGCTGTGGTTTTGCTCGGCGCGTGCCGGCAATTACCGCGGTGTTGACATGTGGACCGCTGAGCTGCACAACGGCAGGTGGACAGGCTGGACAAACGCCGGCGAAAAGCTCAACCGGGATTATGAAATCGGCGAGCTTCATCTGACCGCTGACGGCAGTGAGCTCTATTTTGATTCATCACGGGAAGGCGGTCTGGGCGGAAAGGATATCTGGGTGACAAGGTTTCTTGATAATTCGTGGCAGCAGCCTGAGCACCTTGATAACATCAACACTGAGCTCACCGACGGCTGGCCGTTTGTGAGTGAGGATGGCAGCGAACTGTGGTTCACACGGTACGGAAGCGGTTGCCCGGAAATCTACCGGTCGCTGAAACATAACGGCGTCTGGCAGACGCCTGAAAAAATTCTGGTTTCGTTTGCCGGCGAGCCGACACTTGACCGGGAGGGAAATCTCTATTTTGTCCACCACCGCTGGGACGAGGAGAACAACAGGGTCGGAGAAGCAGACATCTATGTCTGCTACCGGAAATAGCGGCTATAAATTGATTTTATCTTTGCGGTGGACTATAGAAAAAAGCTCTCTGAAATCATAACAATCGTCATTGCGAATGTTATCGAAGCAGTCTCGATAAAAGCTGTCATTGTGTCATTGGGCAGGTAAAACCGGCCAGAGGAGTGCAGTTCAAAAGCGGCCAGTTACGCACTACATAGCGTAATCAGTTTCATTGATCAAGGATTTTTCTTTTTAGCCAACCGATAGCTTTTTCCTT